>Ga0058704_10000449_pt1 | contig 21603 bp, 27 predicted proteins | sample AgamicMgSfe_FD_71363 | JGI IMG/M metagenome (GOLD analysis project Ga0058704, IMG submission 71363) | Agave microbial communities from Guanajuato, Mexico - Mg.Sf.e | ecosystem: Host-associated > Plants > Phyllosphere > Phylloplane/Leaf | place: Guanajuato, Mexico | collected 2012-05-30
GCACGGTAATGAAGGGTAGCAAGAACATGGCGTACTTCTGACACCACAGCCCGAATCTACTCGCCGTGCTCTTGCCCTTCGCGTTGGCGTCACTCTTCTCTAGAGCTCGGGCTAGCTTTACCCTCCATTTATCTTGCAGCTTGCCGACTCTCAGCAGCGCTGCTCCGACAATGGAGATGATGACGGTAGCGAGCAGGCTGAAGGAGCCTTCCCAGATGTCCTCAGTTCCAGCGAAGTGGTCTTTGCCAAAGCCGTAGAAGGCACCGATCATGCCACCCCCGATAACGACACAAATTGCGAGACCAAGACCGACACCCCACCAGACTTGCCGGACGAGCTTCTTGTAGACGACGCGGTCGCGGTCAGGGCCAATAGTCTGCTTGAGGAATGCTAGTAAGACCGAGACGATGATGACGGTCTCCAGGCATTCGCGGAAGCAGATGAAGAAGACTGGCGGTCGTGTCAGTATAACCGACGTATCGCATGAGAATTGAGATGCCGACCTGGTACTGCGAAGACGTTGACGGTCATCTTGTCCGAGAGTAGTGTGTTGCGGAGTTAGAGTGGCTGATGGTTTGTAGGATGCCGGCCTCAGCGACTTCACTTCACCTCGTATGTGAGTCCTCAGCTGCGATCAATCAGATAAGATGAAGAGCGTTATCAGATTTTACGCAGAAAGGAAGTTACGCGCTAAATGAGTGCTCGGAAGACGTCGTCTCGAAGAGCACAGTCTCACTTCCGCAACGACTCCGACTTCGGCTGTAAACCTCGCAACAGCCCAATGCTGTGGATTCCGGAAGGTGCAGTCGGTATGACCTAGACTCACCTGCCTCGAAAAGCCTGTGGACATGCCGTAGCTCTTCCGGCGCCCACCAAACTTTTGCGACGCAGGTGGGAAGATTCGGAAGGCAAGTTGCGCCGGTTGTTCACTACGTTCATTGCGAATACGCTCTGCGCGCTCAATGTTGCTTCATTGTTACTCATCCTGCGAGTTGACATACTTCCTATCATCTTCTTGTCTCGTTTTCGACTTTCGGTCCTCTCCCGTTCTAAGCGGGGTTTGGTAATTTCAGCGACAGCGATCAAAGCTCGGCATGAGCTTAGCAAATCGAGGCTAGCACAGGCCCACTCAGCAGATCGTCATTGCTGCCATTGGCGAATCATACCTCGCATTGGGCATCCGTATCACGTTCACTTCATTATGAAAAAGTCTTATCAGATCATTATTGATCTGATTAGCGCCAACGACTTCACCGGCTTGGATGGTCTGATCTTTCACGGGCGTAAACCGCGGCAGCTTCGTTGTCCTCAGAACCGGCCTTGGCTTGGGGAGTTGAATTTGTAGAAGCGAGACTGCCGCGAGAGAGTAACCCTACCTGAACGGAACCCTAGCACACTGAAAGACGCCTTGACTCGTTTCTGCCAAGGAGGTCTACAGCATCTCGACTACAAATTTGAAAAAGAAGCAACAGAGCCACAAGGACCAGATCGCGTCACGAAGTCTCGGAACCGTTGATCTGTCAGCGTAGCCAAGCTCGCGCCGCAGCTAGCCTGCACGATCCTCGCGTGTCTTTGCCTGGCTCGGCCATATCCCCATTCTCGCCGCGACATCATCTTGCCTAACGTTGCAACGTGGGCTTATCAGATCGCATTTTTCACCTTCCGAGATCGGCAGTCACGATCACAGGAGTGAGCGAGCCGTGAAGTGGTGTGAGCCACGAAAGTCCCGATCTTATCAGATTCATCTTATCAATCTCTGCGCCGGCGACGAGGTTTACTTGCCAACTGTCACGGAGTGAAGCAGAAGAGCTTGTAGTCTTCGTACGGGAGGCCTGACATTTTCGCCACGGCTCCGCAGTAGCCATGGCCCTCTCATTGTCCAACTTCCTCTACGCAGGAGTCACACTCCTCTCTAGTGGACTCATTGCCAATGTACGAGCAGATACGGTGACTTTCGATTGGGACATTGGCTGGGTGAGAGCCAATCCAGATGGCATGGCTGAACGGCCAGTCATTGGGATCAATGGTCAATGGCCTTTACCGCTCTTGAATATCACGAAGGGTGACAGGGTCATCGTGAATATCAACAACCAGGTCAGACTATAGATTTCGAAGTCATGTACGAGCTCGCGCTGATGGCTCCCAGCTTGGCAATGAGAGCACCAGCATGCACTTTCACGGCTTGTTCCAGAACGGTACCAACGACATGGACGGTCCGGTGGGAGTCACTCAGTGCGACGTGCCTCCTGGCTCGAAGTTCAAGCTCAACTTCACAATCGACCAGCCCGGAACTTACTGGTATCACTCGCACACTCGTGGACAGTACCCGGATGGCCTCCGTCAACAGTTCGTGGTGCATGACCCGGAGAACCCATATCTTGGCCAGTACGATAAAGAGGTTGCTCTCACACTGTCAGATTGGTACCACGATGAATGCCAGGCCTGCTTGCAAGCTTCATCAACTATAAGAACCCGACCGGCGCTGAACCCGTGCCGGACTCCGCGCTCATGAACGACACGCAAAACCTTACTGTGCTAGTGCAGCCAGGCAGAACGTACTTCTTCCGCCTGACCAATATCGGTGCGTTCGCGGGGCAGTACTTTTGGATTGAAGGTCACACGATGAAGATCATCGAGGTGGATGGCGTTTATACCGAAGCTGCGGCGGCCGATATGATCTATGTAACGGCTGCTCAGCGCTACGGCTTCTTAGTCACGACGAAGAACGAGAGCTCTGCCAACTTTGCCATGGTTGGAAGTATGGACACTGTACGTCGCGTCTGATGTGCCGAACATAGCGTTGTTGTCAGATGCTGACCCCTGTCCAGGACCTTTTCGACACCATACCCGATACCCTTAATCCTAATGTCACCGGCTGGCTTGTGTACGACGACGCTGCGTCGAAGACCAGTGCAGTCTTACTGGACTCGTTCGCACCCTTTGACGACTTCACCCTGAAGCCGCAAGATGGTATGGACATCTATGACCAAGTCGACTACTCGTTCAACCTCGACTTGAAGATGGACAACCTTGGCGATGGTGCCAATTAGTATGTCGAAGAGAGCGAGATTGTGCGTACAATGCTGACAGGCGCAGTGCCTTCTTTAACGACATCTCGTACACTACGCCGGTGGTTCCCACGCTCTATTCAGCTCTCACGACCGGTTACAACGCATCCGATGTCGCGGTGTACGGCGGCTATACCAACAGCTTTGTTCTCAAGAAGGATGATGTCGTCGAGATCGTCCTCAACAACGATGACGCTGGCAAACATCCTTTTCACATACACGGACATAACTTCCAGGTTGTCGTACGGGCAGATGATGACTGGGGCCATTATGACCCAAGCAACCACTCTGCGTTCCCAGCAACGCCGATGCGGCGGGATACCCTCATGGTGCGGCCGACGAGTAATTTTGTTGTGAGGTTCAAGGCGGACAATCCTGGCGTGTGGTTCTTCCATTGCGTAAGTACTCTCATCGACGCGGTGCACATCTGATACACCGGCTGACGACAGGACAGCACATCGACTGGCATCTCGCCTCAGGTTTGGCCGCAACTTTGATCGAAGCTCCGCTTGAGCTGCAGAGAACCTTGACCATCCCTGAGGACCACCTCGAAGTCTGTCGTACCGGTGGCGTCCCAGTCGCCGGCAACGCTGCAGGCAACACCATTGACGTGCTGAATTTGAAGGGTGAGAACAAGGAGGTCGCACCCTTGCCAGCCGGCTTCACGGCTAGAGGCATTGTTGCGCTTGTGTTCAGCTGCATCAGCGCCTTCGTGGGTATGGCGTTCATTGCTTGGTAAGCGTCCCGCTGTCCTGCGTTTCATGTGGGTGACGACAAGTGGATACTGACGGCTTCCTCGCAGGTACGGTGCAGCTCCCTTGAGCTCTACGGAGTTGGCCTCTGCTAAGCGCTTCGTTGCGAAGAACAGTGGTAGCACGGAGTAGGATATAAGGTAAGAAGAAGCGAGCAAAAGTGATTGTAATCCCTTTGCCATGACAATAGCAATGTGTAATATGAATGCGATATATCTCTTGATCGAAAAGTGCAGTAGCAGCGTGCTACGGTCGATCACATGTTGTACCTCACAGCTGGGATTTCCAAGGATCTGATGTTACCGTTACACAACGATCTAGTGCATGTCAATCTCGAATGCTTCACCGTCGCATACAGATGCCTTGATACCTCAGACGGTACTACTGCCAGACTGGCTCGAAGCTTGGTGAAACGGTCGTACAGATGTGAGGCTCAGAGGGACTTTGACCAACTCTTATCTTGATCTGAATCTTGGTATGGAGGTGGTACACCTGTACAAGGCAGGGTGCCGCGCGCCGTCCGTATGTCCTCGGGTGTTGTACGACTACCAAGCTCCTGTTGGCCGCACATCCGCGGACCTAGTCAAGTCGGCTGTCTGCCGCCGGCGCTGATTGCGGCGTTGATTGGCGTCTGTGGGCGTTATCCGGTGTTGAATAGCGAACATCCGGCATATTGGGCCGCCATACCAGACCCTGCGCTTACGCAAGAGCTCTCGAGCCGGCGGCCGAGGTGCAGGTGAAACTTCGTATATCATACATATCCGGAAGTGGGTTCATGCATCTCGCAAAACAGTCACCTTTGTAAGCGAATAACGGTGCGTAGATTTCTCTACTCGCGTCCATCAAGCGCCCAGGCGGCCCATCGGGACCACCAGGTGCTCTTGTCTAGCGGCGCGGGTCGCCTGCCATGCTACCGGTAAGGTTAGTCTTGACGGGATAGTGGGGCATGGATATCGCGAGCGCGATTGGCAAAGTTTGTTCGAGCTCCGCAGACCTTGTGCCTGGTGGAAACGATTTGAGAGGCTTGCAGCGACAAGGCGCGTGGAGGCGTTTGCGTAGTGTAGCACCAAGAGCCAACAGCAGGGAAAACGAAATATTGACGCGCGGACGGCCATAAACAGCAGGAACGGAGATGACCCTCCTATCAGGCTGGCGTGCTATATGAACATCGCTCTCTCGGCCTTGTTCGCTCCCTGCTTGCTTGTTGCAGATCTGCAGGGTTAGGGCTTGGTTGAGAGGTTCTGGGCGTCGAATCGTTGAAGAAATTGTGACTGCGCGCCGCACACGAGCATTGTTGAGCACCTTTGGTTTTGCTTGTCTCTTATTCACAGCCAGACGGCCACCCTGTCACCCACCCAGCCAAGGTGTTTTTGACACCTGCAGGTCGACGCCCAGCACCTGCAGCTCGTCTAGGTTGTGTCGTAACCGAGACAGCACGTAGACGGCGACACCGTGCGGACACGCTTCAGTTGACCGTGCAGCCCGGAGAAACGCAGTCAGAGCGGGGGCTACACATGCAAGCGATATTGGTACGAGCTGTCCTTACGTGAGAAAAGAAGCACCTCTTCCTGGTCCTGCTCGCTTGCTCGCACCCAAACATTTCCCACCATTGGCCCTGAGTCACCATGCCTCCGACGGCGCAGCGCCATCCTACTTTGGCTCAGTCCTACGGCGAGCGATCCGAACAATCCAACCTCACACCACTGGCGACCTACTTATTACGACTGATCCACATCAAAAGAACGAACCTTTGCGTCTCAGCAGATGTCAACACTACGACGGAATTATTGCAGGTTGCGGAAGATGTCGGGGATCATATTTGCGTCCTGAAGACGCACGCGGACATCATTGACGACTTCGGAGACAAGACTATCAGAGGACTGAACGAGATAGCTAAGCGGAAGAAGTTTTTGATATTTGAGGACAGGAAGTTTGGTGATATCGGAAGTAAGGCGCACCCATTGCAGCCTCAGGAACCGCTGTCACATGCTAAGCACGTGCAGGTACTTTGCAACAGCAATACACACGCGGACCATTGGCGATAGTGAAGTGGGCGTCGATTGTCAATGCATCGCTCTTTCCAGGACCAGCGGTCATCACGGCGCTATCAGAAGCGGCACAGAGAGCGATAGTGGCACACAACACGTCAGTGTCAACCGACATCTCGGCGTCACCACCAGTGTCGGGCGTGGACAGCGGACGCGATGATGAGTCGTTTGACGGCGGTGACGAAACGGCGGAGGATTCGGACATAGAGGAGGAGCCCAGCGATGAGCGCAATAGCCGGAAACAGTCCGTTGTGTCGGTGAGCACGACGATCAGCACCAAAACTGAAACGATAAGCCCACAGCCGGCATTGAAGCCGACACTGTCGCGGGGCTCGACGGAAGAAAGCGAGGACGAAGACGAGGTCGAGGATCCAGACGCACAGTTGGCAGAGCTCGAACCGCCGCCTTTCTTCCGCTCGCTGCTACTGCTCGCGCAGATGTCTTCAGCGGGCAACCTTTTCACGCCAGACTACACCCGTCAATGCGTGCAGAATGCGCGGCGAAACAAAGACTTCGTCATGGGTTTCATAGCTCAGCAATCGCTCAACTCAGAGAAGGACGACAACTTCATCACCATGACCCCTGGCGTACAGCTTTCAGCTGGTGGCGATGCGCATGGTCAGCAGTATAACACGCCGCACAAGGTCATTGGCGAAGGCGGAAGCGACGTTATCATCGTCGGACGTGGCATCTTGAGAGCTGAGGATCGACGCCGAGCAGCGCTTGAGTATAGGAAGCAGGGCTGGCTCGCGTACGAGGAGCGTTTGCGGCAAGGACGAAAGAAGCGGTAGAGCAGAGCAGAGCGGTGGGTTTGTGCGCCCTGGCCCCTCTTTGGCGAAGCGAGCATTGCACTACGGCGTGGTAGGATTTGGCGGCTCATGTCGAAGTTGCTCTCCTGGGATCTGGGATACATTGATCCGGTGAAGTTTGGTGCACACACTTTTCGGCTTAGTGGCAACCTCGCCGAAGCCGTGCAAAGCTCTAAAGTCCTCAAAGCACACAGTGGTACACTTATGGCCAGTATACATAACGCAAAACCCAATGTCTGCAATGAATGAGAGTTCAAAACCTCGCAACAGCAACAAACTCTACTGTAGAGATGACGAAATCATGGACGCTCAGTTCCTGAACTTCCTGCCTCTCGGACCCTGACGGTACTTGGCCACCTTGTGTCGCGTAAGGTCCAAACAATGCTCGTTACACAAGATCTTTGGTCATGGAAATGCCCTCACTGACCGCTCGCTCCATTGGTTTGAGCAGCTGCGCCCTCCCCATCTGCTGCCACACAGTCCCGCCATTCCTCAACACGGCAAGCCCCTTTCTCTGCCGTGCACCGGCTGGTCCCCTCCCCGAAGCATGTTCACGACCATATTCTTTCTCGACACATCGCCTTCGATGTAGAGAGGGTCGACTTGGCCTTCGAGGACCTCTCAATAATCTCCCTGACGATCTCTGGGAATTCTTCATACGTGATGGTCTCTTGTCCTTCGAGCAGTGTCAACTTGGAACTGACTCCGAGTTGCAACTCTGAAATGCTTCTGGGATTCAGTCGTTCTCCGTTGACCTATGTCACAGTCAGCGCAAATGCACGTTGTGAGACTCTAGAAGTCATTCTATCGTAACCACCCTCCACTTCATGTTCTTCACGAGGCATGGCTTCACACTCGCCGCGCTCAAACCTGCCGGCTCACCAATCTCCACGTAGTCCAACAGCATTGGCGTGTTTGGTGCCGTATTGGTCACGCGGTGAGTCTACTGTTGCTGGTCACCGCAATTTTCACAGGCTTCAACTGGCGCTGCAAAGACGTGACTGGCTCCTGCAAGCGTGTGGTAGGATAGGTACTTCTCCGTACCGAGTGTTCCCGCACGTGTCTCGCCGTTCAATTAAAGTTTTAGGCTCAGCATGTTGACTCCTTTTGGACAGTGTTGCCCTGAAAACTTACGAAGAAGTAGATCGTGAACGCGCCATTCAGTTCGAGTCTTTCGATAATACTGTCGACGAATCACTCTCGGCTCACCTCCGATTATTTGACACTCGGTGGTGCAACGATGACGGTCTGGTCTTTCCCCAGATTGCTGAAAGACCGTTCTACTGCGACCGTCTTCTTGTCACTTTAAGGTGTGTGCGAAGCTTGTGTTGAGGCCAGTGTGGTCCACAATCCGGTCAATCAATCCGATAGCTCGTGGGTTGCCAGATTGGATTAAAAGAACTGTGTGGATTGCTAGTGTTGGATTGTTAGATTGCTTGTTACTACAGGACTAGCCGTTGCGTAGTAGAAGTGAGTTTTGAGATAGTTAGAGCCTAACGCGTATATTCTAAGCTACTTAGTAAGCTTATCTACGCTTCTCGCTAATTTCCGAAAGCTGATATAGCCCTAGCTATAGGGTTGTTAGGGTTTGAGTTACAGGCCTTATAGATTACTAGATTGTTATGTAAGCAATCCAGTAGGCCAGTACTGAATTGCCGGATTGCTCGATCAATTCAATCCAATCCACTATATCCGGATTGATTGTGTACCACACTGGTTGAGGCTGCGTTTGCCGAGTCTATTACGGCTGTTGTCGCAGTAGAGACTGAAAAGATCTCTTTCTCTCAAGTCCACCGGTTGCTGAAAGGCAGAAAGTGCAGCGAATAGGGCATGGGTGGTCCCCTTCGCGAATTCGCAGCTTCGTGTTGATAACCCTGAGCATGCGACAGATCCAGAAGCTGCATGTCCGGCAGAAGTGTGCCGAACTTGGGTTGCTTAGCTGTTCTGACAGACCGGGAGGAGTGATACTTGGATGCATCCCGACTTGCTTCACAATGTGGAGAAGGTCCGGGTAGGTTTAGCCAAATGTCGTGATGTACTCCAAGCCTGCCGAGTTTCAAAAGTTCTCCGGACTTTTCGAAGGTCGAAAAGGCAGAAGGTCACGTTGATCATCGTCGAATCTACTGTCAGGATGCACTGCCTGGCGAATGGCGAAGTTCGAACCATCTGTCGACTTGGCTACGCATCGTTTGTGTCAGCTTCTCTTGGATGACAGGACAAGCGAGTTGTACTGACCAGAGATGGAAACAAAAGATTGGGTCGAAGGCAGCGACGAGCGCTTTGCTCATGTGCCCACTTTGACCTCCAATCAAAAAATGATGGTCATGGTGGACTGTGTGCCAGCGTTGACAACAAATGTTTGTCTAAAAGGCCAAAAGACAGCGGATTGGCTGATGATCAGCTGAGGGCGGGAGTGATAGAGTAATACGCACTGTCTTCGAGAGACCCCGGAGCTGTTCAGTCGATCTGCTCAGAGTAATAAGGAGGAGAAGCTGCATGCTTGCACTTAGAATGGAAGGTTTCAAGTACTACTCTGCTATGTGACAAACACCAATCAACTTAGCATGCCCAACTGCCTGATCTCCTGGCGCCTGTGTGCGACGCATTCCACAAGGATCGACACAGATCAGAAGCCAAAGTGACTTCACAGGTACTTGTCATCTCCGGCAAATTCTTGAGATACAGGTGACTCCGTCAGCACCTCAGACGACGCCTGGGCTGGCTTGCTCACCCGGCACCTTGCTTCTCGCATCGTTCAAATCGCCTTGCAGCCGATTAAGCTCGTTCTTACTCCTGAGGATGTGAGCATTGTATTGAATCTTCGAGTCTACTCCAGCTGAGCAACCGCAATTCCTACAATGTAAACGTCACAACAGGTACGGAATGGCACTCTGAGCTGTTTGCGGGCATGATCGGCCGATATGTCTATCAATCAAACTCGCCTACTATGAGGGTAGAAGTACGTCACGTATAAGAATATCCGGTGCACGGTTGCCGCCGTTGGAAGGCACAAAAATATCAAGTAGCGAGGGCGGAGCAGCTGTGAAGGGTGAAGTGAGGTTCGGCCCAGCTTCGTCGCTGGATGCCTAAGGCACCAAATCCACATAGCGTCATCTTACTTGATCCACAGTCCGTCCACGGCAGGAAGCAGTGGTGAGACGCAGCCTCTCACGCCTCAATGCAAGCACCCTGCGTCAACCATACGCACCAGCGCACATAAACGGCAAACGCAAGTGGATCAGGCTGACACCCGATGGCTGTGCATCGCTGGGAGCACAGAAAGCTGAGTACAAGGCATCCGGTCTGCGGAGTGCTGGTGGAAGGGCATAGCACAGCATGTCCTCGAGACATCTCAAACTGAGACTTGGACACAGTGAAGCAAGAGACGGTAGCTTGCACATTAGGTGAGAGGGAAAGAGAGACCCCGACAATTATCCACACCCTACATGCTTGGTCCCCCACCCACACATCTGCCAGACTCTCTGTCGGTCTCCCCACCCATCTCAAGCTTTGCACTTGCAGAGCCTCGCCGGCCATGCGTAATTATGCCAAGAACAGCAGCGACGAGAGCGGTGATCGTAGCACCGGTGGATGGTTGTTAATCAAAGAAGGGACATTTCCCATTATGCCAATGGTTCGCAAGATGCAACCGCTAACCCAGGTCGATAAAAGAAGACAGTAGTCAACCAATATAAATCAGGCAACCCCCCATGATCCGTGTCCTTTCCTTTTCGCCGCCTGGCTACGCCGTAATAACGCCGCTTTAAGATAAGTCTGTTTGTCGCCATGAAACCATGCCACCGATCGCAGTGAGTGATGGAGGTTGGCTAGGTTGAAAGATGTGATAATCGTCGTTCGTGCTCGCTTCGTACATGGTAATGGTCGAATATGCATGCCATTAGAAGAAGTGCGTATGCGGTTTGCTCATCTCATGAACTTCCATTTCCTATAGGTAGGTTAGCATGACGCCCATAGTCAAACCCATGCGATTGTGAGATAGCTTACCATCTTGAAAGTATTAAGCTCCTCCTTAATCTGCTGCGCCAACATCGGCGTCAACCGGTTGCAAGTCGCTATCTCTCCTCTCCGGTCGTACTCCGTGCTGGACCACACGTCATGGAATTGGATTCTGGGGCTGAAAGAGATAGACCTCAACGAGCCATTCGGCGTGCTGGGCATGCTCTTCGACATGAGACGCTGCTGGCTGAAGTAGTCCGAGGTAAGTGACGTGCTGCGGCGGTTCATATCTTTGGGTGTGCTCGGCATGCTCGAAGCTGGACTTTCAACGATCTGCGGCACTGCGTCATGAGGCCTGATCACGGGTGAGCCGCTTGGCGAGGCTGTGCCCGAACGCTTGAGGATGCCCTTCTTGACAGCTGCAAGGACTTCAGCTCGATCCTTATCGCTGCCGACAATACTACGGCGGGAGAGCGAGTCCGAGCCATCAGCGGAACCTCGGGCGTCAGGTGTAGCGGCAGCGCTGGCTGCATCGATCGAATTGCGTTCCAGCTTTGGGTAACCAGTCGCACCTCCGGCCTTCTCTGCCGGGTCAGCATTGACATTCACCTTCTGCCTCTCTGCTTCGACCGTTACCATGGAAACCTGCGCAACACTCGGCTGCACGATCGAACCGGCACCCACAGACACCGGGCCATCAGCGGCTGGCACGCCAATCACGGACTTTGGCCGGAACAAGCCCTTGATGCTCCTAGCACTCTTCTTGGCGCCCCTGCCCATCTTCCGCAGCATCATCGAGGCTGACGATGCAGTGGAGGAGATGGACAGGTTGTCCGTCGAGCCAGTGAAACCGCCCTGTCCAGAATAGATGCCCGCACCAATCCCAGCAGCCTCCTGTCTCCGTGCAATCTCCAGTTGTTCCGCGTCCATCTCTTCGTCTATCTGTTGCTGTTGTTGCATCCTCGCGTGCTGTGGTCCTTGAACTGCAGCCTGGCGGTTCTCGCCGGCCGCCTTCCGAAGCTCTTGCGCACTGCCAAAAGAGAATGCACGGCGTAACCGTGACTTCATGCCCTTGTTAAGGTCCTTGTCGGACACGGCAGCTAACTGTGCGGCTGCTGGGCTAGGCGTAGCTGCGACATTGGCCTGAGCGGCAGCAGCGTATGTCTTCTTTTTCGGCGGTGATGCAGGCTGATCACTCTCAACAGCCTGTCTTGACAAAGGCGAGGGTGCGGCAAGACGCTTGTTCGCATCAGATGACCCTCTCGGTGGGACGTTGACACTCTTCTGCGCCAGCGGCTTCCCGTTCTCCTGCGGCCGCACGTTATCCTTGGCCGTCTCGGTCTTATGTAATGAAGTCTGCGAGGCATTGCGCAGCACAAACTGACCGTCATCGCTAGAACCCTGTGACTGAAACGGCACAGGCCGAATGGTAGTCGGCGTGGAAGTCGCACTCGGGTGGTGTCCGGAAGAGGACGGCCGTTGCACACCAGCTCCAGCGTTCGGTGCAGTCAGGTTCTGTGTCTCCAAGCTGTTCAAGCTCCGTCTCCTATACCGCTTCGCCAGCTCTGACTCTTTCTTGTTCACCGCCATGTCATCAACACTCTGTTGTCGCATCACAGGTGGCGGCTGTTGGTACAAATGGTTCACAGCGCCCATGCCGGAGCCGGAGGGCTGCGCAGATCCTTTGGTCGTCACATTGCTCGAGCTTGAGTCGAGTCGTTTCTGTGCTGGCCGTCGGTAGCGATCAGGTGACGACTTCACAGGTGCCTCGAACGGTGTCAGGGACAAGTCCGGTATCTGCGAAGAAAGGTTGATCAGAGAGCCCGGCCGTGAACCCATCACCGAGTCATCCTTCGCGGAGGGCACCGAGGTGCTGTCCGATGAAGATGTGGATGCTGATGGAGCATGCACGGGTTGTCTGTGACCGCCAATTGCACCGGTGACCGTGCCATGAGGAGCCGATGTTGTCCGTGCCTCTTGCCGCAGATGTGGCGTCGCCTGAAACGCGTACGGCTGCACAGGAGCCGCCGACGTGCTTCGGTATGAGTTGTTGTTCGACCCATGGTACATGCTCCTGGGCGTCTGCGCTAGTCGCGGTGACTGCTGGAACTGCTGTGGTGGTGATTGAAAGGCGTCGGCGGAGGAAGGGCGGGAGTGCAGCATGGTAATGGTGCTGGTAGACTGCATAGGCGGAGAGAGGACCTCAGCCATCGGGTCCGCCGTTGTGAATGTGGACGTCGTGAGGCGACGAGTAATCGAGTCGGCAAGAGAGTGATGCTGATGGGTGAGGCTGGGCGAAGATGGAGGTGGGTAGGTATATTATCTGAGCCTGCCAGCAGTCAGTATCTACATCGTGTTTGGCAGTCACTGTGCAGTACACGATGCGGCCGTGTGTTTGTTGCGAGTTGCAAGGAGTGAGTACGATTGATGGAGGGCGGATCGCGAATTTGAGGCCCCTGTCACGGACTGCTAAAGCCGAACATTGAGGCGTCAGGCATGTCAGGATGGTATTGGCAAGAAGAGTGTCGTAGATGTGTGAGACAGCGCAGGTCTCGCTTTCACGAGATATGACAAATGAAGCGTACCTTATCCGGCGATTGTTTCTCAACGCAAGCGTAATATGGTGGAAAGTGCGTCCTGCCGAAGGCAAAGGACTTTGGAGCCTCAGACCAGCATCAGGGGCCCACGGTGTTCAACTCGCTCTTTCACTGGGAAGATCTGCTGCAATAGATCTTCTCAATCGTCTCGTCGTAGATGTCGTGAGATGTTGATGTTGAGGAGTAGTGACTATCGGGTAGGAAGCGAATGTTGACCGGCGGGTGGAATGTTGGACCACGCGTAGAAAAGGCACAAAAACTCCCCGAAGGTGACTGTACCCTCTACTACGAATCAAGGCCGAATGCAAAAGGCGTCAATGTGTTCAAGAAGAGTAGAAAAACCAGGTGCACAATGATGGATCTGCAAGAGCAGGTGTGTGAGCCTCTCTCTGCACGCAACCACCGCACGAGAAGATGGATGGATGCCAGAGGGAGAAGATGGCGTTCTCGACAAGCACCCTTCAGCAAATCAGGCCGAAGCATGGAGGGGAGTCGCGCTATGCCTGCACCTGGGCCCTAGCGTCTGTGGATCTCTTCCCGCTTAAGAAGCTGTGCATGTCCCTTTGATCCCCTTCATATGGCTAGTCATGCCGTGCTCTATCGAACCGCACACTGTTCATACCCTTTACTGCTATCGCAGCTTCACCGCTGAATAGGCGGTGTTATCGTTGCAATGTGACTATTATAAATGAAGCCGGAGTAAAAATGTGGAAACGGAGTTTGACTTTACTGCATGCCGATACGGATGCACTCTTGAACACGACCATCTCGCGAGTTTCAGGCCAGCGCAAGCCTCAATAATCCACTTTTACCGCCGCACCGAAGCACAATATGCCGTCAACGTGCCCTTGTGTTCGCATGGAAAGTACATCAGTGTCAGTTGGAGGCAGTGGCGATGGTATTCCCACATTGATAATATTCGAGCGCACATGCTAGCGAGGTCAACTCGCTGGGAAAGATAAGCTTCCTTAGCACTGCGAGGTCAACGGACTGTCACCCCGTATCATGAAACTGTTCGAAAGATAGCAACCCTTCAGTAACCGGCTTAGCTAAGGTAGTATCATTTTTGTAACAGCCAGCTCGAGCACATGCACCCGAAGATGGGACTTGAAGCTCTCGCAAGGCAAGGTACGGTGGTCTTGCATTCAGAACCATGGAAACCCGGCCGTTTGGGAAGGAATTCTGCTCCCAAATCCAGGTCATCATATCGTCATTCCCATCCTCTTGCAACACTTCGTATTATTATATGTTGAACATCACTACTCATTCGTCGGACGTCGCCGGTCTTCTCCATTTTACTGCATACCAACGACTTCCATCTTCTTTCACCGTCGAGTCGACAATGTGCAGGCCGTATAACTTTCGCTATACTATCCAATCATGCTTGCGGCTACAGCGCGCTCTCGAAAAATAGAGCCTCATGAACAGGGGTCGCTACTGCATTTCTCGAAACGACCTAGCTTACCCCACGCAATTGCGCGTTCGTTTGGCTCAGGCCTCAAACGACTCGATGGCAGATGCGGAGATCCCATCTCAGCGTCACAACTCCGCTGCTTTTAAGCTGGATCTTCGCGAGCGAGCCTTGTTCTGCGCTGGCCTGCATGGTTAAGGAGGAGTTGTTTGCTGACAGGCGTCGCTTGGCTAGCCGATAGAATCTGCTCTGCCGTCCGGCTGGCTGGCCAACTCCACCGAGGCATCCCCCTCCCGGGAACCGGCCTGGAAACTGCGAGTTTTCTGGGAAGATCTACGAAGGCGCGACAACGCCAGTGAGCTTGGTGCAATATGCATATTGCAACGCTGGACCTTTTCTGGCAGGTTAGCTTGGCCCCATCGAGGATCCGGGAACGCGTAAGGAGAGCAGAAGCAGAGTCGTATATCTTACCGCCGAGACTGCCCGCTAGGGAGCACGCAGGCAGCGACGCTGCAAGCCCGTATGCAACGAGAGAAGCGTGTGGTGAGTTTTGCTACGTTCAATGGTTCGGTCTCTAGCTGGCTAAACCCGGCTGCAGTAATAGCCGCATGGAGCTACTGCCGTGCGCAATGGTATGCGTGTCCAGCGCAAGCAGGTTGCTCCATCTCCAAGCCGTCCGGAGCAAATTATTCTTACCACAGCGCATAATAATGGCGAATTGCGTTGTCTAACGGCAGCAGCACAAAGTGTCGACATCGTTCATCAGAACAGTCGTCATTATTGGACTCGTCAGCGATCAGCACATCAGAAACCTGCAATTTTCACAACGATTCAGAGTCACAGATCTCTCGCTTGCATGGCTAATCGGGTTCTTTGCGAAAACGCCACATGAGATTGATGAGCTGTTTCAGACCAAATTTCGCAGATCACAAACAATCTCCCCAAACCCCAGATCGACCGCTCCTGCTAATGTCGGCTGCGACCCTGACGGAGCTACGCCTGCACCGCTGGGTCTGAGTCTTTTGACATTGGAGATGATGAGCTTGCGTTATCCGTTGACGATAATAATTCGAGGCTTGGCCGTCCGTTCCAGCTTTAGTACCGGTATGGACGACGCCGACGACGGACTGTCATGGTCGTCTATGGCCTCGTCTGCGATCTTGCAATATGTACCGTTTTATGAGCCCGCTGTTGAGAACAAGGCTTGCGTGGAGAAAGAGAGGCGTTGTGCTTACGTGCAGACGGCGCGCCGAATATGCCTGCTGCGAATTTCCAGACGGACTTGGCGTTGTCACTCCTCCTTTCGACACCTAATCACTGGCTCGTGGAAAGTAAACGCCACAGGCACTTGCACTGGGCTCGTACCCTCAACTTTGCTGGTGATTACTTTCTGCAACTCCAGGAGGGGCCACAGTATGCTGTGGTGCGTGCTACGCATCGATCGTGGAGCCTACAAGCTCAGTCACTTGACTGGGCGTCGACGCGGTACTGATTGACTAAGCCTCTCTACAGCGTTCCTAGGACGTAATAGACGCTAAGCGGCTACTATACTAGTAGGCGCAGAACGACCACAATGTAAGTGAATGCTTGTGTCGCTTCAGGGTAGGTGTAGAGTCTCGTTCATTCACCCTTCCAAAGTGTCATGATCAGGTTGGCTTGCTTCTCTCGAGACACAAATGTGTGCAGCTTGCGTTTTCGCTTACTCTGTAAGTACGATATGATCGTCGCTCAGATTTCGTTCGGTCAATTGCTGCGCCAACTGCTGCTATCTTCGTCCTACACTGTCGTAGAGAGGTCAAGGCAGCAACATGACGCGCGTAGATCAGAGATACGAAGGTTATGGCGAAGCTCAAGTGCACGACCTTTTGCCTCCGTGTGCAAAACAGCAGTATAGCCGTTTCACAGATGCCAACACCCTTCGGGCCCCGGAGACACTGACCACGGTCTTCGAGTACAACCCCACGATCACCCCGTTCAGCGGCGAAGAACAGCTGGTCTTTGCTGCGGCGTTCAAGGAGACGCCAAAGGAGTTCGTCATGATCGCTGCCGTACTCCCAAGACGCACCGAGAAGAATTGCACAAAACATTACTACAGCTACAAGTGGGATGGTCGTTTCAAGACGAAGAGCGCTAATGAGGTAGTGTCGGAGAAGGCAGCCGCGGCACGTAACATCGAGAACCAAGGGGCGATCCAGTCAACAGTGCTTGAAAAAGAACGACCACGGCGCATCCTGGCAAGCACAATTATTAGCAATCCTCAATTCAACAAAGAGCAACAGTTGGGACTAGACGCGGATCGCTGGCGCGTAAACATCCCGGAGGACTCGTACAAGAAGCGATGGGATCCCAATATCCCACCGATTGACCAGGAGGTCGCTTGACTCTGCGCTCTGCTGCCGGAAGCTGGCAAGCTGTGGCGTAAGGTCTACCTCCTAAAGCTCAACAAGTGAAGATTGTACCGCGACCCGATCTGACCATCCTCCACAGAAGCTTCGAAGAGAGCTTTCTCTTCTACCTCTCAGATGACGAGCTACTGATCCGGCTGCGCTCAGGGGACGTGTTACCGTTGTTGAGGTAATGGGACGAGAAATGCTTCACTGTCGAAATATCTGCGTTCAACTCCAGCATACGCTGCCGCTATCGGAGCGTCCATGGGACTTACGGGTCGCCCAGATTGCCGAACTTGCAGAATCATATGGCACGCAGAAAGTCAGACTTAGCGGCACAGACTCTGATACCCTACTCGCCTGTGCTCGTTTTGTCAAAAGGATCTGCAACGGTAACGGCCCATTCTTCGAGCAATTTGCACCGTATCGCTTCACCCAGGAAGAGCGTCATCTGGCATGTTCGAGGGTGCTCTTGACTGCATATGACGACCTGCGGCGCGGCAAAGATGGCTTCTTCGGGGTATTCCTTGAAACGGAGTCAGCCAGGCTGATGAGAGTGAAGGTCAGGAATGCGTGGGAGAAGAAATGCGTCTTCGAAGGAGGGTCGTTTGAGGGGCCAAAGCAAGCGGGTAAGCAAACCGAACCAGCTACGCTGACTCGTCATTCGTCTGAGGCCGGGCTGGAGACGGAGGGTCACACCCGCCAAGATGAATCCGTGGGAACGACGCGGATGTCCGAGGAAGACGAATTTGGTGCTTCGCCCGGAGTCCCAGTGAACGATGGGAAGGACATGAAACGAGTGAGCCTGGAGCGAGAGCTCGCGCACATGCTTGGCGAGCGTGAGCGCCTGCATTCGGAGCTTGACAAGGCAGAGCAGCAAGCTGCGGCTGCTCGCAATGCGAACCCAGATACGGGCGCTGCGGATGAGGCTTCTCTGAGGGAAAACCTGTCGGAACAGCTCTACTGCATCGACATGGACATACGTGACGTCGAACGCGAGTTTGCCGGTGGTAGTCCTATGCCAGTCGATGACGAGCTAGACTAGACCAGGCATTTCTTTTGCGATGTCCCTCAGGAAAAAGATTTCGAGCGACTCCATAACAGTCTTCTTTAGTACCATGAACGATGATCAGAAATTCGGAGATGCTTCTTGAGCTGCTGCAGAGATGGATTTGGCCATACGGGTTTCATCTCAAATGCCGTGGTGCTATACACCGTGCAGAAGCTATGCAGCGTTCACACCATGCTGATGTGCGACGATCCGAAGTTCACGGCTTCCAGCATCTTTCTTGTCGCTGCAGCTGAAATTTTCCATCTGGACCGTTAAAAGGGAGACGAAGTCATTCGAAGACCTCGCCGAGACAACAGCACTCGCCGGAAGAACAAGCAGCGTGCACCGGCGCTGTATGTGATGGCAGTCTGCTGAAAAGGCTTCTATCATACGCAGTACATTGATTGTTTTTGATCTAGATTCTGCGATCTCCCGACCAGCCAGCACTGCTAAGCTATTGCGTTGTCCCAGTCCAATCCCGACCTCTGTAGTGGCTCAATCTGGCGATAGCCCATTGGCGATGCTATGCTAACATCTCTGTACTTGGTCAAGGCATTCGCGGGTGTGCACATCTTCGACACATGAAAGAGCATTCACCAGATTTTGTGTTGCATCTTTCGTCACTCAAACGCTTCTTGAAACACCGCACGCTTCAAACTGCACTGTGCGTTACTTCTATGTATATTACGGGGTGAAGCCCGGGAAAATATAGTAGTCGCTGCCTAAAACCAAATTCAGCTCGCAGAGCGGGAACCCAATCGCAACGACCCATATCAAAACGGCCTTTCAGCTTTTCGGTGCTACAAAAACACAGTCCTTTCCTTACGAAAGGGCTATGAAGCAGCACGGACAGACCTACCACAAGCCTGCGAGGCGCAGCATGGGCGACAAGCAGCTGCGTAAGAAGCACAAAGATCGCGAGAATGCTGGCCTTGTCAATATACACGCTGACAGTGACCGCAACAACGATGTCAGCACTGCCATGGATGACGGTGATCCGCAGACTACTCACAAGAAGACCCGTCGCGGCACTCGCGGCGGCGTCAAGAAGCAGCGTCAGAAGGCGCAGAAGCTCCTGAACAACCAGAAGGCGTGGGAGGCTCGTCTGCAGAAGCTTGAGGAGAGGGCGGCGGCACTGGAAGAGAAGACTGGTGTCACTGCCGGCAATGGTGAAACGGAAGTGGATGGTGAGGGCGATGCTGCCGTGGTAGCGAAGTTGCAGACCGAACTGCAGGAGATGCAGGAGCAGCTGCGACTTGCTGGAGAGGCAGCGGCCGGGCGTGTTGATGGGGGGATGACGGATGCACAGTAATGCGGCTGCAGTGGGTGTAAGTCGCGTGAAAACTGCGATAATTCATAGCCTTTTAGCGGCATTCTGCTGGAAATTTGCGGTGCCTCTCTCTGCAACCACGGACCTGTCCAGTCGCTATGTTACATCCTCTTAATCTGTAGGTGCAACGAGTCGCAGGACACGGTAAGCAGCCACGTGCGCGGACATCTTGGCTTCTATTCACCTGTAGCCCGGTTCTCTGCGCTCAAGCGCTCGGCTCTCCAAGTCAGATAGGGCAAGTGAATGGTCTTCTGCGCATTGTTTCTGTCCATCCCGCAACAGAATCTATGCACGCTCAATACAGTCGATACGCCGTTTACTCCACTTTCTCGAACCACTTTCCTTCTGGGACCATGCGAATCTAAGAGCTCGCACCCTCAGATGCAACCCATCCCAAAAGTGGCCAGATGAAAGCGTGCTTCGATCTCGTGAGCCGAGCTTATGTTGACAACGCGTCCACGGCCCATAAGAAGTAGACCGCTCATTTTCGATCACGGCAAACCCAAGAGGGGCGAAGGATGATCCATTGATGGCTACCATCAGGCAGACAAGCAGCATATCGAGCAACGCCCACGATACCCTCGATCTCCCTGACACCTCTTCATCTGCGGCCACAGACGCAGACGCAAACACCACAAGATCCGCAGCAACGGCCTCAGCACAACTCAAGCCTCAGCACGACCACCTCCCACGCGCCAAAAGACTGCGCAAAGACAAACCTCGCAAACGCGGTTCCGGCATCACCACCAAGCGCCTCAAAGCTTCCGAAACACCTAATGCCGCGCTGGCGAAGGATCCCGTGGCGTTCTGAACGGCCAAGATTTGTGGCTTGGAGAAGCCGATGCTGGATCTGAGGCAACGGGCTGAGAAACATGACGATGCGGATGGGACTCGTTCACACAGCGAGGAGATGCAGATTGTGCAAATGGAGAGGGAGGGAGCGAGAACTATGCTTGACCGCGCGTGGGAAGCTAGTCGTGGTGGCGGAGAGAGGGCTGATGAGGAGTAGCCGGGTACGCAATTGGCGCTGATGTGGGGGATGATTACGGAAGGGCAGGGGGCGCGCTGCGCCCACGTATTTACCGGTGGGAGACTGAACGGTGCGCATTGCTTCAAGGAAAGGTACCTGCGAAGCATCAGCCGGGAGAATGGCAGCTGTGAACGCAGGAGCTAGCGGCGTGATTATATTATTCTTGAACAAATGCAAGGCGTACCTGACAGCAACCTCGTGGTAACTGTTGAAAGGTATCTTCCCACCCCCAACTACATATGAATTACACTCCTCGTACACTCGGCGGATAATAAGAGCCGTCCCATAAATTGCAAAACCCATCGCGAAAGTGGTATCTACGCAAACCAACTCTGATCGCATCAATGTTACCTTAGCCCGAGTGTTGTAGTAGACCCCCCACTCCCTCTCTGCGCATAAACCGCCCAGACCGGGGACTCTTCTCTCGCCGAGCCAGGACGAATGGTAGAGCGCACCGGACTAGCACTACGCGAAGAAGTAGCCGACACATTGCTACCAAAGGACTCCTGCAGGACTAGAGAAGCGGGACGGCGGACGATGAGGTCGGTGCTTGGGTGGCCGAGGCGGAGATGTGGAGTGGTGGGAGTATCGGGTATAGTGTTACTGGTGTTAGACGAGGTTGCGGATGAGGAGCTATCGGAGATCTCCTGCAGAAGCAAAGACGCTGGACGGTGGAGGACAAGCTCATTACTTGGATGACTGCGACGAGGATGTGGGTGATCAGGAGGAGTCTGTGTGCTGACGGCGTTCGCGTTCAGGTGTAGAGCTGGGGACCAGGAAGTATCTGGTGATATCAGAGCTGGAGGGCGAAGAATAATGAGTTCGGTACTTGAATCGCTGCGGTGGGGATGTAGGCGTTCGGGCGGCGTGGATGGAGACGTCAGAGATTGGGTTGATGTCACGGTAGGCTCAGGAAATTCGTTGAACTTAGTACGCTCATTGTTGGAATCGCAAGGTTCAGTACGTTGATTACTAGTAGGTCGGCCAGTAGGCTCGGCGTGCGGAGTCTGCTCGCATTTCTCTTCAACCTGCTGCTCTGTGCTATCTTCGTTCGCAGGGCCCTGCTCCTTGTCACCAGCGCTAGCAAATGCGCCACCCTCGCCCTCCAGGGCCCTTCACGACGCAGGCATACTCTGCGGCATCGTCGGATCCTCTTCCTTAGC
>Ga0058704_10000450_pt1 | contig 21598 bp, 25 predicted proteins | sample AgamicMgSfe_FD_71363 | JGI IMG/M metagenome (GOLD analysis project Ga0058704, IMG submission 71363) | Agave microbial communities from Guanajuato, Mexico - Mg.Sf.e | ecosystem: Host-associated > Plants > Phyllosphere > Phylloplane/Leaf | place: Guanajuato, Mexico | collected 2012-05-30
GGTTGGCCCAGTGGTAGACGACGTAGGCCAAGACGACGACGAAGCCGACGAGGGGCACGACGTAGGAGATGCGGGTACCCGCGGCGTCGGCGACGGCGCCTTGGATCGGGGGGAAGACGGCGCCGCCGGAGACGCCCATGACGAGGATGCCGGCACCTAAGAGTATATAGTTAGATAGGATACCTTCACGGTTTAACGGCTTTATGTAGACCTACCTCTTCTTGTATGTTTCCCGAGGTTGGCGGTGCCGAGGGTGAAGATGGTGGGGTACATGGGGGCTTCGAAGAAGAAGATGGCGATGAGGACGCCGACGGCGGCTTTGCCGTGCCCGGCGGCGATGTAGGCGTTCATGGCGATGGCGCAACAGGCGTAGATGGTGAGGAGGAAGTTGGACTCGAAGACGGTCGCCAGCGCAGTGGCGATGAAGCGGCCGACAGTGAAGGTGATGAGGGCGTAGGAGAGCATGTTGGAGGCTTGTGCGGAGGAGTCTTGAAGTCTCAGAGTCAGCAGGTGCGATGTCAGACGAGACGGTATAGATGATACTCACAGGTGGCGTTCTCCGTTGCGTAGTTGATGAAGAACGAGGCGATCGTGACTTGCGCGCCGACATAGCAGAATTGGGCGATGAACCCGAAAATCATGTTGTACTGCTTGTACAGAGGAGCATCGCCGATGACTCTCCCGTACTGGTCGACACCGAGCTCGAGGGTGCTCTCTTGCACAATCGAGCCCGAGCGGACGGCTTCTTCCTCGACTTCGGGCAACTTGGCGAAGAAGAACATGACCGCCACAGCAGCCCCTGCACAGGCCACGGCCAGGTAGACGAATTGGACATTGGTCAGATTGTTCTGCGACTCGCCGGTGAAGAATGCCTTGGAGGCGATGAGTGGTCCCACGAACGAAGCGACACCGTTCCTAATTCGACGTTAGTAATGTTTATGCATTGCTTATACATGAGGCAAACGTACCATGACTGGCAGAACTGCAGGCGAGCAGACGCCAGAGCCGGATCCCCGATGACGACGGCGTAGGAGTTGGCAGCGGTCTCCAGCGTCGCCAAACCACAGGCAATGACCAGAGTACACACGCAGAAACCGCCAAAGGACGCCGAGGCCTTCTCGGCGCTCGAAAAGTGAGCTGTGGGCCAGAAGAGGATGGCGCCGGCGGAGTAGAAGGCCAGGCCCATCAGGATGGTGATCTTGTATCCCTTCCGCTTCAACACCTCGGCGGCGACAGGTGAGAACAGGAGATAACCGCCGCCGAAGTACATGACCTGGAGACCGGTCGATTCAAGTTTCGTGATGCCGAGGACGGTTTGGAAGTGCTTGTTCAGGACGTCGAGCAGGCCGTACGAGAAGCCCCAGAGGAAGAACAGCGAGATGACGAGGGACAGCGGGAAGATGAGCGCTTTGCCGGTGAGGTAGCCTCCCGCCACAGGCGCGGTGTTGATGGGCACGCCTCCAGCCATGGTTGTGGGATGAAATCTGTTGCAGGCGTCTCGAACGACTCCAAGGCTTGAATGATGTCCTTGCAAGGTCGCTCGAAAGGCCAAGCGATGGTGTGAGTGAGGTTGACAAAGGACGAAAAGCCCGGACTAGCGATGAATGGCTAGAAAAGTGAGCGGGTAGCTACCAAGCTGGTTGTCCCTGATGTGGCTACTGAAGGATGATGGTTTTCACCCGTGGTAGGGAAGACGGTACACCTTATACTCACCCGCTCTTCATATAATGATAAGATATGCTCGAAGCCAGCGCCGGGATCACGAGTGAGGACGCTACAGGTTGTCCTAGGATGCCACCGCGTCTGGGCAGGCAGAGATGCACTGCACTAATGCGCGCAGTGACCACGGCGAAAGGGTGGGTTGCCGAAATGGTGCCTTCATCATCTCAGCATTCGGTCCGCTTTTTCGCCGTTGAAGTGAGGGGACTCCACGCTCACCCACTCAACGACTCGCTTTTCCCGTGGAGTGGTGGGGAGCAACCCCCGATGCCCCAGCGCCAGGAGCCCAGGAAGCGCCGTGAGGCCCGTGACCACACTCCAGTCTCCGGGTGGATACCCGCGGCTCGAGTCTAGAAAGCAGATGGCGGGCCTTGTCCGTGCGCCGATCGGCGGTGATGCAGAAGGTCGCCGAACATGTATTTCTCCCAAACGTATACTGTTGCACACACATTGTGATCCATTGCCAGTACAGATTGAGTGTTTCCTGGGCTGCTGGTACGTAACGCTGTTCACTCTTTCCAGCAACGTCGAACGCTCAAGGACCCTTTCTCACTCGTTTTGGTCTTGCGTCGCATGGGTCTTATTGGTACGCAGCCCAGCGCTCGCTGGTGAGCAGCCATTTGTCGAGTCTAGTGCGCAAGGCTGTCGCCGCACGGCAGCACCACCAGGTCCAGGTGCGCTGCATGATGAAGCCTCGAACACACGGGACGTCTCCGCCAAGCTCGTCTGTGCGGGGAAGCGCTAGAAGAACGCTAGAACATCAGATATGCAGAGAAGGGCCGAATGGTGCCGACGCACGGCCTTCGATGCGATTCGAAGGATACATGTACAGATACAGGTACGTATCTGTATAGCTCGGGCGTTCCGATATTGCAGCAAAAAGGCCGAACCTTTCACCGACACGGAACAACGTTTGCTGGTGGACGTAATGTGATTGGGTCAGTGGCTCCGTAGCCACTCCGCCGAGAGGGCTTGGTCAGTCTCGAAAACAGTCTCGCTTCTTGACGATGATCTCAACAAAGACGCCACTGCAATCACGCGACCTGCAATGAAGACGTGTAGCCGGCAGGAAATCACCATGCACACTTGGACACTTCGTTGAGGACGGGTCGTATTCGCATAGATATAATATCGCGCAGGAGGTCCAGCAACACAGATATCCACAGGGAAGTCTGGTCGGCTTCTTCCAAAACACCAACATTCAGCGATTCACGCAAGCGACGCCCGAAGTCCTTCTCGTCCTCAACCAGGACGCGTGATACTGTTCATTGCCTCGCTCGACCACGCACGACAATCACCGCGCCCGAAGGCTCAACCCTCCACCCCTCCGCCTTGAGCATCTTCGTCACCGCCGGCCCCAATTTCCCCTTCCCGCCCTCACTATGCCTCCCCAGTCCCACCACGATCCGATATCCCATGATGCGATCCGCCGCACCCACGCGACCGTTGACTCGACTCTCCCCTACTCCATGATACCACCACCCTTCCACGTTCTCCCGCGCGATGCGCACGGCGTTCAGAACGTCGACCCCGTGCAAATCCAGCTGATTGGAGGAAGACTGCGTTGAGACAAGTTCGTCCGCGGCGGTGGCGATCGCTCCGGAGGAGAGTGCTGCGTACTCCCGCCCGACTTGTCCGTAGTATGCCGCTGCGCCGCCCATCAAGCGGTCGGATCTCGCTTTGCGGTGGGCGGCGCTCGCTTGAGAGAAAGCGGTAGCGCGGGCGGAGGCGTACGCGCTGGCTCGGGCGGTGGTGCTGGAGGTGTCGGTGTCGGAGGAGCGTGAGCCGGCGTGTGCGCGCTGGGTCTTTGAGGTTGATTGCCAAGAAGCATCGGATTCGTTGGCCAGAGGGGACACATATTGTGGGATGATCTGAATGCCGCCATTGCCCAGCTCCTTCGGCCTGGCTGTCAATGCTGTGGCAAGCTCGCGTGCGGAGGATGTCGAGGGATGGGTAAGGCGGATGAGTGCTGCTAGATAATCCGGCGCGACGCTCGGAAAGTCAAATCCCAAGTCGCGTGCATGCTGGGAGACAATTCCATCGTCGGTAACGACGTGTTTGCTCTCCTCCATCGACGCCTTCAGCAATGCGCCGATGGTTCGTGGCACAGAAGCACCTTTCGCATAGTAGACCGACGAGACGGTCGCGGTCGCAATGCGACTTCTAGACGCAACAAACTCGACATCCTCAGATGCCGTCTGCCATTTGTTCGCAGAAGGCGCTTGGCCCTCGACAGGCGATCCAGGCAGTGACACAGCTCTGCGCTCTTCTCCGCTCTTCCCTCGCTTTCCTTTACTTTTGCCCTTTCGTCCGCGCCGGGCTACATTCTCTTCCGAGAACGCATCGATGCCTTTCGAAGCCACCTTGTTACTATCGTCACTATGATCGGCTTCGTCGAAGTAGACGTGGTTGAGCAGCTCCTCCATCGCAGCCTGCCACTTGCCATTGCATTTCTTGAGCGTATACTGCACACTATACTGTGACACACGATCCCCGAAAAGCTCCTGCAGGAGCTTGACCTTCGTGTCGTCGTCGAGCTTCTCCAAGTCTTCAGCGTTTCCAATCGAAGTATTATCACCCGCGATCAGCTCATCCAGATCCAAAGTCGAGAGACCGGTCGAAAGACTCGTCACATCCGTCTCGCCCGTGAGCGACGCGCTCGTCTCCGGACACGACTCCGCCCTCTTCTCCGGCGCGAGCTCTGCATCCCGTGCTCCGGTGCCCGACGGGTCGAACCCGGCCGCCTCTTCCAAGAGAGCGGATGCCTTCAGCTCGTCCAATGTAGCGCGCGCATCCGCCACGCTTTGCGCATCGCTCAGGTCATAGTCCGAAACAATGGCCGACAGCAAGGCTGGATCGAGGGGAGGACAGTAGTCGGCTTCCAGTCGAGCGAATGGGTCATCCATCTTCGATATCCTGGTATATGGTTCGCGAGCCGGGCTTGCGGATGGAGATCATGCTGCCGTTTCGTGGGGTGACATTGGTGTGTTTTGGATGCGATGTGTTTATAGCGTACGCAGTGGGATCATGTGGATAGGTAATGAAGATGGAGTAGGAAGGGCTCAGACATGACGAGCAAAGAGCGTGGCCCGTGCTTGGTAGGTAGTCTCCAACCTCTTTCCATGTTGTCGTCCGTCCATTCTTCCTCATCGCGTCCAGTTCGGAGGATCTTGCTGCTGCCATGATCACATGGTAAGCTCGACGACTACCCGTGGCATCGCGAATAGAGCGGATGCTCTACGAGGTCTGCCTGTTCCTCACCGCCACCGTAGCGACTACATCCTTCATGGTGGTATTCGCAGGATGTCCGTTAAGACATTGGCCTTGCGAGTGGCACCTACACACACATTGTGCAATGCGTACGCGCATGTAACAAGGGCCCCTTGTTGACACGGTTCGGATAGCCAATGGTATGCAGTATTATCCTGCAGCGTAGCTCGTCCATCAGACGAACTGGCTAATCGACATGGTGTCGCGCAGCCATAGCGCTGTCTCCAAATACACCACTATCAGACCATCGGCACGGATACCTACACAACGATACGGCTGGACCATAGCCTGCAGACTAGATGATCTACCCGAAGTCTGGTCGTAGGAAGCAAGACTCGAGGTCATACCTAGGTAATCACATGATGAGATGAGAGACGGCGTAGCCCGTGCTTGGCAAACACCGAACCCTACCTAGGTAGGTACACATACTGTTCACCTGCTTTGCTCGCATCAACTCTCTCACTCACAAACCTCGTCTATCTATCTGTCCGGTTCAGGAAGGTAGATACGAAGATCCGTCGATGACTCTCGTCGCAGCAAAGACCTTCAATCGTGCTCTGGCGGGGCAAGGCTCGACATGGCGCCCACGATCCTTGACCCGCGCGGCGATGTCGTCCTCATCACAACATCAGACATGGGCGGAAAGGTCGAGTTCCTTGTGCAGTCGAAAGTCCTCGCTCTCGCCTCGGAGGTCTTCGCGAGTCTGTTCGGTCCACGCTTCCGCGAAGGCACTGCTCTAGAGAACTCCTCGTCGAGCCATCCCGCTAAGGTACCTTTGCCCGACGACAGCCCGCATGGCATGCGGATACTGCTCTCGACCATTCATCATCGCGAAGAACCGCCAGAGCTGGACCTCGAAGACCTCGCAGACCTTGCACTTGTCGTCGATAAATACGCCTGCCAACACATTTTCCGAGTGAGGTCTACCATCTGGATGGAAGCCCTCTTCTTGGGTAATCGGTATCTCGTGAGGGAGCTACCAAAGTACCTTGGTATTGCTTACGCCTTCAAGAACCCCTTGATGTTCGCGCACATCGCGCTTGGACTGGCCTTGACGACGGGCTTACCATGGAATAAGTCGACTCTTGCCGAGCGCTTATGTGGCATGCCGCTGGCTGATCTGGTCCCAGAGAAGATCTGTCGTAAGCTCACCGTCCTTGGCCAGGCGCCTGTTCGTTCATCTACTAACAGCATGTCTCAGAGAAAATCGACTCGTATCGTGACGTCCTCAATCGACGTGTGACAGTGGGGCTGATGGATCTCATCCGGCCTTTGACTAGTAAGCGCGTCGGTCATGGGGCGGGCCTTCATGACGACGCCTTGCTCTGTCGGCATGACGAAGCCGTGATTGCGACTTACTTCCGCATCCTGCATAACTGTCAACTCTTGCCACCAACAGACGCCGTGGTCCCCGTCTTGAGGACCTGCCTTCGGCTCATAAGCGTTGCAAAGGCAATCAAGAAGGCAGACTCCATGCAACTGAATGGCCTCGAGCCGTGGACCTGCGGAGCTTGCGATTTCGCCAAGCACATCCAAGATGACCTCCTTCAGACCTTCGCCTCGGTGGCGCGCCCGGAAGATCTTTCCGTGATGGGCGCCTTGGTCACATGTGATCGGCCGGAATATGCTGCGCGTCTAAGCGAGAATTTCGACATCCAGAATACGTTCAACGCCACTATGCAACTGCTATTCGGCGACGAGCTCGCGGACTGCCTCTTATCGGACAGTCCCATGAGCGGCGATAGAAGTCTCGAGCGTAAACTTGTCACGGGCCTATCGATGCAAGGCTTCACAGCGTACGACAAGTGATGCTTGCGAGTCTCGCATGTAGCCTGAGGGTAGACATGGGGTAGCAAAGGCGACGGCACGACACTGGTTTGCATTCGCACCCTTGTCTGTGCAAAATGACGATACGATGAGTGCAGGACTTACTGGAAGTGCACACCACCGCCCGTTACGACACTGTTCTGTGAGAGTTCCCTAAAACATCAAGCTTCTGGCGTGGCGTGGTGGGTTGCCAGACAGTAACGAGCTAGTAGCGTTAACGAACGACATGGTCACGACTATGACAGAAATACGGAATGGTGCCTGCGGCCCGGCGCTTCGCTCATTTGCTTTACGCAATTGCTAGGGGAGTGAGAGGGAGAGGGAGAATGGGTTCTACCAACATAAGAGTTCTTCCATAGGCAGGGTAGGATGTAACTAGAGGTTGCGTCATCTCATACTTGCTGCCGCTTGTTACTTACAGTCTAGACGACTCGCTGCTCATCACCCGTGGATGGAACATCATCCATCTTATCATCGAGGACATGAAAACGTGATTGAGTTTTGAGGCACGGCTGGAGACGGTCTTGCCCTCTGGGGTAGCGACTGCAATGAGACAGAATCAGAGAGAACTAGCACAAGAGAATGGTAGGATATCAGCAAAACATTATAGCACACGATCTAAGGGGTATCTCCACCGTAATACAAACTCCAAGTAATGCGACATCGCAAGCTCTTCCATCCACACCCCCCTCTCACATCCCCGTCCAGCACTCCTAATCCAACCCCTCACTTCCACCACCGCCTCTCTCATCCCCATCCTGACCCAGTTCAATATACTCCTTCGCCAACGGACTCCCGGGCTTAGGTTCACTCTGCGCGCGAAGGAAAGCCTGGCGCGTGCGCGTCGTGCTGGGCGGCGTGGCGAGCGAAGTCTGCGAGGTCTGGGAGCTCGAGCCGGGTCGACCGCTGCTGCTTGCGTATTTGGCCTGCACCGCGCTACGGTGTCGGCGGCTATCGTTTAGAGAGCCGGGTGTGGAGCTGCGGGAGGGAGTTTGCTGGAGGAAGAGGGGACGTGGGGATGGCGAGGAGGGTGAGTAGTGTGGGCGTCCGCTGGGATGTGGTATACTGTTGTCGTCGTAGCCGTAGGATTCGTCGTAAGGGAGGTGCTGTTGAAACGAATTAGGGTCGAAGTCCGGTCTGGGTGAGGCGGCGGCGCGTGCGTGTGCGATGTATTCTTCGTTTCGGCGCTTGATGGGCGATTCGTCGTATGGGTCGAAGCCTACGCGACGGACGGCGTCGTGGCGTAGGCGTTGGCGGTAGTCTTTGTCCGGGCCGGCGCCGGCGGTGGCGCTGTCTTCGAGGAAGAAGTTGAGGAGCTCGTCTTCGATGGCGAGATGGGAGTCTTGTCTGAACTGCTGGAGCGCGGCGAGCTTGAGGAGCATCTCGAGGAGGGATAGGCTAGTCTTGATGGATGGTGTGTGACGCGAGGTGGGTGACTGTGCAAGGTGATGATGAGTGAGCTGGTTGTTCGCCATTGGCGAGCTGGAGGTAGTGGAGGACCGCAGTTTGAGCTTAGAGAGTGCGCCTGAGAGATCGGGATCCAGCGACCCTTGGCGACTGGCCGATCTCCGGTCACTCTGAGGCACCTCTTCATCGTCACTTTCCGACTCTGGCTCCTCGGCGAAAACCTCGAACGCCACCCACTCCGGGTCCAGATCGGACGGTAACCGCCACGCCCGATCAGCTTCTGTTGTCGACGGACGTGCCTCCTTGAGCGGTGTGTTGGGAGCAGACTCGCGCTCGAACTGAGCATCCACCTCGGCCTGCTGATCACGCTTTCCGTTCGTGTTCTCTGCGCCGTTGGTGGTAGGCTCGTCGAAGTAACTCCAATCGGCCATCTGTGATCGATGCAACATCCGTCTTGGGGGCTCCGCGTGCACGTCACGTTTGAGCAACAGCACCGGATTATTGGTCTCGCCATCGCCACCGATGTTTAAGATCTTTCCGGTGTCGGCGTAGAAGATCTTGGACACCTCGTGAACAGGCACCACATCGCGGATTCCTGCATTGACAACGTCGTCAAATGGGCCAGGCTGAGGATCTCCATCTTCAAACGTATGCACACGGCCGTCGTCCAGGTCTTCAACGATGACCAGTTGGTAGGCGTACTCGGCACTGCCGGCATCCGCAGGCATCGAGTCATGGCCGGCGTCATATGCCCCGGTCGCTTGGCCGGGTAAGTCATATAGTCGGTTCAGCGGCACTCGCATGAGCTTGACGCGTGATTTGTGGATGACCTCCTTCCAGGTCGTCTCACGAATGCCCTCTTCGTCAACGGGCCGCCAAGCATGACCGGTGAAGAGCATGTACAGGCTGATGGTGTACGTCGGACCCACTTGCTGCCTGGAGTCGGGCTGGATCGAGTACCTGCTGTCCGCGGCGGTCAAGAACGTTGAGGCTTGGAGGAGACGACTTGGGCTGATGGTGCCTGAGAGCTTGGTGGATAAGTTAACGCCGGAGGTGGTGATGGCCAAATTGATCAATGGGACGGCATCTTCGACGCGGATGAGCAGGTTCTTGATCGCGTCGTTGATCGCTCTCATCTCGCGCTCGGTCTCTTCACGGGACTTAGCCTTGCTGCTTTTCCTACGAACGAGCTGTTCGTCGTTGGCAGCATTGCTGAGGCGCGTGCCAAGCTTCTGAATTTCGTACCGGATCTCCTTGGTCAGACTGACAGCAGACTCGAGCGACGTGTTTCCGCGCGACGAGATCAGCTCAATCATGTCGATGGCGGGCGAGAGGATACGGATCTTGCTCTCCAAGCGAAGTTGCAGCTGCATCAATTCCTCACGCTCCCTGCCCCGTGGCGCTTCCTTCAGTAGACGACCGCATTGTTTGAAGGCGTACGTGGTCGTGATCGTAATACCTGACCGGATGGCGAAGTTGAGGCCCTGAGAGACCACCTTGTCGAGTAAGAAGTCCATCACGTGCTGCGATCTTTCATAGGATTCCGGTCATGAACGTGACTCAACCGGCGGGATAGGAATCACGCAGGTTATGTGTGGTGCGACGCGATGGATGCAAAGCCTCCATCACGAGTCAAGTGAGTGATGGTGTCAGTTCTTCCGAAAAGAAAAGTACAAATAGAAGGCGACGCTCAGTCTCAGGATTTTGTTGTTGATCCGTCAATTTGACAAGGCAAACACAAGGAAGCAAGTCAAGTATCGGGCTGCACGTGCCAGCTTCGTCGTCATTGGCTGCGTCTTGTCCCGCGACAGCCCCACCATTGCCGCCCAAATTCGAGTGAAGACAATAAGATGCCTTCATCCTACACCGATTCGAGGCAAACCGCCAACACCACCATTGCCATTACCACTGCGAAGGTTCTCTCACCATACACTCTCTTCACTGGTGTCCGCTCAAACCAAAACTGACTAAGAACACCCACCGAGGCGACAACCTCACCAACCACCAGGATGTCTGACGACTGGGAGCAAGAGGCCGACCAGCTCGCTGAGAACACCAGACGAATGAACGTACAGGGTCCCAACACCTTTCAACCAGGTGCTCAAAGCTTTCAGCCGGGGGCCAACTCTTTCGCGCCTGGCCAGCAATACCAGCAGTACGGTTACGGCCAGCAGTACAGTGGGTACCCACAGTACGGCGGTCAGCAAGGATATGGCCAGTACCAGCAGTATGGAGGTTACGGATCACAACAACAGCAGTACGGCCAGTACGGTCAGGGCTACGGCCAACAGCAGAACTATTCGCAGTATCAACAGCCCCAGCAGCAGCAGCAGCCACCACAACAACCACCGCAGCAGGCATACGTGCCGCCTCAGCAACGACAGACGCCTATGATTGCCAAGAGAGGCGAGGCTCTACCATCAGCCTCCGCACAACAGTCTTCGGCACCACCGCCTAAGCCTACAGCGGCCACCAACGGCACGGGTGCGGCGCCAGTCAAGACCCTGTCGCTGAGCGCAGCAGATACGGGTGCTGCGGCGCCCAAAGTAGAGAAATCAGCAGGTGGTGGAAAAGTGCTTTCTCTGGGCGTCCCTTCGCCTGCACCACCAGCGCAGAAGGAAACCGTGGACAAGGCCGAGCCGGCGGCGGGGAAGAAAGTGACGGCGGCCAAGGCTATCGAGAAAACCGGCGAGCCCGCAGCGGCTGCTAGTGGGAGCACCTCACCCACCACTTCCGGGCGGTCTTCACCCTCGCGAGCCGAACAGAAGGCTGAGGCTCGGCGAGCGGATTTGGTCGTGCAAGAGCAGGCGGTTGAAGTCGATGATGAGGCGCTGGAGGAGATGTACGGTAAAGAGCATGTCAACGTCATCTTCTTGGGTCACGTCGATGCTGGCAAAAGCACACTCGGTGGCTGTATCTTATATGCGACGGGCATGGTGGACGAGCGGACGATGGAGAAGTACAAGAGGGATGCCAAGGATCTCGGGCGAGAGTCGTGGTACCTCTCATGGGCTCTGGACCAGACGAAAGAGGAGCGAGCAAAGGGCAAGACGGTGGAAGTCGGTCGTGGTTTTTTCGAGACAGAGAAGCGACGTTACTCCATCCTCGACGCGCCGGGCCACAAGAACTTTGTTCCGAACATGGTATCCGGCGCTTCACAAGCCGATGTCGGTGTCCTCGTCATCTCCGCACGAAAAGGCGAGTACGAGACTGGATTCGAAAAGGGCGGGCAAACCCGTGAGCACGCCGTCCTGGCCAAAACGCAAGGCGTCAACAAGCTGGTCGTCGTTGTCAACAAAATGGACGACCCGACGGTCGAATGGTCGCAAGACCGCTACAAGGAATGTCTGGCCAAACTCACCACTTTCCTCAAGGGACTGGGCTACAACCCCAAAACCGACCTGACCTTCATGCCCATCGCCGCGCAACAAACGATAGGCATCAAGGATCGTGTCCCGAAAGACATCGCGCCTTGGGTCGACTCGCCCTCCTTACTGGAGTACCTTGACAGCATGCAGACTTTGGAACGCAAAATCAACGCCCCCTTCATGATGCCGATCGCGGCCAAATACCGCGACATGGGCACGATGATCGAAGGCAAAATCGAAGCCGGCGTGCTGAAGAAAGACGTCAAGTACCTGATGATGCCCAACAAGGCCGAGATCACCATCTCCGCGCTGTACGGCGAGACGGAAGACGAGGTGGAGCGCGCGTCCTGCGGCGAACAAGTCCGGCTAAGGATCAAGGGCGTGGAAGAAGAGGACATCTACCCCGGCTTCGTGCTGTGCTCGCCCAAACGACCGGTGCACAACGTGACGGCCTTCGAGGCGCAGATCCGCCTCCTGGAGCTCAAGTCCATCCTCTCCGCCGGCTTCAACTGCGTCCTGCACATCCACTCCGCGACGGAGGAGGTCACATTCGCCGCGCTGCTGCACAAGCTCGAACCCAAGACGAACCGCAAGAGCAAGAAGGCGCCCGGGTTCGCCAAGCAGGGGATGAACATCATCGCGCGCCTGGAGATCACGGGCGGGGCCGGCAGTGTCTGTGTGGAGCGGTTCGAGGATTACCCGCAGCTGGGACGGTTCACGTTGCGGGATCAGGGACAGACGATTGCGATTGGGAAGATCACCAAGTTGATTACGGAGGCGGAAAGGGTGGCGGAGGCGGCGGAAGGGGCGGCCTAGATTAACTCCCTTGGGGGATGTTGTGCGTGTGTGGGGGTTGCTGGGTGGCTAGATTCATGATCACAATGATGATGATTATGACTGTTGCACAGTTGAGTGAGGATATCGAGGATGGAATGAGGATAGGTAGGCCACCCGTGATAGAAGAATGAGGAGTCTGTCTGCCTTTCTGATGACTGGGCAAAGCTAGACAGCTTTGTGGCGATTGCATAGCTTTTGCGTATTGCCGCTCGGTCAACTCTTAACCACGTATGAGGTGCTTCTTCACCTTGCTCCGTCGCGTCATGAATAAGCCAAGAGCAGGACAGCTGCGCAAACGACGAAATGTGCTCCATCTTTTGTTGTTTTCCAGTTCATCGTCCCACATCTTGGCACATCCCCACTGACCCCCTTAAATGCACCATGCACTTCCTCCAGTCCAGCTCTGTAATGAATGCCATGACAATAACCTCAAAGCAGGCAGCAGCGACCAACCCATCCTCCAACTACCTCCCACTACTCGAGCTCAGCGGCGGCGGAGGTGGTAAACTGAAATCCACCAGTAACGACAATCCCCCCGCGTCGTCAGATCGCTGCTCCCTCCCAATTGCGACACTATTTCCCCCTAGCGCCTGCAATCGCATCCTCTCCGGCGAACTCCAGGGCGGTAAGGGCAAGGGTGAGCTGGAAAGCGTGTTGTTCTCTGGAGGCCAGGGGAGGGGGCTGGAGGGTAGGTCGTGCGTGTGCGTGTGCCGGGGTGGTGAGGGAGAGTTAGGTGCCGGCAGAGTGTTGAATTGGAGGCCGTGGGAGGAAGGGCGTGGAGGGAAGCGTTGGGTTTTGGGAGTTTGTTGGGTGGGGACGACGGTGCTGACTTGGGAGGGCCGGAGGATGGGTGGGGAGGAGGGGATGAGGCCGTTGGCGTCGTTGGTTGGATCTTGCTCTTGGATGTCGGGATTGGGCACTGTTGGTGGGCCGTTCGTATGTTCGGTTTCGGCGGCTGGATTCGCATCCGGATGCTGCTCGCTTGGCGTTGGAACGGATCTTCGGAGTGCGTCGCCGAGCTCTTGAAACAAGTCTTTCATTGGCGCGGCGATGGAAGCAGGGCGTGTTGGAACAATCGTGTCGTCGTGATCGTCCTCGCTGGCTACGATTTCCTCATCTGAGCAAGTGCTGTTACTGACGTGCGGTGTCAGATCATGTCCTTGCGTCTGAGTCTGCATTTGCGTGTGCAAGAACCGAGTCGCGTCTCTATCCAGCGCGGAGTGGGCTGGGTCGTAGGTGTTCTGTCCCATGTCATCGTCGTAGTCTCCGTCGCCTTCGTCGTGGTCGAATTCGTCGTGGTCTTCGGTTGCTGGCTCCTTGTTACCGACCTCGCCATGACCGTCGTCCAAAGCAAGATCCGCCTGCTCGAACTGCGAGTCCTGCACGGTGTTCGTCCGCTTGAGGCTGCGCTTCGGCTTTGTCTCGCCAGCTGACCATGACAAAACTCTCTTCTCTGGAGTCCCCCCCACTGGGATAGGAGGCGTGGGCAGCATAGTTCCCTTCCGCGCTTGTACACGCTCAAGATGAACCCGCTGCAGCATCTTCAAGGTCGTAGGCTGTGAATCAACACTGGGTTTCGTCGGTGATGCTTGTCTGACATTCGTACTGCGTTCCTTCAGTGGCGAACGTTCCACGTCTTGAAAGCGGACTGAACGCTGCGTCGAGAGTTTGCCGCTAAGCGGGGATTGCGAAGAGGGTATCTCGGTGAAGGTCAGTTTGCGTGGTGTTCGCAAGATCTTGACGTCTTCGGGGATGCATTTCTCCTTCTTTACGCTACTGCGTAGGTTATGGCCATGTGTTGGTTCCTTAGGTGATGCTGGTACCGTTCGCATGATCTTCAGTCCGCTTAGTCGAGAGCTCTTCCTACGGACGGTATTATCTTGTCCTCCCATCGACTGCCTCCGCTTGTCCCGTCGTAACCTCTCCACCGCACTCTTTGGCGGGCTATCCTGCCAGATCTGAAAACCATCATCATCGAGCTGTTCCGTCTTCTCGCTGGACAAAGTACGTGCGCGATCGAGTTGCGTCAAGCTGAATTGACTGTCGGTTCTGTTCTCCGTGGCTTTCTTCCTCCGCTTCATCGGCCGTGTCTCTCGAGACTCCACCTCGTCTTCGTCCGATACGCCGACGATCCCTGAATGTGGGTTTGGCGTGCTGACGAAGTCCATTTGTGTCAACGTCGATTGCTTCTTTGACAATCTCGGCACTCCCGGTCTGGTCTTAAGGAGTCGTTTGCGATGCGTGGACTGCCTCTGTTCTGGAGGAGCTTTCAGAGGATGATAGGTGGTACCTTCGCCGGACGAGGAGCTCCGTGGCATCCTGACGCGCGATAGAACAGCCCTGGCGTTGTAAGTGTGCTGGATAATCCGATATCAGATGTGATGTTAAAGCTGCGCTCTCAGGTAATGCGTCTGGAGCCGAGGAGACGCGCCTTCGGCCTTGGCGTGCGTCAAAATCCTGCATCCTCCAGTTTATTACTCGTACCCGATATCGACTTCACGTCTAATAAACACTCATGAACTACTGGGAGATCCATCGCATCACGAATGGAGCACCATCACGCTGCGCAGTCGCCGGCAGTTGATGCGCACGAAAGCAGCGCCTATGCTGCGCTCGATGGTCTTGACGCTCACGCCAGGCCACCCGAGGTTCTGAAAGTCGTCTACAAACAATATCAGAAACTGAGAGGCGGCGACTTAGATGCCCGCACTGATCTCATCGACCACAGTACAAATGATCATGTCACCGTAAAGGACTTACACGGAGTTCACGGTCAAGCTCCTCCCGACGACATGCAAAGGGTGTTTGATGGGTTCGTCGGGCTTTGCCATGTCCGCCCTTCGCTCACGGCGCGTGATTATCCGGAGCTCCCAGCTAGAGTGTACGAAGTTTCCAACATGCCAGGTAGGGTGGATGTCATTCTCGAATGCAGGCCAGCACGGAGGCGAGGGGCTGAGAAGGTAGGTAGGTCTTTACATCTATCCCCAACTCCTCAGCCAACATGTCCAACTACACCTACTAGAGAAGCTTTTCCATCGCGACCTTTCCAATCCAGAGCACAAGACGAATATGCATATGCACTACAACGTTCCTTACCCTTCTTCGACCGCCCAAGAGAGCGGTGATCCGGTCTCTTTCTTCCACACCTCCGCCACAGACCTCATCTTTACCCCGAAGGATCCGACGGTCCACAAACCCATTACCACAGAGCTCCTGTTGAACAAGAAGCTACGCTGGGTGACTCTCGGCGGACAATACGACTGGACGAACAAGGTCTATCCTTCGAATGAACCCCCTGCTTTCCCAGCAGATATCAAGAAGCTGATCGAGGAAATCTTCACCGTGAAAGCGGAAGCAGCCATCGTCAACCTCTACAGCCCTGGTGACACGCTAAGCCTGCACCGAGACGTGAGCGAAGAGTGCGATCGACCACTGCTTTCCATCAGTCTGGGCTGTGAAGGGATTTTTATCGCCGGCTTGGACGAGTTGGATGAGGAAGGTTCGCCCAGGGTCGCGACCATGCGGTTGAGGTCCGGCGATGCTGTTGTCATGAGTGACAGGAGTAGGTACGCGTGGCATGGGGTGCCCAAGGTGCTGGAGGGGACGTGTCCGGAGTGGATGCAGGAGTGGCCTTGGCTGGGTACTGGAGAGGAGAGAGGGGTGGATGAGAGATGGAAGGGGTGGATGACGGGTAAGAGGATCAATTTGAATGTGCGGCAGATGTTCGCGTGAGATTGAGAGTCGGGGTGTCGTAGCAACAGACGGTCAACCCGCCGTCTAGAGCTTTCAAGGTGGAGATGCCGGGTTGACATCTTGATAAGGCACGCGTGCAAGGAGGTGAAGCATGACAGGGCAGAGGATTCATGGCATGCACTCCGGACGGGGCTCGAAAGAATGGGAAACCGATGCAAGTGTATGGTGTTCGTAAAAGATCCGAACATCTCTTGCTACAACAGTCCTTCGTACTTAGAAGGTCGATGGATAGCGTGCACGCGGTGAGTAGAGGAAGCACATGAACCGTACGTATTACAGTGCCGTATTCCATGAGATAACAAGATAAGGCGAGAGGTCTGGTGAGGTGCAGTATCGCCCGCCACGACCGATAAGAAGGTCCTTCGACAAAGGGGAGATCCTCGGCTTTGTCCACATGCAGCCGACGCCGATGACGGCAACCAGCGGCTGCTCGTCCAACCTCGTGCTGCTGCTGGCGTGACTACTACAGCCCACCTGACCTGACCTTCACCTAGCACCACCTCCACCTGGTTATATCAATCAACCGACCGACCGATCGAGAGAGAGAGCTACTGGACCTTCTTGACAATCGCTTCTACTGACTCCTCCCTCACCACCCTACCTATCCAACCCATTAACCAACGAACAACCACACAGGACAACTGACTGCCCTCGCTGGCCTGAGCGCCCACCGTTCACCAGACAAAGCGAGATACGCATCCGAGCACGACATCTGCTCGCACGCCACCGTGGTGGTCTCTCCGTCTTCTCCATCCGCCGAGCATACTGTGTCCTCCAGTACCGAGCAACACCACGAGCGTTGCACCGTCCGAGCAAGGAGGATCACCGCCGACTCTACCTCGAAGCACCTCGCTGCGCAAAGTACTCTATCCCATCCCTTTCTCGGGGGAAGCAAGAGACCTGCGGTCCGGCCGCGGGGCAGTATAGCTAGTCTAAAGAGAAGCGGCGGTCGGCGGAGGCTCTCGGCATCATGAGTAGCCCCAAGCGCAGGATCGAGACGGATGTGAGTATATTACACATGTATGAGGGTTTGGTGGGATATGGCTGATAGGGTTGTCTTACGCTACAGGTCATGAAGATGTAGGCTTATCGGAAGAAGACTTGGGGGGGGTGAGATTCTGACAGGAGGCAGGCTCATGAGTGATTACGAGGTGACTCTGGTCAATGATAACAGTAAGCTCTTGGCTCCCCGCTTACCCTTGCCTTTCATCATTGTCGATGGTACACAACCCTGACTGACACGCGTCCACAGTGTCCGTACTGCCTCCCGTGCGGAGCTCAGCTGCTGACACGATTTGCACAGGCAGGAGTTTTACGTCCGTTTCAAAGGCCCCACGGAGACCCCTTTCGATGGCGGACTCTGGAAGATCCACGTCGAGTTGCCGGACCAGTATCCGTACAAGAGTCCCAGCATCGGCTTCGTGAACCGGATCTTCCACCCCAACATAGATGAGTTGTACGCTCTCCTTCGTGCCCTTCCTTCACCATGGCCGGACTTCTAGATCCCCAGGCCAACTAGCGAATGAATTTGCGTGTGGATGCTGACTGGCTGTGCACGCAGATCCGGCAGCGTCTGCCTCGACGTCATCAACCAGACGTGGTCGCCCATGTACGACATGGTGAACATCTTCGAGGTCTTCCTCCCGCAGCTCCTGCGCTACCCCAACCCGACCGACCCGCTGAACGGCGAGGCCGCGGCGCTCATGATGCGGGATCCGAAGGGGTACGACCGGAAGGTGCAGGGTGAGTTTCTCAACATCCCGGGAGGGTTACACGTGCCGGGCCGTGTTTCTTCGCTTGCGACTGACTTGGGTGAGAGTAGAATATGTGTCCAAGTACGCGACCAAGGAGAACGTGGACGAGGCCGGCAACGACTCGGATGACAGCGACGAGATGAGCAGCGTCGGCAGCTTCGACGAAGAGGAGGAGGACGAGGAGCCGGCGGGGACGATGGACGAGGTATGACTGTAGGGATTTGGATGGTCTCTGATCCTGCGTTACATGGCGTTTTGGGACGGCCGGGCGGACGTACTTTACTCCGGAGTGATGGATGGGTATCGACTTGTGAACCGTGATTGGGAAGGAAATAAGAAAGGGGCGTGACTCGGTGGGATCTGGGGTGAGCATGTGCTGGACGGCGTTGGGGGGGAATGGACCGACGTTCACCTGACATGCAGTGTGTCTAGCGATTGCAACGTGGGCTTGCTGGACTGGTTCGATGCTACCTCATGTATCCAGTTTGTTGTCGAATTCACTTTCCATCATCATCAACCAGGCCGGAAGAGACCACTCCACCCTCCGACCGTCGCGGCCGGCAGAACGAAACGGCTAGCGCGTTCTAGCTCGGGCGCACGCGTTCTAGAAGGGACTCGGAATGAGTACATGTATTGTTAGCATGAGCGCTGATGATGAGTTGAAAGAAGCGGGAGTATCTCCGAGCCGCGTTTTTGGCTCGCGTCCTTGCATGATGCCCTCGGCAGTTGCATGACCCTCTTCATCATCATCATTATCTTTCATTCGGTGATTCGGTGATGAAAATCCAGGGAGAGCGAGGGAGATAGCACGTGTTCACGAGAGATTTGGATCGGTTTATGTTTTTGTCTGATGACTCCTTGTTTATTATTTACAAGTTACGGCACTACCTAGGATTCAGGGAGGGTACTGTGTAGGAGGTCAGAATGGGCAATATCAAAGCAGGGGGAACCCTTGGTGATAATCAGTGTGTTGTGGACTTCTTCGCCGGTAAGAACGTGTACACTGTACGCAGTACTGCTGCTGCTGCTACTTATGGCCGTGGCGGGAAGAGTGAATGACCTCAGGTAAGGTAATGATGGGTGGTGGTCGGTCGGCGACTTTGACCGAGTTGGTATGTGTGAGACGATGGATTGGTTTGCATCGTCGGCAACCCGAGCCAATACAACACCCTGGGCATAGACCGTCTCCGACCGAAAATTGGCGTGTAGCGCGGCAACAAGGAAGGCAGATCGCTTCGATTTATCCTGTGACTTATTACCTATCATTACTAGTATTGCGATGTACCGGATGGAGAGACCTTGGGGGTGATGTCCAGAGATCTGAAAGGGATGAACGAACGAAGGGATTGACACGATAGCTGTGGACGGTATTGAATGGACAGAAGACATGTTCCGAGTGAAGGTGAGCGTGTGTGGCGGGCGGCGGCTCATGTCGACGGTCGATGGGCGCCGTTACTCGTGGCGGCAACGTGCGAGAGATCTCATACTAGGAATAAAATCATCACTACCTACATACATGTACTCCACTCTGCTTTCATCCCTCCACTCGACTCCTACCCTCCTCCAGTCCTATACTTCCCTCCCTACTGCTATTTCATCAACCTTACTTCTCGACATTCCATCCACTTTGTCATTACATGTCCCTCCCTCCCTTCCTCTTTCGTCTCTTCTCGCATTGGCGGAATTCGGAACACGAGAGCGCCCGCCCGTTTCATCTCTCTATCAGCCCACCCTACCCACCTTAACCGCCGCCGCCCATTTCACCTAGCCAACACCCTCCGCTGAGAATCCGCCGTCACCCTTCCTCGCACCCGTGCTGCCGCGCCTTTCGCCTGCTCCTTCCCAGCCGCTCGGGCTCGTACCACCCACGCACGCAACCCACGCGCGCGCACGCGCTTTCGGCCTGCGACACAGTCCCCACCAGTCTCGGGTCGTGTAACTCGGCTTTTGACCCACCGACCCGACCGAGCCACGTGGGTCCGCGACGCTGCTGTGCGACCGGTGTCGCTTCTGTGTGTGCGAGAGAGAGAAACGGGAGTGAGGTCGACCGGCACACCCTTCGGCTTTGGATTGCGCGTGGTGGCAGGGGTGGGAGATTTTTCTTCCCAGGTGGATACATATCGTTGGATCAGGAGGCCCGGAGCAAAGCGGTCATACGTACACATACACCCCATATCCACAACACGGTCTCGGTCGGAGGACGGAAAGACCTCACCTTTTGGGGACCGCTGATAAGACAAGACATGGTCAGGTGGAGGTAGCAGTGCGCCCGAAAGATCGAATATCTACCACCACCCCTCTCCGTCTCGCCCACGACGAGACTCCGTCAGTCCTTACCGCACCCCATCAATACCACCGCCACCACCAATGGGAAACTCCAATGGCAAGCCCGTCGTCCTCACCGATGAGGTCAACCTCAATCACTTCCGTCTGCTCCGGGTCGTCGGCAAGGGCGCGTTTGGCAAGGTGCGGATCGTGGAGCGGAAGGACACGGGCTTGACCTTTGCGCTCAAGTACATCCGCAAGGATGAGGTGGTGCGCTCGGAGAGCGTGCGGAACATCATCCGGGAGCGGAGGATGTTGGAACACCTGAACCATCCCTTCCTGTGCAACCTGCGGTATAGCTTTCAGGATGTGGAATATTTGTGAGTGTGCGGATAGTGTGACGTGTGTTGAAGGGAGAGAAAGAGCTGGTCGGCTGACATTGGGTGCAGGTATATCGTGGTCGATTTGATGAACGGCGGAGACTTGCGCTTTCACATTACGCGCAAGACCTTTACGGAAGAAGCCGTGCGGTTCTGGATCGCGGAGTTGGGATGCGCACTACAATATATCCACGGACAGCGCATTGTCCACCGAGACGTGAAGCCGGACAACGTCTTGCTGGATTCGGAAGGCCACGTCCACCTGGCGGATTTCAACGTGGCATCGGATTACACCCCCGGCAAAGCTTTGACGAGCAAATCGGGCACTCTGGCGTACCTGGCTCCCGAAGTATACATGGGCAGGGGGTACGGGACGGAGGTGGATTGGTGGTCACTGGGCGTGCTGTTCTACGAATGCATTTACAACAAGCGGCCCTTCGAGGCCCATTACCACGATCAATTGGCGCAGTCCATCATCAAGGGCGAGCCGGCGTTTCCGGTGACCTCGCCCCCGGTCTCGATGCCGTGTCTGCACGCCATCAGCTCGCTGCTCGAGAAGGACATCACGCAACGGATCGGCGCCGCCGGCTTCGAGTCGCTCACCGACAACCCGTTCTTCCGCGAGATCGACTTCGAAGCGCTGGAGCGAAAAGAGATCGAGCCCGTCTTCTGCCCGTCGAGCGAGAAGACCAACTTCGACGCCACGTACGACTTGGAGGAGTTGCTGCTGGAGGAGGCGCCGCTGGAGGCGCGAGCGCGGAAACAGAAGCCCCGCGCCGAGCTGCGAGACGACGCCACGCAGCAGGAGATCCGCACCGACGAACTCCACCGCATGATCGAGACCATGTTCGAGCCTTTCAACTACACCGCCATGCCGGACGCCCGCAGCCCCGTATCCACCATAACCGCCTCGCCCGCATCGCAGACCGCGCCGTCCTCGAAGCGATCCGCCAAGAGCGAAAGAGAGCAGCACCCCTTGGATCCGACCTCCCACCGCCCCCGACATTCGGACAAAGCC
>Ga0058704_10000451_pt1 | contig 21540 bp, 17 predicted proteins | sample AgamicMgSfe_FD_71363 | JGI IMG/M metagenome (GOLD analysis project Ga0058704, IMG submission 71363) | Agave microbial communities from Guanajuato, Mexico - Mg.Sf.e | ecosystem: Host-associated > Plants > Phyllosphere > Phylloplane/Leaf | place: Guanajuato, Mexico | collected 2012-05-30
TGCCGGAAATACAGTACCCGAAAGTGCTATGGGAGAATGATGTTAATGTTAACCCGGAGTTGAAGAGGAGATATGTTGAAGAGGTATTGCCCTCGATCTGTAAACAGACTGGTCGGGCGGAGAGGGCAGAAGCGCAAGAGAACTATGGATCCTCTGCCACCGCGGACGTGACTTGTCTTCAATCTCTTAGCAGACGCATCCACTTCGGCAAGTTCGTCGCCGAGTCCAAGTTCCGGCAAGATCCTGAGAAATTCGTGAGGTTGATAAAAGCGGAAGACAAAAAGGGCATAGACGAAGCGATCACGGACGCGAAGGTGGAGCGAAAGGTGCTCGAAAGACTACGTCTGAAAGCGGAGATGTACGGCGCGGATCCGAACATGGATGCCGCAGCACCGCCTAAAATCAACGTCGATGCTGTGGTGGCTATGTACAAGGAGCTCGTCATCCCGCTCACAAAGGTTGTGGAGGTGGACTATCTTATGGAGAGGCTTAAGGGTACGGAGTGGGAGTGAGATGGCAAGGACTAGTCAAGACCATCAGGGTGATCGAATGGAAACGATCCCGTACGAACCTTGAGCCAAACCGGGTATGCAATGAAGGCTCAAGCAACCCTCGGGACAAAACCAACGCTTGAGTGCTGCAGCTGCAGAATCCATATCCTAGAACCTCGGGATTGCTCGGACAAGCTTGGACAAATACGGCGGCTGCGGCGCCGACGGTGGCGACCTCAAGGACGTGAATGTTCGAGGTGAAGGACGAAGCTTCCGTGAATACCTTTACTGCGACCATCACGCAAGCCATGCGCGCAGCAGGCCCAAGTGGGGCCACCGAAATCCGGACTCGAAGAGACGAGTCGCAGAAATCCGCGCTCTGGCTACACCTCTAGGGTGGTAAGCGAGCCAGTGCACCTTCCAACGAGAAGTAGCTCGGTCGAGTTCTGGTGGAGGCCGGCCGGCGGTACCTTGAGCCCGAACGACTCTACGGAAGAACGCACAGGAGCAAGTGCAACAGCAGGCATAGCCGTTACCACCTGCATCTTCTGCAGCTTAGCTTAGAACCAGGTGACTTGAGCATCCGAATCTTCTCCATACCTACTTCTTCACGATACCGTACCGTACCAAGCCATCTTGGCGTTCACCGTACGCACGGTCCGGCTATCTTACCCTAGTAACCAATGCGGTACTCTCGCTTCGCCTCCCTGTTTTTCGCCCTTTCCTCCCACTCGTCTCCTTGATCGCAACTTGTTCAACAAAAGCGCCATGAAGGAGCCGACCTCAAGCCAGCAAACGCATCTCTCTATCCCGAAGCGGCGCCAAACCTTTTTCTTCCAGCCTCGCAGCTTCATAACGGGCATCCGCCTCGACTTCAACTTCGAGCAACCGCTTCCTTACGTTGCAAATAAGTTCACGCATCCACAAGCATAAGGCCTCCAGTACAACAAAACCGGCGCCAATAACCACCCAGGCGCATACCGTTTCCTATCCGGCAGCAGAAGTCGCCAACTCCAGCAAGAGACTTAGAGCCACAGCATCAGACACCAGAACGGCCACCCAGAACGGCACCAGAAGCCGGCAGCGAGCCAAAAGTATTTTAGGTCCCTCTTCCACCTTGTGCGTGCCATATCCGCGGACCGGTGTTCTGCAAAGTCCAAATCTGCATCATGATGTCCTGTCCACGGAAGTACCTAGGCAAGCGCCCCAAGAGTCGGACATCCATGAGAGCCGTCGAACAGTATTCAACGGTGGTCATTGGCGAACTATATCATTGTGTTTTGGCTAGACCAGACAACGAATGGAACTGAGGGCCGCTCAACCGTGTCTCCACTGCCTGGACCATAGGTAGGTTACGTAACCATGCATGAATGCATAACATCCAGTTAGCCGGATAAGGCAGGTGGAAAGTTGGTAGCAACACAGCGGCACTTTGCCCTCCATCACAAGGACTACTGATGTCTTCTCACCTCCTCCTTGTAAACCGGAAGGCTGAAACAATGCTATGGAATCAGACAGCGGCCGAACTGTAGCTTCCTGTCCGTCACTAACAAGCGAGTGCTGCAAGTCGCACCCACACTCTCATCATTTGCGGCCGTTTCTGGCAATCTCCATCCCACATCGAAGACCACCGTATCCAAAGAGGCTAGGAGTATGCATTCACGGCTGCTAAATGCTATGCACCGAACGGTACACCGGGTACCTGTGTCCACAAAAGGTTGATCTACAAGGTATATGTCAGGTTCCCCGCTTCACGACAGCCCGTACCTGCAGATGAACCATTACTAGCTGCATACTCCGATATGAGGATGTGCAGCAGTTCGAAAGACTAGCACATGGTCGCTTGTTGTCGAGATGTCCGTGATATTGGACAAGTTCAAGTCTAAGTATATGTACCGGCACCGTCCCATCCCAGCTTCCAGTGAACACCACCATCTCCAGTAACGCAGCTTCAGATATTGGCAAGATGAGTGCACTACTCCTCCCAGCGTTATTCGCTGCTTCCGCATTCGCCGCGAGCTCTTTGACACCGTACCAACCGTACCCGACGACGTCCAAGTCGTCTGCTGCGTCGTCGACAACCTTCGCCTGCAATCCGGCACACTCTTACCCCAATGGAGCTAGCTGTATATCCACGGCGGGCTCTCTGACGCTGGTCACGCCATCCGCCTCGGCGACAACTGCAGCAGCATCTTCGTCATCCGCATGTCTCGCAAGCGGATTAACAGTGACTGTGACCGTAACGGCACCTTCTTCGCCAGCAGCAAGCGGAAACAGCAGCTCCGGTAGAGTGCATTTTGGAGGAGTCAATATTGCTGGCTTTGACTTTGGCTGTGACACCAATGGAACGTGCAATTTGGCTGATACAGGCACCTTCATCGCTACATCTGGGTGAGTATCCTCTGTCTGAGCTATGTGAACGTACTTACGGAGACTGCAGGCCACCTCAAATGGACCACTTCGTCCGCGATGACAAGCTCAATGCCTTCCGCTTGCCCGTAGGCTGGCAATACCTCGTCAATAACGTCCTAGGAGGCCCGCTCAACGCCACGAACTTCGCCACCTACAACGAACTCGTGCAGGGTTGCCTGTCCAGCGGCGCACAGATGTGCATCGTGGACATCCACAATTATGCCCGTTGGGACGGCGGGATCATTGGACAAGGCGGCCCAACCAATGCTCAGTTCGCGAGTGTCTGGAGTCAGCTCGCCACAGCCTATGCCAACGAATCCCGCATTGCCTTCGGTATCATGAACGAGCCTCATGATATCCCCGATATCATTACCTGGGCCGGCTCTGTGCAGGCAGCTGTCACAGCCATCCGTTCCGCGGGCGCGACAAGCCAGTACATCTTGATGCCGGGCAACAACTACACCTCGGCTATGGCATTCGTCGAGAACGGTTCCGGACCAGCACTCCTGAACGTGACGAACCCAGCTAGCTCAGGCTTGACCGGCTATGAGAGACTAATTTTCGACGTCCACAAGTACCTCGACTACGACAACAGTGGCACACACACCGAGTGTGTGACCAACAACATCAATAGTACCTTCGTCCCTCTTGCCTTATGGCTGAGAGCTGTCGGCAGGATGGCCATGTTGACGGAGACTGGTGGCGGTAATGTCGCTAGCTGCGAGGTGGATCTGTGCCAAGAGTTGGCATTCTTAAAGTACGTATTGCTATGAATCTTCGAGATAGGTGAAACACTGACTGACTTCGTGATAGCGCCAACTCGGATGTGTACCTTGGCTTCACCACTTGGTCTGCCGGCGGGTTCGATCAAACGTACAACCTGACGGAAACCCCGGTGCTCAACGGCACGGTTTGGTATGACCAGCCGATTGTTACGGACTGCGTTGTTCCCAATGGGCCTAATGCATGAGTCATAAGCGCTGAAGGGCTTTGGTGTTTTGGGTTGAGAAGATCATCCATCGAGAGCAGTAGCAGAAGGACAGCAGATGTATACATCGAGTGAAGCTCGAGAAACAGCTACAAAGTCGCCCTAGGCAGATTTGTTGCCTCGGGTACGACATACTCACGGCTTGATGCGCTCGAGTTGTTGCGTGAACATGTTGTTGGTTCATTGATGTACGAACACCTGCCCAGATCGATCCGAGCTAAGTACCATGCCAAAAGGTCGCTCAAGCAATGCGACATCTGTAATCGTATCGAGGTGCCCACTTAGCAGATGCTGCGCCGACAGTCGGATAGCCTCATATCTCGAAGGTTTACTGTTCGTCTTCGCACTCGAGCTTCGCTTCGCTGAAGTGTTAGGCGCAACCTTGCTGGACTCGAGTGTACTCGCTGACGACGGCTCGGATTCTGGTGGCTTCTCAGACAGGACTCGTGTGTCTAACCCAAGCTGGCTAAACGTGTAGGTAGGCTTCTCGTCAGGATCACCTCCACTGACTAGACGGCAGCCTTCTAGACTCTCACAGTCCCAGAAGCGGACCCTGCCATCTGGGCCGCCGGTTAGAGCGAAAGCGTGCAGAGATTCTGTATCGTTTGATGACTGATGAAGCCCGAAATGGAGAGCTGTTGTCACTGCTGGTGTTGTGCTGGCTGGCTCGGGGGTATTTGCATCTGCGGCTATCGAGCCTGCGACCCGGCTGAGAGGGCCGTCTGACCTGTCCTCGTCCAGATTGCGTAGTTCGTAATCCCTCAAATGTAGCCGGTCTTTACCGTGGGCGTGAGCCGGACGGTAAACCTCATGGCAGATTATCTTCTCAACATCCCAGACGGTCACCTCGCCACGCGCAGCCCCACCTGAGATGCATACTCTGTTACGCCGTGCCGACTTACGGCTGGGGTGTAGTTGCAAGCGCGTGATGGGTGCAGCTTGTGGAAAGGTCCAAGAGCGTAGTCGAATGCGAAAACGGAGATCCCAAAGATCGAGCACGGCGTGACTGGTGCCAACAAGGAGCCAGTCACGCTTCCGCCCAATGCAGAAGCATGTTGGCGTGCCATGCTGCGCCGGGTTCTGGAAGTCAAAGATAGTTGTCATGTGTCGCAAGTCGACCGCAAGAATGCGACCAAGGTTAGTAGCAAGCACTAAGGTACTGATAGAGTCGTCGCGGAAGTGCTCGGACCACACTGCATACTCGCCACAGGGGCTGGACGTCGGTATCTGCCACTCTCGAAGCGTTCGGAGCTTGCCATACTTCGTCACATTGGCTGACTCCGAGTTGTCGACTTTCACAACATGCACCGTGCCGTCTGAGGTCGTGCAGATAAAGGTATGCGTGGAATCTACAAAGCACATGCTTGTAATCTTCACGCCGGGAGCAAGCTTGTAAGTCTGGCGAGAGCGGTGTGTGACGTTACGCTCCAAGCGGGCCGAGTCCCATACTTTGACAGATCCATCATCCGAAGCAGTGAGAAAGAAGGTGTGGTCAGGCGCAACCAGTATCCGGGTAATCTTATCAGTGTGTTCAGCGAGCACAGCCATCAGCTGGCCTTGAGGACGCCAAGGGCCAGGTGTCGAGCTGCTGGTGCTGGACGGGATGGGGCCACGTTTCGTAGGTTGTATCAGAGGCCCAAACTCCGCAGCCTCGATAGGAAAGTTGTCGACGTATACAGCATCAAGCAGCTTCAATACAGTCGGGTCGTTGCCAGCGTAATTGTGCACAGCACGGTGACTTGCCGCTCGCTCCGGTCCACGCGGTCTTTGCCCGGCTTGAGGCGCAGGTAAGGTCCGACTCAACCTTCCAGCAGCAGTAGTATCGTCAGTGGCGACCTCTGGCAGAGCTTTGTTGCGCATGTCGGAGCCATTGATCAATCCAGTAGCGCTGCTTCTATGTCGTGCACCAGGTTCACCGTCTCTGCCGAGGAGACCAACCACAGAGCTTGGTGAAGAGGAGAGGCTTCTGGCTGCCGGTTTCTTCAGACCAGATGACTTCCGTGGCTGACTTTCAATTGCTTTGGCGATATCCGTTGCGACTCCACCATCTGTAGTTTGCTGCTCAGGGATGCCAGTCAGCGATAGCCTTTTGAAGACCTGTCCTTTGGAAGGACCAGTGGCCTCCTCTAGCGCCTCGGCAATGGTTCGCTCAGAATGCCCCTGATCACGCAAACGCTGCTCGTAGGTCTCGACATCGTTGTCAAATATCACCGTTTGCGGCGTGATTTCAAGCCTCGTCAGGGATACGATTTGGTCGTAAATGGGATCGTGACTATGAACCTCATCCCTCTTCATGCGCTGAGCAGCGCGCCAGACATACTCACGGAAAGCCAAGATTTTCATCTCATCCTCTGTACGCATGCCTGCATTACGCAGTCGACCCAGCCATTGCTCGTCCTCGTGATTCTTCGGTACCTTGCCGAGTGACTTCGGTCCAAGCTCAGCAACGGAAGACGTCGGAGGCATCTGATTCGTGGCTCGATACGAAAGCTGCTTCGACTCCCTAGCGGACTTCCAGAAGACGCCCTTATCGACTCTCTTCGCCCACTCCAGCGCAAGCTCGAGCACGGTCCTTGGCAGGGGTTTCTTCAGCGCATCAAGCAGCTCTGATTCCGAGAGCGTGCTGACTGGGACTTTGAGATACGGCCGAACCAGTGGCGTCACCAGTATGCGCATGTCAGCCACGGAAAGATATGTGGTAGCAGCAGAGAGGAAGTGTGAGGCGGCTTCCTTGATCCATATGTTGGGGTGCAGCTCGAAGCGAGCCACGATGTCTATCAGTTCCCATGTTTTAGGGCGCTGAAGCAGCCCTATTTCGGCCATGCTCGCTAATGACCGGAGAGTTTGCTCGACGACAAATTCTTGAGGGTCTGTCAATGCTTGCAACATTAGTGGCAATATGAACTCTTCGAGACTTGCGCCGCCGATGTACACGGCAACGCCGACAACGGTCTTGAAGAAGGCACACTTCAGCAACCAGTCTGGATCGTTAAGATAGGTATTGAGATGGCTCAATATAACGTCGCTAGCCTTGTCTTCGCCAAAGAAGACGCATAAGCTAGGCACCGAGCTTAAGAATGCGCGACGAACTGCGGTATCCTGATCCGTGAGGAACACCTTAGTCTGACCTTCGAAAGCATCGAGCACTTCAAGCCTTGTGGTGTCGTACGCATCATAATAAACAGCATTGCCGTCAAGATCGTCCTCTGCACCCTTGTCTGTGGGCGGCAAGGAGCCGTCAGCCCTAAGAGCCTGCATCATGTCCAAGAAGCGGGACGCGGTCTCGGCCAGACCTGCCAGACAGGCAGCGTACGTCGCACGGACAATCGGGTTGGTGTTGAAGCCCTTAGTCTTCACGAAGACCTGTAGCCGCGGGAAAACGTACTGCGTGAACAGGAAAGAGTTGACCGGAGATGCCACCGTGACCAAAGCCAGTAACTGCGTCATGGTCCTCAGCGCGGCGACCAGTACTATCTCATTTGGGTCTTCCAGCAAAGGCATGACATATGGCAATATGCGATCCAGCTTCGCTTCATCTGGGAGGCGTTCCGCAAAAGCAAGAAGAAGTTCACAAGCGCGAATCTTCGACGCAGCTCGCCCTGCGCTGCGCATGGAAGACGTTATGACATTGAGCAGAATGAATGTACCGTTGTCACCATTTACCGAGAGGGTGGCGTTAGCGGTGTGGCGAGTATTTGGTAGGTCGACCTGCAGCGGAAACAGACCTCGACCTTGTCTCGGGTTTGAGGATATCGCGGGTTTTACTAAGTCGTACCCGAGAGAGACGGAAAGCATTTCGAAATCATCGTAGACTCTGTCGATGCGGTCATCTGAGATGCCATTGTTGGTCCCGCCAGTAGCGAGAGGCTTGCGCCCAGACGTAGGGTCTGTGATTTCCTGCATCAACACATGGAGATGTTGGTAAAAGTACCGCGGAAACGCTTTCGACTCGTACTCGTCCAAATAGTCCTGTGCATGCCACCTCTCTTGTGGGTCCAACCTTATCATGCTGCTAATGAGCGCACGAACATGCTCATCGTCAACCTTGTTCAGCAGTGCTACTGTGGGGTCGTACTCTCCCTTACGGTACCGGAACAGCTGACTGAGCGTGAAGGTCGGTGCCTCCGTGAACAGCTCCGCAAGCACACACCCCAAGCTAAATATGTCCATGTTCCACTGGACAACATTGTCCTCATTCTGCTGTCCGGATGCCAGGAACCGCTCGGGTGCGAGGTAGCATGTACGTCTCGCAGACGTATCGTAATAGTAAGAGAAGTCCGCTGGATTGTCCTCAGGTAAGTACACAGGCTTGTATGTCGAAGCAAAGTCGGTAAGGTACACCCAGCCCCACGAGGTCACCAACACGTTCTCCGACTTGATGTCGCCATGGAAGACCCCTCGGGCGTGACAATCGCGCACAGCGCATAGAAGTTGGAAAGCAAGCCATTTCTTCTCGATGCTCTCCAAGAACGGCCGAATGCTGATGCGGTCGTAAAGTGAGGTATGGACGTACTGCCTCACCAGCAGGCCAAGGGCGGCCGTCTCCCGGATGCGCTGGTATGACAGAACGTTCGGAATATCGCGCAAGGCATGACGTTCCTGTTTGAGAGCTCGCGCATACTGCTTGAAAGAGATGCCTGGGTTGGCTTTCATGCACACTTTCGCAACAACAACCCCATGCTGGTGCCTGGCTCTAATCGTCCGGAGAAAGCGCGCTCCACCCAACGGCTTCTCATGAGTTAGGTCTGACAGCTCAGCTGCTTCTAACGCGCTCGGCCCTGCTGGGAGGGCCGTAGAGTAGCCTTGGCCCATAGTTGCGATCTACCCCTTTGCTGACAGTGTAGTGACGACGCGCAGTTGGCTTGCAACGCCACCGCATCTCCCAAAGCTATCATGTCATCACGTCGATACTATGGCCGATTTGAAGAGAATGGTCTCTGAGCATCAAGTTGGTATTCGGGTCAAGTGTGATAAATGTAGAATGAATGGCGGTTCTTGGGCTAAGGTTCGGGGGTCACGCGCCACATTTGGTGCGCCACACTTTTTATTCGTCCAAAGTCAAGTGAATGAAACAGTCATGCCTGTGATATGTAATAACTGCTTCACTCAGTGTCTACATCCTGACACGGCTGAGGCTATCGTAAGACAGCTAACTCATATACTTGTACTAATATGCTGCACGACCTCGCCAACCCTCCCTCTTGAGCAGGCTCGCCTCTGGTACGATTCGGGCCATAAGCTCACCATTTGTGCAGAGCTGAATCCCTTCAGAGGCTTAGATCAGTGCCGCACTAATACTTTGAATGCGTTAACAGATCCATGGTTGCTGGTTGCTGGTTGCGATATCGGAGGAACGTAAAGATCGATAACAGCTTGAGAATGTCTTAGAGCACGATGGGATGAACGTCCTCAATATGCTTGTAGGCGTGTATATAGAAACGTCATGCGGCACCAGTTACAGCTACCGCTCCCTCATGTATCCCATGCATGACTTCTTTAGCCTGAAGCTACCGACGGTCATAATCTACTGCTTCGAGCCCCAGCTACCTGGCTTGTCTGCACCCTTCTTCTTCAGGAGCTCCGCCTCTTCTTCCGCAATCTCCTGGTCAATCTTGGCGCCCTTGGATGGCTCGTTGCCGTGGTTCTTGGCCTACTTTATGTTAGTATCTGTGTCGCACCATCGAAAGTATGATCTCTTACAGGTAGCGTGGCATCCTTCTTGTGCTCCTTCGTCTCTTCGCTCTCCGGCTCTTTCTCGTTCTGGCGCTTCTCCTCACGGCCTAGCTTGTTCGCGATCGAACGCTCATCCTCTGTGGTCGGTATTAGTATGGATGTAAGCAAGATCCTTTGTTGTGCGAAGCGTACTTGAGTCCATTGGGTTGTGGGAGTGGGCCTTGCCCTCATTGTAGCGGTCCTTATCTCTGAGCTCGCTGTCCTTGTATGTCCTCTGCGCCGTTGTCAGCATTGGTCTTGTCAGGTGCAGTGTGGCATACATACCTGGTCACCGGCTTCGTACACGCCCGCACCGCCAACACTTGACGTGCCAGCGCCGCCTGATGGTTTGTCGCTTAGACCGCTCATATTGACTGTGTAGTATGGAGTAAGTGGGTGTGATGGGTTGGATTCTGTTATTCAATGTTGTTGCCGTAGAGGGTATGACTGTGGAAGCGAGGGGCACGAGACATGCGAAAATACAGCCCACCTTGACCGATGACGTACGTGAAATGACGCCCGAAATAACGAGGTCAATGCACGTCTCAGCATCGCAACTTTGTGCAGCGATAGTGTGAGCACCCCAACTCATCAACATTTGTTGACATCGCTACAGGGTTAAGAGCATCTGTACGGCGTATACGGTCTGCGCAGCGACACTACAAAGTGTTAAGTCCAACAAATACTCATCAGCTACGCCCAGTCCCGAGACGGCCACTCTCTCAGCTCTTTTCATCATGTCATGCCATCTCCCTACATCCACGATCTCACCACCACCTCTAAAAGCGTACCGAACGTAGCGTTCTCTGTCCAGTCATTTGGTCGCTGTTCGAACCACTGTCCGTTAATGCATAGATCGATAAGACTACCCGGCTGACGCATCAACATACGCTCCAAGCTACTTCCCCTTAAAGCCTCGTCGTTACGGAGACGAGCTCCGATACAGTTGTACTCGCCGTCATCGAATGTAGTGAAGGTGTGCAAGTTGTGGCGGACCGAGTAGCGATGGAGACCGGCTTGAGTGTTGGTGCCCGGGAGTGTTACGATCGACTAGACGCAAATCCGACCTCCATGCGCAAGTCGCATTGATCCAATGAATAGCGGATTATTCTTCGACCTCATAGCACCCTTCGCCGCTGCAGTGTGACTTGCAGGCTCAAAGGACAAGGCCTTCTGAAGCTTTGTCGAGTTGGCGATCGTATCACGGAATGTCCTATCGACACGCTGACTGAGAAGTAGTGTCTTCATGTTGAGACGAAGGAGTATGCTCTCGAGCAGCTCGACTGTGCCGAAGACGGCTACGACCGAGTCGTCCGCTGGCGCCATTGTTCGCTCCTGGAAGGTGGTCAGTCGCTTACCAACGAAGCAAATCCTAGCCATGCGTACCTCCACCGGAAATGCCTTCCTCATGTAAAGTCAAAGATCGTTGCGATGGACGGTGCTGATGGCGACCGTTGTGTCGAAAGAAGACAAATGCGTGGAGCTTGGCATGGACGTGACGTGGGAATGTCAATAAAATTAGGAGGAACGATGGAGCATCACACACAGAACACCATGCCTGCCTACCACTGCTCGTTCCAAGTGTATCGTCGCTTTTGTTCAGACCGTGCGTGAGACCGTGGTTCATTCTTTCCAACCATATGTACATTTGTATCGTATAATCTATGCAATGCCGCCTGCAGCCAATTGTTCATTACATCACGCTATACAGGCAGATGCATATAAAGAAGTGCCGAGCACAGTGACAAGCTGCCAATACCCATGAGCGTTGAGAACGTCGTCCGACTACCACCACTCTTCGAAGCAGTAGCCGACGCAGAAGCTGAAACCGTTGCTGCTGCCGGTCCCTGTAAAGATGTAGCCGTGCTGGAGCCAGTCGAAGAGTGGGTCGCTGCTGCCAACTCTGCTGATTGCGAGGCGACAATTGATTTGGTCGACGAAACTGCGGCTGAGACCGCTGAGGATGCCGTCGACGATGAAGATGTGGTAGAAGCCGTCGACGAAGCCGAAGACGAGGAAGATGTCGAAGAAGTCGTGGATGCATTACCGATCATACTCTGCACGTACTGCACCACGGTATCCGTAGTGTTGGTGGACCAGTATGAAAGATGGGCCGTAATGTTATTGCCGGTCGAGCAGCAGATTGGGTCCTCATCGTCACACCATTGTTGCAGCCTGTCTGCGTAGGTCTGCATGGCTGTCCAGTACCCGTTGGTTAGGGCAAGTGGCTGTTTTTGCTGTATCAGTTTACATATTCAAGAATAGAGGTGGTATAGTTTTCGACTCACCGAGGTAGCAGTACATGCAGTCTCGCAGTTTGTGCCCTCGGCCATAGTACCCTGGCCAATATCACGACTTGGATCGCCGAACAAGACGACTGCCGCAACTTCACACATAGCGATTAGCATGCGTAACGCCTCGTCACGTAGTGAAAGGCGCAACTCACTGTTCTTCCCAATATCATCCGCAAGCGGCGCCCACGTCTGACCCGAGTAATTGCCTCCAGCAAGCGCAGTCGCCAGTACGTAAGAACCCTGTGAATAGCCCATCAAAACCATCTTCCCGTCTGGACACGAAGAGTAATAGTTTTGCATCTGCTGCTGGGCATTCGTCACTCCAGTCGGCGCCGAGTTCCAGAAGGATAGAAGAGCTGGGTAGACGACTTCATTCGATCCTGAGTTTGGTATGGCTGATGTGACGCCGCTGGCGATGGTCTCTAGCACGCTCTGTCCTTGGACTTCCTCTGAACCTCGCGATACGAGCGTGAAGACGCCGGAGTAGCATTGTGAGCGTGCGTGGAGAGTGTTATCGGGTTCTGCTGTGACGGTTGCCGCGAGCAGCGCGCAGACCGCTGTTGGAAGAGCATGTGAACGCATAATGAGAGTGATAGGCTTTGGAAAGCCAGGATAGCGCGAAAGCGAAAGATGATAAGGAATGTATAATCTTACTTTGATAGAGACTCTGCGCTGGAAGAGTATGAGTTTCCTCAGTGCCGCTGCGCCAGGCACAAACAAACAATGTCGTTGAGCCGTGCAGGCCGATCTCAGGGGTTGTCTGCAGGGGTTCTATGCGCGGTAAAACAGGGATCAATAATGACTTGCTACCTATTCACTCCCGGTTCTCAATAGGAGGGGATTATCATTAAGCGGTTCGGTACTTCTTCAGGTGTTTGGTGGATCACTTGTCGAGTTGTGTCGTAAGCCATCCGTTAGAGTTCGTGGCGCGGTGTAAGATTCTGTTAGTTCTATCGTCTCCAGAGGGCTGGGCCAGAGGGCGTGCCGAGTCTTTGACTCAGCGGCGGCGCTAGTGATGGTTCTGCATGACCGAAGCCCCGCAGCCGCAGAGCCTCAAGCACGAAGTTGCGACTGCTGCTGCAGCGTCTCTAAATGATCTACCACTCGCTCAATATATCACGGCGGCTCTACGCTCCACCAACACGTCGCGATGGACGACCTCGAGCAGTTGGAACTCCTGTCGCTGGTTTCGAAGATCACCAGCGAGATTAACAACTACATGGGCCTCTCCGATAAAACGATCGCGGAATATATTATCGCAGAGCATGGCAAGACCACGAGCACGGCCGAGTTTTGTGAAAATGCGAGTGCAGACTTCGATTTTCCAAAAAGTCTCGCAGAGTCAATCGATCGTCTCATAAGGACCATGCACCCGAAATTCCGCACAGGAAGTACGACGGCTGCCGATCGAGCAAATGATCATGCGGAGAAGAGCAAGCGATTTAAAGGTCTGTCGCTGCCGGATAAGGCGCCGAGCTTTGAAGATGATGGACACAAGGCAGATGCCATGGATGATACCTTCGCGATTCTCGAGTCCATGGCAGGCCCGCCGAAGACTGGGGCGCGCAAGCGGAGTATAAGCCCAATTGATCGCGAGGAGAAGCGCAGCCACAAACGGCACAGATCAAGGAGTCCAAGGCGGAGTAAGAACGATGATTATCTCTTCGAAGACGAATTCGGCCGAAGCATACCACATCGGCCGTCTGACCGGCATGGTCGGGATTCAGGACGGAAAAGTCGTAAGAGCAGACGAGACTCATTCGACCAGCCGCCGAGGGCTGAGTTAGACGAATCCCCACAACTGCACAAGATCTACGAGGGTAGGGTGACCGGCGTGAAAGACTTTGGCGTATTCGTCAATTTAAGAGGAGTGAAGGGAAAGGTAGATGGTCTAGTTCACGTTAGTGCTATGGCAGACCATAAGGTGAATCATCCGTCTGATCTCGTCGCGAGAGACCAAGAAGTGAAAGTTAAGGTCATGAAGGTCCAAGACAATCGCATAAGCCTGAGTATGGCGGAAGTGGATCAGGTTTCCGGGCAGGATCTCAATCCGGGCAGAAGATTGGAGACCGGGGCTACTGGGGCGAATGCCGTTGGTCTCAAGGGCGCTGATATTGCGGGAAACAACGTACCGGTTGTTGAAGGCTACGGGGCAGGAAGAAAGCCACGGAAACGGATGACGAGCCCTGAGCGCTGGGAGATTCGTCAGCTGATCGCGTCTGGAGTCATCAAAGCTGCTGATTATCCGGATCTTGACGAAGACTACAATGCTGCAGTCAATGGCGAAGAGATTGAGGAAGAGGAAGACGTCGATATTGAGGTGAAGGATGATGAGCCGCCGTTCTTAGCTGGTCAGACGAAGCAATCGCTGGAATTGAGTCCAATCCGTGTGATCAAAGCTCCGGACGGGAGCATGAATCGGGCAGCTATGCAGGGGGATGTTCTCGCCAAGGAAAGACGAGATCTACGACAGCAGGAGGCCCAAGACAAGGCTTCGAAGGAGGCTGCGAAGACTGATCTAGGACAAGAATGGAACGATCCCATGGTGGCGCCGGGAGAACGACGATTTGCATCCGATTTGCGGCAGAACAACGGCGGTCAAAAGTCGCTGGAAATGCCGGAATGGAAGAAGATCGCCACTGGCCGCGGCGAGCTTGGCAAGAGGACCAACATGAGCATCAAGGAGCAGCGGGAGAGTTTACCCGCTTTCCGAATGCGGAAGCAATTCCTGGACGCTGCGAAGGAGTATCAGCTCCTTATCGTTGTTGGTGACACCGGCTCCGGCAAGACGACACAGTTAACGCAGTATCTGGCTGAAGAAGGCTATGGCAACCGCGGTATGATTGGCTGCACGCAGCCTCGCCGTGTAGCTGCCATGAGCGTAGCCCAGCGCGTTTCGGATGAAGTGGGCTGTAGACTCGGCGAGGAGGTCGGCTACACGATCCGGTTCGAAGATAAGACGAGCGAGAGCACGCGCATCAAGTACATGACCGACGGTATCATGCAGCGAGAGATTCTGCTGGATCCGGAGTTGAGCAAGTACTCAGTTATTATGCTGGATGAGGCCCACGAACGGACTATTGCTACGGATGTGCTGTTTGGGTTGTTGAAGAAGACGTTGAAGAAGCGGCCGGATATGAAGTTGATTGTTACTTCGGCTACATTAGACGCTGAGAAGTTCAGCAGCTACTTCAATGAGTGTCCTATTTTGACTATACCTGGCCGGACGTTTCCAGTCGAGATCATGTATAGTCGGGAGCCGGAAAGCGATTATCTGGACTCGGCTCTTACGACGGTTATGCAGATCCACCTCACAGAGCCTATGGGCGATATCCTACTCTTTCTGACGGGTAAGGAAGAGATCGATACTTCTTGCGAGATTCTCTACGAGCGTATGAAAGCACTCGGCCCTGCCGTCCCGGAGTTAGTCATCCTACCCATCTACGGAGCTCTCCCGTCCGAGACAGCAAGTCGCATATTCGAGCCCGCACCTTCTGGCGCCCGCAAAGTCGTCATCGCCACCAACATCGCCGAAACATCTATTACAATCGACGGCATATTCTTCGTCGTGGACCCTGGCTTCGTCAAACAGACTGCCTACGACGCCAAGCTCGGTATGGACCGGCTGCAAGTCACGCCTATCTCGCAAGCACAAGCTAAGCAGAGGGCTGGCAGAGCAGGCAGGACAGGTCCAGGAAAGTGTTTTAGATTGTACACGGAGTCCGCGTTTCAGAACGAGATGTTGCCGACGACCATTCCGGAGATCCAGAGGCAGAATCTGGCGAATACGATTCTGATGTTGAAGGCGATGGGGATCAATGACCTTTTGGGATTCGATTTCATGGATCCGCCGCCTACCAACACTATGCTGACGGCGTTGGAGGAGCTCTATGCGTTGAGTGCGCTGGACGATGAGGGATTGCTTACGAGATTGGGGAGGAGGATGGCCGACTTTCCTATGGAGCCTGCATTGGCGAAGTCTCTCATCATGTCGGTGGAGTTGGGGTGCAGTGATGAGATGCTATCTATTGTGGCGATGATCTCTGCGGTTCAGACGGTGTTCCACAGGCCGAAGGAGAAGCAACAGCAGGCCGACCAGAAAAAAGCGAGGTTTCACGACCCGGCTGGCGATCATTTGACGCTTCTCAATGTGTACAACGGCTGGAAAGGTGTTGGCAAGAGTGATCCGTGGTGTTTTGAGAACTTCATACAGCCGAGAAGCATGAAGCGCGCCGAGGACGTCCGGAAACAGTTGGTGCAGATTCTGGAACGGCACCGCCTACGCATCGTGTCTTGCGGAAGAGATACTATGCGTGTTCGACAGGCTCTCTGCTCAGGATTCTTCCGCAACAGCGCTCGCAAAGATCCTCAGGAAGGATACAAAACGCTGGTTGAAGGGACTCCCGTCTATATGCATCCTTCCTCAGCACTCTTTGGCAAAGCTGCGGAGCACGTCATCTATCACTCTCTTGTTGAGACGACGAGAGAGTACATGCACAATGTTACATCAATTGAGCCTAAATGGCTTGTTGAGGCTGCACCGACGTTCTTTAAAGTTGCTGGGAAGGACGGCATGGGTATGTCGAAGCGCAAGCGTGCGGAGAGGATACAACCTTTGCACAATAGGTTCGCTGGTGAGGATGACTGGCGACTGAGCGCGCAGAGACGACAGGGTAGAGGTGGAGGTGGAACTTGGGGTTAGTGAGCTGGTGTATGTAGCAGTACACCTCCATGACATATTCTTAGCTCGAACTTTCTACCGAGATGCGCAATCAGCCGTCCGGCTGGCATTCTCTCGCTAGAATGCGCGAAGTTGAAAGTTCGACGATGTCGTACTTGGTCAGAGGCGCTGCACAGCTTTGTTTCGAAGGTAGCGGGTTCGTATGGTCTTACTTTGGAGGTCTGTCGTCGTCTGGGCTGCTGACAGTGTTCTGGAGATGTTTGGAAGCGTTTCGGCGAACGTTCCTCTTCATCCACAGATTGATCGATCGATGTGCGGCCTTGCAATAAGCCTTATCACGGACAATATAGAAAGCCATTTCCAGCCTCCAACTCCTTTCTCCCCTCATGCAAGCATCTGCTCTCCAATTCAGACGCAAACTACTACGCACGACACAAGTATAGGTCACCTGGTCGAAGCGAAAGCTCTCTACAGCATAGACAACGCTTCACCACTGTCATTGGACTACCGGACAATGACAACGACAGCAACAGTACAGCAGCCTACCAAGTTCAGAGCCTCCCCGCTGCCATGGCATCCGTTGAGCGTCTGCCACACTTTCCCACGTGCGAAATGCATATGCCACAGAGTACCGCAGATATCGCATCCCTCCCTACACCAACTCCCGCGCACGATGTCGGCCTTCTGCCAGGTAGGCAAAGACGGCTTCGTCTTATCGCTGAAAAGCAAAATAGGACTACGAAGGCGGTTCACAGTGTCATGTACACCCCCGAGCTCATGGAAATGATTCTCCTACAACTTCCGACAATAGACTTGCTCCATGCCCAGAGGGTAAACCAATTTGCGCACAGCCTGGTCTCAAGTTCTCCAAAGCTTCAGAGGGCTCTGTTCCTATTAGCAGAGCCCACTTCTGACCGCCTACAGAAGTTCGAGGGAAGGCAAATAATCGGAAGACCTGTCGCCAACCCGCTGTTTGGGCGCTGCTTGGAGTATCTCGGCTTTCACAGCAATCACCGGCAGTCCATATTTTCCTTGTGCAACTCCACGAATACCAAATGCCCAGGGACACTCATCACATTCCCCAATCCAGCAAGTCGCCAACATAACACCGATGCCGATGGTTCTTGGAGGAGGATGTACCTCACACAGCCACCGACAGCTATTACGGTAAGGGTCACTTTGCAGAGTCCGTGTGTGCTCTTCGGAAACGAGAGATTCGACATGCCGGTCTGTACGATTGGAGAAATGCTTGATCGCTTGGAGGATACGACGCTACAAGCAGTATGGTAGAAGTCGTGCTTAAGAGATGGGAAGACCTTCTAATGTACATGACAGAGCTCAAGGCTTGTTCGCCATCACCGATATGGCAGTTAGACGGGAAGTTCTGGGCTGAAAGGGTCAAGTAGCTAACGTAGCGACCCTTCGATGCGTTCACAGATCGCGCTTCCTATGTTATAGCGTACGTTCTGCGATGCACGAGGAGATCAGATGCCCGTAGCGTTCTTGTAGGACCGCTTTGTATTAGATGTCCGTCTATCGGTCGCACTCTTGCTCCATATGATTCATGGCTCAACCTCGTCCCGTTTCTCGCATCGCAAACGGCGCGCTCATAGCAGGCCTCCCAACAATCCTCGGCGTCAGGAGCTGTCATCCTCGACACTAACTTCGTCGCGGACCTGTCGTCGATTGTGAGGGCTACGTCCGTATCCTTCACTGCTTCTATACTATCCGTTAGCTACGCATTTCACGACAAAGATCGATCCATCCTTACTGGATACGAGCATCTCGTCCATGGGCGAGTTCCGCGCCACTTCCATCATAGTGGGACGCCGGCCTGACATCAGTGTGCTTACATACCTTGAGACCTCTGGGATCTCTGTCAGCCATCTTACGATTTCTTAGGGTGTGTTTTTACTTGACTTACTGAACGTCAACTTCGTCCTTCCAGCCGTCCTATTGCTTCTTCCAGCCACGAAAAGGTAATTCGACTCCTTCGACGGTTCCTGTGTCCAGAACACCTCGCCCGTCTCGGACACTAGACTGGCCTTCAGCACACCCGAGCGCATTACGATGCCGACGCACTTCAGCCTGTCGACTAGCTCGTCAAGGAGTTTTTGCTCTTCCCAGCCGCCATTAGACGAGTAGCCCTCGGCATGAGCTTGGACCTCTTGAACCGTGTTTTAACGCAGCTCACTTATTGAGGCGCATGGCTGTGGCGAGAGGTTGACGATGAAGTCGAAGGCTGAGCCTAGAGTATTAGCCTCGAAAATGACAGTACTATAGAAGACATCATAGGCCTCGCTGCGGATTTGCCTGCAGCTGCAAAGCAGTGCGAGCGCACGTGTCTCCTCGTCGAGAATGATGATCGTGTCGCTGAAGGCGAGTTCGAAGATGCAGTTCCGTATCTCCGGCGGGAGAGCTAGTAGAGACGACTGGCTCTGGTCCGGCAAAGTCTTCATCGCGATCGCTGTTGTATCGAGGAGAAGACCCAGGAAAGTTGGAGAGACTGTGGTTCAGGTAACTTCACCTAGTTTAGTGGTGGTGGGTACGTGTCGGGCCGTGCTTGGCCATATCTTGAAGTGTGCAAAGTGAATGCAATCTTCACAAGTAGCTTGATCTATATTTATATACAAGAACGGACTATCCCACAGACTATGGCCGTATATGAAGAGGAAGGTCCGACGACGAAGGTCAGTGAAGCAGGGCGACTGTTGGACACCTTTAATACTGTTCACCCCAATTCAAGCGTCCTTTAACTTACAACGTTTGCTGTCGTCACACAGTCTGCTCTATCCGGCAGCGTTTCTTTTGGCAGCTTCCTCAGCGGCCTTTGCCCATGATACCCTAGTGATGTAGATACCTTCGACTGCCGCGACGATACCGAGTGCGATTGCAGGTCCAGCCCACAACCCGATTAGATCCCAGTGTAAGCCAAATGCTGTGCCGAATGAGATTGGCATCGCAACCTGAGATGTCAAGTCAACTTCATGTACCACCTGAAAGATGTGTGTGAGTGGTGACTTACGACGTAGTATGAAAACAACCCAACATAACCGCCAAACTCCTGCTTCCCAATACCCCTCAGCAGCCCGTTCATCACCGCAGCCAAAGCGTCAAAGAGCTGGAAGGCGGCATTCAACGGCAATGTTTGTGCCGCGAGAGCGATCACATCTTCGTCGCTCGAAAACAAGTGCGGGACGTAGTTTCGAAGGGTACTCAGAAGTGTCATGTTGATGATACCCACGATGACGCCGAGTATTATAGCGACCCTGCCAGTGACCTTCGCAGCCTCCGGCAACGTCGCGCCGATGAAGTTCGCTACACGTGTGCTAGTGGCAATACTGAGCGGGAACGGCAGCTGGTATGTGAGCACGCTCAAGCTCTGCAGGACCGTCTGCGCGGCCAGGTGGGTGGCGCTGATGCGCGCAGAAGCCAGTGTGAGGATCTCGAAAGCAAGGAATTCAGCCATGACCATGATCAGACCCGGAATGGCAAGACGGATCATCGGCCACCAGTTCTTAAACGCCTTGCGAGTGAAGCCGGGCCAGCACTCCATGCCGCCGATGATACGGACGTAGAGGAAGAGCAGAAGCGGCATGAGTGTTTCGGTGATGACCACGGCGATCGGGCACCCGATGAAGCCCCACTCGAATTGCCAGACGAAGAGCCAGTGCATGAAGACATTCAGAGGAGCGGCGATGAGCAGGACGTACATTGTCGCATCGAAGCGGCCCTGAGCTTGGACGAAGCGCTTACCACTTTCGAACGCAGCGTAGCCTGGTGCGCCGATGATTAAGACCTTCAGGTAGCGTCCAGCCAGGATAGCGATCTCCTGCTCTGGTATGATAGCAGAGAGGATCTGCGTACCAGCCAGCCAGACAACGGCGATGGGAATACAGATGGCCCAGAGGAAGAAGACCATACGCTGCATCTGCAGGCCGACGAGCTCCTTCCTACCGGAGCCGTAGGCCTGAGCGCACAACGTATCCAGACTCGTTGTAAGACCGTGGAAGATTGCGTAACCCGTGATGTTCGCAGTCATCGAACCCAGAGACACAGCGCCGAGCTCGATCTTGCCGATGTGGCCAACGGTGAAGATACTTGTCATAGTAAGCGAGTTTTGCAGGAAGAACGTGAGCACGAGCGGGAAGCTGGTCCGAACAAGCGTCTTAGTCTCTCTCTGCCAGCTCGTCTCGATCTTGCCGCTGATGACCGCCTCTTCCCAGATCTTGTCGACGTTCTCCGCATCGCCCTCGCCACCGTAAGGTGCCGTAGGATCGCGGCCGAGCAGAGCAGTGGTCTCGTCGGCGTGTCCATCTTCTATTGCTGAGTCGTCCAATTGAGTGCTCTTTTTGCGAAAACCAGGAATGGAGACACGATGACCCAGAACCTTGCCAGCTATACCAGACGCCGTACTATCGCGGTGATGGTGCACCGACGCACGTGGGTGCTTGGGTGGAATGAGATGGTTGTCCCGCAGAAGACTGCGCTCTTCGCTTATGGCTGCATCGCGGTCTTGCTCCAAGGGGACGATGTACTCGGGCTGCTGTGAGCCTAAGAACGGTCGCAGTCCGGCCGCGAGGTAGCTAGGTCTCCGATAGTTGCCCGCCATCGAATGCTGTCCCAGATGCGCTCGCTCTTGCTCCGAATCCATGGGTGCCAGGCCATCTTCGACATCCTCCACTGCCGTGTCATCGTCCACATCCTGCAAGTCGCGGTTAATGGCCTCCTCAGCAATCCTCACTATCGACTGCTCGCCATACTGCGTCGTCCGGTATGATGCTCCCAAGCTGCGTGCAACCGAGTGACCCGTATCGCTTGAACGCCGAGCCGATCTGTTGATGCTCATGGTAACCCCGTCCAGCTATGTGTACTCCCAAAAACAAGAACGACGGAGTACTCCAAATGAATTAATACGCTGCAGAACAACCAAAAGACGGTAAGCTGGCGGTGAAGGAAGTA
>Ga0058704_10000454_pt1 | contig 21508 bp, 25 predicted proteins | sample AgamicMgSfe_FD_71363 | JGI IMG/M metagenome (GOLD analysis project Ga0058704, IMG submission 71363) | Agave microbial communities from Guanajuato, Mexico - Mg.Sf.e | ecosystem: Host-associated > Plants > Phyllosphere > Phylloplane/Leaf | place: Guanajuato, Mexico | collected 2012-05-30
TGATGATGTTGCAGATGCGCTTTGCGGGACCCGAGACTCCGAAGGCCTGAGCGGCGGCTGCAGCGAAGTCTGCAGATTCCCATTTGTCCCGTGCTTCTTTCTCGAACTGCTTGCACGCCAAGTCCTTCAACGGCTCGACGTCGTATTTGTCGGCCACAACGCACATCTGCACGTGATATGCCAGCGGCGATAGGCCATGTGCAAGCGTAGTGGAGCGCTCAGCATATGTGAATTTGTAGAAGTAGCGTATCATTGCATCGACACATGCTGGGTGTTCGTCAATGAGATTGATTTTACGCTCGATTGTCTCCTATGTTTGGTCAGGAAAGTGATATTCGTCGCGCTCAATTGAAGCCTCGCTTACCTTGAAGCTGCCTTTGCAGGCTGTCGCGAAGTAACTCGAGTGCAAGCAGAGGACGAGGGAATGAATGCGTCATTCGTGCTGACCGCATGTGATCGTGAAGTCAGCGAGGGTGGTGTCGCCATGGAAGCTAAAGATGTCAGTGGGATAGACCTTTGCGCAGTAAGGGGCGAGCTTAACGTACCCAGCAAGGGCTTTCAATGCCGTGCCGGACAGGCTGGCGACGGGCTCGTCTGCAATGGCTTATGAGCAGGGTTCGACTGAGAGGAGTGTCCGGTGTCTGTCGAAGCAGAAGGATGGACAGCAGAACGGAAAGCGCGACATGACATAACCTGAGACAAAGTAGACCGAAAGCGGAGGACTGGAAACCTACGTTGCGCTCAGCAGCTGATTACCGTGGGAACCCCTAAGAATAGCGAAGCCTACCACCTCTAGAAATTGGAATGTCCAACCAAAGTTCGCGAATCCAGATCGGCTTACATACCTCAAAGCCACGCTTGCTCAAAAGCAATAAACACGGATTTGCAAGTGACAGAGCCTCCCCAAACCGCGATCTCGCAAAACTAAGCCATCTTCCGCCTCCTAAGCATAACCTCCTCAGTCCTCATTGACTCCTCCCGACTCCTCTCCACCGCGCGATCAAGACTCGCCTGTATTCTCCCCGCAATCTCCTCCGCCGGCGTCTCCATCCCCACAAGCCCAATGAACTTCCCCACCTTCCGCCTCTTGATCCGTATCCGCTCCTTCTCCGACAGTCCCGCGAAGGGATTCCTCCTACCTTCGCCTTCGTGCCCCTCGGGCTGCGAAGGCACGACAGGCTTCCGCAGGTCCTCGACCGTCTTTATGAGGTCGGTGAGGAAGTCGGTTTCTTGCTGGCTTAGACATCTGCTGTGTCGGCGTCCCGTGCTTTGTGAGGAGGTGGTGGTGGGTTGCTGGGAGAGAAATTCTTTGTCCCAGTTCATTTGTGCTGGGTAGTGGTTTGTCCACGGTCCCGGGGTGCTTTGGTGGTAGTGGTGGGCTATGCTGTCGAGTTGATCTTCGGTGAGGAGGTGGAAGGCCATGAGTGTTCTCGGGAAATCAGGGTGCGGTGGGCCGGATGGGAGAGGGACAAGGGGTGCGAGCTTGAGTTGGAGGGTTGCGATTTTCTTTGCGAGGACGCTGTTGCGGCGGGTTGTTGGTGCCATGGCTAGCAAGTATGTGCGAGACTATCTGTGCTGCTTGTAATATTGAGATAGATTGCGCGAAGGCGTCCGGCGCGAGTTGCAGCGTGAGTGTACCTTGAGCAGAGTAGAGGATGTGCAGCTTCCTTTGACAGCGTCGAGGACGGATAGAGACTCTCATCACCCACCATGATTGCTACTGCTATTATGAGCTTTCTTTGTTCGCTGAGATGAGAACACGACTCGCTTCAGAGTATTCGATATGTCTTGCTTGATGGAACAAAGAGGCGGAGATGTCGCACTTGCTTTCTGTCTTGCATCCCTTTGTCCAGCGTCTCTCACCTGCCGCCGGCTGAGTCATCCACGTCTGATAACGCAGTCGCTGAGTCGATAAGCACATATTGCGGGCACTTGAAATACTCGTTGTTGCGGTGTCTGTGCAGCAGGTGAGGTGTGGAAGCACGGAAGCTCGAAATGCGACGCATGACGCGCTTGGCCGCAATAGGAAAGAGCCAGTGCTAAAGTGGGGCTATCCAAGAATGTCTTAGTTGGATCATATCGTCCCATCAAGGTTACAGCAAAGCTACCATTTAGTCTGTAGAACACGACAAAATGATCAATTCAGAAGACCTCCTCATCTGCGTAGCCTGCGGCACCCAATTCGATCTCGCAGCCGACAAGCCTCCAAAGGGTTGCCGCATCTGCGATGTACGCCACCTTACAGACCTAACCATCGCAAGACAACGCTGAAACCCCAACCCAGGACCCCCGCCAATTCGTCCCGCCTGGCGGCCAACAATGGACCTCCCTCTCGAAAATGCATGGCAATTACCAGAACAAGTTCCGTCAGGTCGGCGACAGCAACAACAACGAAGACCGCATGTTCAACATCTGGACGGAGCCGAAGTTTGGAATCGGGCAACGAGCGATACTGATTCAGACTGATATAGGTAACGTTCTGTGGGACTGTATCTCCTATCTCGACGATGAGACGGTAGAGTTCATCAAGGGAAAGGGAGGCTTGAAGGCGATTGTTATTAGTCATCCGCATTATTATACTACGCATCTTGACTGGGCGAAAGTTTTTGAGTGTCCGGTTTTCGTGGCGGAGGAGGATGAGGAGTGGTTGAATCGGAGGGATGAGGAAGGGAGGCGGAAGTTGTTTAGTGGTGTTAGTGAGAAAATCTTGGAGGGTGTGACTGCGGTCAAGACTGGCGGGCATTTCCCGGGTAGTTTGGTGCTGGCTTGGAGTAATAAGCTTTTGATTGCTGATTCGTTCGTCACAACGCCCGTACGTACTGCCGCTACACGTGAGAGTATAGTATGTGCTGATGCTCGCAGTCCGCACTCTACCACATCGATCGCCTCCCAGGTACAACTTCTTACGCCTTTATGTGGGCAGTGCCGAACATGATACCCTTGCCGCCGGCAGAGCTGCACAAGATGTGGCAAGCTATCCGACCATATGGGTTCGAGAGCACGCACGGAGCGTTTGTTGGTCAGGATGTCCGGGACAAGAAAGTCAAGGGTAGGGTGTTAGAGAGTATGAAGATCCAGACACGAGCGATGGGGTGGGAAGATCATGCTTTGTTGAAGGAGAGCTGGCATTGAGCGAAGATCGATGCTACCGAGACGTAGACGTCGTCTCAAGCTACTGTACTCCGCCAGCGCAACCTATGAGCCCTTATAGCGGTCGTGAGATACTCGTACCAGTCATAATCATTTTCAGAGACCCTGCCCAAAACCGCCGGTCGAGCCGAAACCTCCAGCACCGCGTACTGACTCCTCGAGTTGGTCGACGACCACGACTTCAGGTGTGTAGATCTTGTTCAGAAGTCAGCATCTCCAAGATATCAATTGATAGTTGTTGGACGCACCCGCTCCACGATCAATTGCGCAACACGCTCTCCCACCGAGATCTTGAAGTCGGAATCGCTGAAATTGAACAACAACACCTTCACCGGACCTCTGTAATCCGCATCGATGACACCCGCACCCACGTCAATGCTGTGTTTGCTCGCCAGACCGCTTCGTGGTGCAACCCGTCCGTACGTGCGTGCCGGTACCGCAATGCTGATGTCCGTGTCTACCAACACCTTCCCTCTCGCTGGAACGCTGGTCTCCTTCGACGCGTACAGATCGTATCCCGCTGCAAACGCTGATCCTCGTGTGGGTGCTCTGGCGGACTCTGACAGCAGCTTGACCTGCAACGCCGGCGGTGGAGGCTCGAAGGACATTGGCGGCATGGACGGTAGTGACTGAGCGGCAGCTAGTGGGGTAGGGGTCATGTCTGCCATTGTGTGAGGCGTAGGAGTCGGTTGGCGGTCGTTCAGTATGGCTAAGCACGTCAGCTGGTGTTGATATGTCTTCTCTGAACAACGTACATGCTACCGAGAGGTTGGCGGCCGGCTCAGTATATTTTGTTCGCTTCGGGTCCGGCGAAGCGGGCAAGCTTGGTATCTCGTGCGCGATATTATGATGTGGTGTAGCGTCCATTGTGTGCGCACATGCTCAATGAGTCGAAGTGAGATAATGGAGACGGAATGTTTCTTGACCGACTACGCGTCTGGAGCACGCGTAAAGTGACCCCACAGCAATCGTCAGCATGCCGCACTCTCCATCACCGCACTAGCAACTAGCGCCATCGAAATGATCAAAACTGCTTCCAACTTCGAATGTTTCCGTTTTCCTTTCTCCTTTTCTCTTTAGCTCTCTTTGCCTTTTGGCTTAGATCAAGTGTAGTATCTGTTCTTTTCAGTTTAATCTCTGAAACGAGTCTACGGACTCATTCAAGATTATTCTTATTTTTGGAATCCGCTCGGAGGCCTCTGGGCTTGCCTATCGTCTCTGGGCAAAGTGTCGTTGGTATTGCACTGCCTCCAGCTGACGCGAACACCATTTTCACCTTTTCATCAGATGGTCTGGCGGCATACGCTGGGCGCTGGAGAAGAAGACACTCCCATTCCGCATCGTCCGCCTCCATTCTAGGGCAACGGCTTGCTCATGGCAGGCGTTGCCATCACCTCCTCGATAGATCGGTAGGGTCGTTCGTCTGTCTTCAAGGATCTTGGTCAATTATAAGTTATGATACTCCTGCACACACAAGGCCGACGAAGCCTGCTGGAAACTTTTTCTCGCACGCGACAGAAAGATGATAACACTACTCATGTACAAGATTGGCATGACTCAGGTCTCCACAACGCAGACATCATCCTCATCCTCTACCTCCGCATCCCGCGCGGAACATCTCTCCACTGCTTCGTCTTGGGATCAAGTTCCTGCTGAGCATCCGTCCAACACTCTCGAACCAAACGAGCTTTCTCCTCCGACCTCGGCCGAAGAACTGCCTTGAACGGCTCTGGCATACACACAAAACCCTGCGTCAGCTTATCAGGGTCAGGCCAAATATCTTTCCCTTGCTCGTCCTTGGCAGGCAGAATATCGAACGCCCACATCATGCGTGCAATACCGAGAAACAGACTTCGTTCGGCTACATGCATGCCCTGGCAGATCCTTCGCCCTGCGCCGAACGTGAAGTTATCACGTTTTGACGGGTCTGGGCTTGCAGTAGAATCTGCGAGCGAGGTGTGGTCGTCTATATACCTGTCTGGACTGAAACGGCGAGGATCAGGATGCCGTCGCGGATCCATCTGGATGGCGTAGGCGTTGATCAAGATCGCTGAGCCCTTCGGTATGCGATAGCCAAGGTACATGTCGTCTTGAGTAACGGCGTGCGGGAAAGCTAGGACGGTTGTCGGCATCCAGCGGAGAGACTCTTTGATGCAACAGCGTATGTACGGCAAACATGCATAGTCGTCCATATCTGGCAAACGATGTCCTCCAATGACGTCGTCAAGGTGCGCTTGCACCTTACGCTGCACGTCCGGGAAAAGCAACATGGCCTGGACGAAGCCGTAAAGGGTATTGGACGTCGTGTCAGCCCCGGCTTCGAGAATGGTGCCGGAGGTGTAGGCTGCCAGGTCATCACTAAAGCCTTCCGCCTGTTGAACTTTCGCCATATCCACACAAAAGCACGGATTCGCAGTGCCGTCCTTGATGGCTTGCTTGACCCCAAGCCAGTGTCCCTTATACAACGCCTTTTCCTTCGGATGCAGTTCCCGTGCACGCTTTATAATAGGCACCATGAAATCCGGTAGCCGACGCAGAAACGGGAATACTTCAACCTGAGCAGCCTCAACACTCTGAGCTATCTCAGCCATTGCCTCGACGCCGTGGAACATCTGGATCATGCGTGGGTCGTCGAAATCGACCGTTCGCCAACCAAACGTCATGCTAGATGTCAGCGACGCCGTGTACCGGCGGACGCTGTCCAGGAAACGATCCGGCTGCGTCAACAACTCATAAAGCATCTGCTTGCTCTCAAGGTCTTGGTAAGGGACGTATGACTCGGACCGCTTGATGTTGAGCAAGTCATGACACATCTTGCGTATCATGCGCCAAGTGGGTCCGTAGCGTTGGAAGAGCATTCGGTTGCCGCCGGAGTTGATTTCCTGGCTAACGTAGTGATCTTGCCTGTCGGAGTAGATGGCGCTACGCTTGTCAATCAGGTCCTTGACGGCTTGATCGCTGGATAACACGATCATTGTCTTCGTTCCCAGCATTAACGAGTACACTGGTCCATACTCGTTTGCCCAATTCTGGTACTGGAGGTGCACATCGCGAGACGGGATCTAGTAAATGTCAGCTAATGGCCAGTAGCCTCATTATGAGCGGTAGATCTACTTGGTGAATGTTGCCCAGGACCGGCACTGTAGGAGGGCCTGGCGGTAGACCAGCAGGTCGTCGACCTACTAAGAGCAGTCGTGCGAGCAGGTAGACCGCTGCGACGACTGCGAACAGTACTACGACAGAGAACATCATGCCAGATTAGACTATTAGCCGACGATGGTAGGATTGAAGAAGGAGCTGTTTAGACTCCCCCTAGTGCTGAGTTCGACTTCCAGTATATCATATTGAGCGTTAGCTGCAAAGGGACAGCTGCAGTCGATTCAGCTCTCAGCCCTGGGCAGTTAAGGCTACGCGATGCTCAATTCCCGCAGCTTTGGACTCTCCGGGTCACCTAGCTCGATTTGCGTAACCGAAAGCGGTAGGTACGGAAGTACAAGCCCCGCTCGGTGCTTGGTGGACATTGACCGGTTGTACGATTTCTCCAATAGCAACGGGCAGCGATAATCACTGGCCTACCATTACTCGCTGTCTGCCCCTCTTCAGCTCATGGGACAAACTTGCTGCAGCTCCTCCCCTCAGCAGCGCCAAGCATGCAGATCACTGCATGACTGATCCTCATACATGATAACTCGCTTCGTTCACTGCTCTGACCCTTACGGGGACCGAGAGACCTTGACGGTCAAAGCCAATGGCCCTTCATACTCCGCAATGCTACATCACTGTATACGTACACCATCTTCTGTTGTACGCGGCTGCAAGAGGCTCAACTTGCGTAGAGCCGAGCCTTTCCACATCAGGACGAAGACGAGACAGGTAGCAAACAGGTTGATGAAAGCGGCAATACCGAATACCCAACCAGTGCCTACTCGCACCTCCCACTCATCGATGAAGAACGGGATGATCAGGCCCAATAGTAAGCGCCACACGTTCAACGCTATCCCAACCTCTTGCGAATTGTCGCGAAACGACTCGACCAGATAGTTGTTGGGTACGGCGACGGCGCCGTTGCTGCTGAGGTAGATGAGGAAGCAGCCTACTGCCATGACCGTGTAATGCAGTTGATGCTAGAGCGCGGTGCCCAACAGGCCAAGTCCTATCGGCATGCATACCGCACTAAGTGGCCATAGGGTGTAGAGGCCATACTCTGGCTTCCGTTCGCCGTCACCACGACGGGAGGCGATCTTGAGGGGGATACGGTCGTTCAGCAGGAAACCGTACGCTTGTGCGGCGAGGACTCCGAGCCAGAGCGTGAAGCAGACTGGGATTCAGAGCACGGGTCAACGATCTGGGCGCTAATTATACGTCAACCTCGTGTGCAAGGACTTACAGGCCGCCGCTTGCTGCGGGTTGAACCCATAGCCTTGCGGGCCCGGTTCTTGGAGGAAGATACCAAGTAGCGTAGATACCATGACCGCTCAGCCAAAGTTGATCATGTTGAAGACACCAATGAGCACAGCGGCCGGGCTGAAGAAGATCTTGAAAGGTATCGTGTACAAATCTAGCTGATTCCGTCAATCGGTGGCTGGTATCGTGCCGATAGTAGCCTGTACTCCTACTTACCATCTCCCCAAGCCTCGGTCTTTGAGATACAGCACGGGTGCTGAAGAATGTCAACATAAGATTCCGGAGGAACGAGGCGGATCGAGGGATGGCTGTCGTCGGTGTCTTGCGAGCGCGGTCATAACCGGTGTCTTCGAGGAACAGAAAGACCATAATTAGGATCACGATTTGCAGTCCCACAGTCCACCAGAACTCCACGGACCAGGAGCTGTGTCGAACAATGAGCCCGTCAAACGTAGGGCCCGCCACAACGCCTGCCGTCCATCAGCGACACATCCGGATGAGCAGGGCGATGCGAAAGATGCTCACCAAGCGCGAAGGACGTGGTGTACACCGCAAAAGCTCGACCTCGCTGATGCAGGAAGAAGATGTTGACAATCATCTCATTCCCGAGGATCTGAGGTATGGCGCTAAAGAAACCGCCGACGGACCGCGAGAGCACAAATGGGACGTAGTTGGCCTGAGACGTCATCTCCACCGACCAGATGCCAGATGCCACATGCGATCATGCCGACCAGGCTCCAGAACGTCATGGCACTTATACCGACCACTCGAGCGATTGGGACGATGAAGTATCTACAGCGACGGTTGAAAGTGTCAGTGCGTGTCTGAACTAATTCTAGTTCGTGCGAGGACAAGGCTTACGGTGCGGACATCAAGCCGGCGACAGCCGAGGAAACCTGCAAAGCTTATATCAGCTTTTGTCGGTGCCACCTTCTCGTCATATCTTACCGAGTAGCTCATTGCCGTCGGAGTAACGCCGTATGTCTCCGCTTGGACGACGAGACCGTTAGCATGAGCGATGGCCGAACCCAAGCCGGCAAAAGCTGCCAGGGACAACGTCCCGAATGTCGTCGCCTTCCTCTATAAGGGCCAATCCTGAACGTGGAATCAGTACAATCGAGGTCATTGACAGGCTCTTCCCTTCATGATAAGAAGCTTACCAGCGGATCTCTGAGATCGTCGGTAGGCGGTGGTAGAAGCAGTATCTTGCCGCCTGCGAGCTCAGTGCTTGTTGGCAGAGCCTCTTGTCGCTTATGATCCATCTTGGGAGTTGGTGTCGCACAAGCCAATTCCACCGATTCGCAAATAAGACGTTCACCAGTGCTCGTCGAGGTAGTATCTAGAGGCACACGTTGACGGAAAGCATGCGATGCGCTTTACTGTCAAGATTGCATTGTCGCGACATCTGCAAAATATGTAATATATACAGTATGTATGGGAGATTGCTCAGCTCGCTTACGTATACATGCACGTAGTAATTGTATATAGATATTCATACAGGGGGCTTTGCAGCCGACAGAACCCTTTGTAACGTAGATGCTCGCATACATCTACCTAGGTACTTGGTGCATCAAGATCCTTGTCGTTCGATCAGCAGGTGCAGCCTTGCAGTGATCGCTAGCAGAGCTGATTCATTGCGCGGACGATTAGCGATTACCCGATCGGGAAAGCTTTAAAGAGCAGACCTGTACCCAGTAACAAGAAATCCTCCGAGCTGTCTCCCATACTTTGCTCAAGACTCTAACAATAGGCATCACGTAGTTTCAGATTCTGAAAGATGAGCAACGACTCTTACAGGCTTGAAAGAGCGCTCAGCTCAACTCTGCGGCTGAATCTACAGCATTATCTTCTCCACGATCAGCTGGGCTACAATCTCCACCCCTCTGTACAGTAAGGAACTGCACGTTGCGGATATTGGGACCGGTACTGGGTATAGTCGCTACATACCACCAGTCTTCAGCTAGACTTGTCGTGCTTACCGTTGCATCGCAGGATCTGGCTGGCTCAGCTTGCCAATGAGCTCCCACACAACGCAAAGTTAGTTGGTTTCGACATCTCAAGCGTGCAGTACCCATACAGCAACAGTCTTCCGACAAACGTAGAACTGCCGGTAGCCGATGCAACTGAATTTCTCCCGCCTGAGTATATCGGCAAATTCGACGTTGTACATGCGCGGCTGTTCAAGCCTGTCGTAAAGTACAATGACCCTAGTCCCATAATAAGGCATGCAAAGTCATTACTAAGTAAGTGAACCCGACTCGCGAGCGGACGACTGTCATTGAATTGTCTGATTGACGCGAGCAGAGCCCGGTGGTTATTTGCAATGGTTCGACTTCGATCTAACCCAATCTCAGTTCCGAGACTTGGAGCCCGAAGCGCAGAAAGCAGTGCGCAGAGTGCGCGAGATGTTGAAAGCGGACGGCGAGGGGTACGATACTTATACTCATATTCCGATGGAAGGATTTGAGTGTCACTGTTCGCTAACGTCGTACATGGCAGATGGATCCCGAAGCTTCCAGAGTCCTTCGCGAACAATGGTCTTGACGTCATTGCCGTAGACCATCGCCGTGAAGTACCTTCGCAAAGGCAGGCAATGCTCGAGAACCACTGTCACGTGGTGCAGGGAAAAGCCTTGGGACGTGTTCGGCGAGGCTTGGAATCGCAGGAGTGGTACGCCGATATACTGGACGCTGTCGACCGGACAGTCAGTGCATCACGCCGAGGTGGTTACTATGCGATAACGTCCCAAGTGGTTGTTGGTCGGAAGGAGCGTGCTTGAGGGCTTAGGCCGGAACTTCCGGATTGCGCACGCTCAATGCTCGCAGTAATAAAATGTGCCCTAAACCACCAGTTGGTCAGTCCTACAAACATTGCATGCAACTCCACGAAAAGCCTCTTCGCTGGACGGACATACCTCCCTCAACATCTCATCAAGATCCTCATTCGCACGTCCCCGCTCAGCCATCAATTCCTCCCGCATCTCGCACGCTTCGTCCCAACTGATCGGAAAGTCTTCCACGTGCTCCATGATCCGATCGAAAAGCTCCACAGGCAGATCACTGAATGGAGGGACCTTTTGAACCTCAACCGCCCACCAGTCCACGCGTTGCGGCGGGACATTGGCCGTTGAGAGGATCTGGATATGCGGATCGACGAGGAACATGGCGAGGATCTTACGATGGCCTGCCTTCGTCGCATCCTTGAGCCCGAACTGCCCAACCTTGTGCTGAAGTACGTTTGGGAAAGCGAGCAAGCGGCCGGGTCTCGTGAGCACTCTACCTAACCCCTGAATAGCACTCCCCTCATTCTGAATCCCAAACATTGCTTCAGCGGCCTCCCACTCATATTGCGACGGTTTGCACGTCATGTCCATCGAGTCGACCTCCTGCCTAAACTCCAGATAACTGTCGGTAATATTGTCAGAATCATAGTAGAACAGTGCCGTAGCGCATATATGCTCGTTCAGAGCACCCTCGACATGCCAGTTGCTGCCGCTATAGACAGGTTTCTCGGGTGTGAGGTGGATGTTCGCAAGCTTGAAGATGACCTGCAGGCCGTCGCGGAAACCAGAGCGTAAATCGATTCGTCGTGAGCCGTTAGTCTGCAACCGTTGTTCGAACGGTACGTAGTCTCCGTGCGGTGATGGCTGTTTCAGTAGCCTCTCCTCCGGATGGGCTTGCATCCAGTCCCGATAATGCTGCTCTTTGTCATACTCGTCAATGCTCTCATGTTCTCCATCCATATCTTCATCATCGTTGTCGTCGTTGTCTTCGTGCGAATATCCGGGATAGGTAGGTGCGACAAAGTCTTCGTAACTGCAGCCTGCAACAGGCAGGCGGAGTCTCTCATGAAACCACGATAGACACTCGTTCCACAGCGGGACAGCTTTATCGACCGCCGTCGCCAAAACATCGTGAAGCTCGGCATGTCTTTCCGGGTGCAAGTTGTTAATGTAGCTGTCGACTTTAGCTGAGCCATCTTCGCCGAAGCTGATCTCGGAGGGCAACCATTGATAGTAGCCCCAGGCATCTAGGTGGAATTCATTGCCGTTGGCCTTTCTCTTGTAGTATCCTGAGTGCGTCTCATTGATAGAGAATGACGGTACGAGGCAGACTTCGCCTAGGCCGGTATGCTCTACGCAGTTCCTAAGCGGTACACTGCCAGTCGGTAGGACTCGCGACTTGCCGTACTGCAGCGGGTACAAAGATGGATGCAAGAGGTCGAGCACCAGACCGTCGGATCCGGGATGCCAGTCTTTGAGGCGATCAGGTACGTTCTCCAATGACCGGACATGTTCACGGAGAGATGTCCAGAAGGGATCCGAGGTGTCGAGGTCTGACTTCACGATTGTGGCGTTCACATCCAAGACGTGAATAAGGCCTTGGTGCTCGAGGTAGCTTGCCTTGTCACGGAGCTCTTACATGCACTGCGGTCTTGTCAGTGAACATGTTTCTCACAATACTTGAAGCGCTAGGTATGCTTGAGGTAAGGCCGGAGATAAGATCGAAGATGTAGTTGGACATGGAGTTGGAGGCGAGGTTGCAGGGCAAAGCTGATGATTAGGCACTTACGTAGTCAAAACACCCCTTATCCAGATGATCACCAGAATGCCGCTGTTGCTCTTCACTCCCACACGCCTCGTTCCGCCACCTCGCAACGATCTCCCCGTCGTTCATCTTCACCCACCACCGCGGCTTATCCGTAATCTGGTTCATGAAGTCCAGCATCCGCAGCTCACGAACAGTAATGCCCGACGTCGCAAAGAAGTCCGCGATAGCATGAGGGAAGCGCTCCTTGTTGCCGTCTCGATGCCATTCTGGCATTTGCTGGAGTGGGAGGCCGAAGCCTGGACGCTTGAGGCGTTGTTCTAGAGACATGGTCGGGAGAGTTGGGGAGAAAGGTGAAGAGATGCACGAAGGCTGTACCTACTTACGTCTTGTGTATTATATGTTGTGTTCAACGTTTGTATACCTTCAGGCTAGGATAGAGCGGTCTAGGCTAACGCGGCTGCTGCCTCACCGATATTGGCTGGATGGTGGAAAGCAGCAATAGCGTAGGCTACGATGCCGTCCTTGCATCGGTCCTCAAAGCATCACCTGTAGTTGCTCGATGTCGTTGCAGGCATCATAGGCAAAAGGTTGTACTGAACGGAAGAGGGATGTTTCCAAGGACAAGATGACACTGCAAAAAGTCCTGGCACCGCTGCTTCAGTCAGCTTCGGGCTTGGACGGAGCTTGGGACCGGCCGAACAATGTCAGAGCTACCAACCTCGCAATAGAGTAGCAACAGAGTCCAGTTTGGTAAGGACTTCTCGTTCATTCTCAATGACCTGAACTTGCGGTAATAGGGTCTGGGCGCCCAAGTGCCCTTGACCGTCTACCACCATGTCGCTCACTTTCAAGCTCCTCTCTCTGGCTATCCGGACCGCTGCCAAACCCATAGGCGTAAGATCTCCTCACATCTCCTTCCCAGATCTTACCAGTAGCTCATGTATTGTATCGTAGAACTACATCAAACGCCAAACAAAAGAACACGATGGCTTCCGCCGCTTCGCCGTCCGGCAAGCCCAACGCGTCCACCAAATCGACATGCGCATGCGTCTCGGCATCCTCCACGATGCGGAAGCGCAGCAACGGATGCACGAGCGCGAGCAACGTGTCGCGGAGGACAAGAAGCGCAAGTTAGAAACTCCCATGGTGCGCAGTGAAGCGGAGCAGAAGAAGCACGACGAAGAGCAGGTCAAGGCGGAAAAGGAGGGCGAGAAGAAGAAGGAAGATAAGGCGCCGAAGGTCAAGATACGCCCGTTAAGTGAAAGCAAGGCGATAGAGCTCGGCGCGAACTTCTTCAGTGAAGCGTTTATCTTTGCTGTTGCGGCGGGGTTGTTGGTGTGGGATAGTTGGCGCAGTCGAGCGAAAGAGAGTGCGAGGCGAGATGTTGTTGCGGAGAGGTTGGCGGAGTTGGAGGAGGAGGTGCAGAGGTTGAAATTGAAGCATGAGCCGGAGTTGGGGGAGCTGAGGGAGAAGGTTGAGAGATTACCAGAGAGGAAGTATGGGTGGTATAATCCCGTGGGATGGGTTAAGGGGAGTGAGGCTGCTGTTGATACGAAGGGTGAGGAGGGTGCTGTGGCTACTCAGGGAGCGGGTATGCAGGCAACCCGAGGGGCGCCGAAGCCTGCCTCAACGCCCTCAGGAGCGCCTCCCACGAATGCCACAGCCGTGAAGGAGGAGCTGCATTCCGCCAAGCCGCCGTCAGAGCAAGCAAAAGCGGAAGAAAAGCCTGTAGCGAAGCCACCAGAGCGCGTGGACTCAGTGACGGCGACGAAGAAGGAGCGATGACATTTGTACACTATCTCTGCTACTGCTATTGTACGTATGATACCCCACTTATCGTAAGCAAATCCGAACACGAACACACAGCCATAGTGCTGGTTTGCCAACATGAGCCCATTCACTCACTCACTTACTCAACCGTCCACTCCTCCCTCCAAAACTCAACGAGGTCAACACACTCCCTCTCACCTACCAAATCACGCAACCGCTTCAGCTTAGCTTCCGCTCCATCTCCACCCCTTCCAACCTCCGCATCACTGCTCCCTTGCGTCCACGCCATTAACCCATCAAGCAAATTAACACCCACACCCGCCGCGGCGCGCGCAGAAGGCGAGCTAGAATTCGGCGCCGACGATACACTCGTACACGCTTCCGCCAGCTCCTGGAAATTGGGGAAGAGGTCAGAGAGAATGTAGGCCGTCTGCTGTGGCATTGGAGTGTTGCCTGCTGTGCAGAGCTGCAGGAGCTCGAAGGATGTGACTGATGGCTTTGCTGGCGGTGGCGGAGGAGGTGAGCGTGTGAGGGCAGCGATGTGCTTTTTCATTAGCTCCGGTAGACCACTGATGTTGGCCAGAGGTAAGATCGGGATGGTGGGTATGTCGGGATGGCTCATCAGCTCGGCCTGCAATTTGCTGTACGCCACGACGCCCTCTGAACCGTCATCGTGCGTTGGCGTTAGGTTGGCGGCATCTGCCGCGAACTGCTTAGCGGAGATGAAGTTTGTTGGCGGAGCGGCTAGCGGCGACGGTGGGGGCGACGAAAGCAGGAAGATGATAGCGAGATCCTGGCCTCCTGTCAGGGACGCGAAGTGCTGTATACGCTTGACCGTCTCCTCGAGTCGCGTTTTGGAAACGGATGTGCGTGAGAGCAGCAGAAGGCGTAGCTGGCGCGTTGACAGCGTGTTGCCGGTCTTTGGGTCGACGTTGGTGTTTAGTGGTAGGGCGATGTCGTGAGTTTGCAGCTGGGACTCTATGACAGGGTCAGCATGATGCACTGGAAAATAGCGTCAGGAAGGCTGACCTTTGAGTCCCAGCCCGGATACAGCCGCTGTGAGGCCCGGTATGGCCGCCGCGAACGATGCGCGTCTGCGTAGGCTTGTGGTGAACATGATGCCAACAGGACCGTCCCGGTGTTGGTGGCGGATACCAGGTCGTGAAGGAAGTGCGCGCCTTCCCTAGAGTGAGGTCAAGGAATCGATGCCTGAGGCACACCAAGTCGGAAGCGAGATTCTTCAGGACTACATCGTCATTACCGACGTGAACATGTATGCCTTCAGGTTTTGATAACCGGCTAAGCAGACTCATTTCGTAGGGTCTTCAACGGCTACTCGAATAGCGCAACGAAACGTGCTCTCCGGTGCCACCGTGTCAAAGGCTGCACGACTTGCTCTATGTGGCAATGTGCAACTTGGAGAGGCGCGACACTCGAGGATTGAGCTGCGACCTTTTGCGACCTCAAGATTTCCGCCTATGTACGGTAGGGTTAGACGGCTGACTGAACGAGATACGGTCTCACCGTGGAGTCTCCCTCCCGGCTATCGAGTCTGTCAAATGTGTACGGGAATGCAACAACGTTGCTGGCAATACCATTCAATACTTGACTACATCGCCTAACAATACAAGATATATCACTCCAATGCTCCAACGCAATACCCAGAGAGACACGACCAACCTCTCACCAAGGCAACGGCACCGCACCAGGCATCGGCCTCCCATCCAAAGCATCCCTATTCAAAACCCTCACCTTATCCCTCTTCACCCTCCCATGCTGCCCATTCAAATAATTCGTCGCGTATGTCCGACACGTAAAGCTACTACTGGAACTACTCGGATACACATACGAAATCACCGTCGTCCCCGCCGCCGTGACAGTAATATACTGCCCGCCGCCCACCGAGACGGTTATGACTTGCGCCGAAGCGGTGATGGTTGGTCCAGCGACTGTCGCGGTGGAGACTTGGTTCGAGATGCTGACAGAGACGGAGATACTGACGGTTGTGGTTGTTACGGTTTTGGTGCTGGGGTAGTAGGCGACGGATAGTTCTGTTGTGACGCCGTAGGTTGAGTACTCCGTGACGCCGTTGGAGACGAATGTGCTGACTGCGGTGGAGACGCCGTAGACGGTTGAGGGGACATAGACGACGCCGGTTCCTGGTCCTGTTCCTGGTCCTGTTCCTGGGCCTGTTCCTGGGCCTGTGCCCGCTCCCGTACCTGGTCCGGTTCCTGCACCAGTCCCTACTCCGGTACCTGCGCCAGTACCCGCGCCTGTCCCAGCTCCATTGTTGCCTCCTGCACCTCCACCGTTGGCCGACCGACCCGCCCAGATACCACGCCAGGCAGCAATAGCCCCCGTCTGATTCATCAGGCCAGTCACAGACTTCAGCAGAACACACTGATCGCCGCTGAGAGCCCAATTCAACGCAATACAAGAAGCAATACCGTCGCACATGTTCTCACAAGCAGCAAGCGATGCTGCAGTAGTACTCTCTATTATCGAGCCAATAAACTCCTGACCGCAGTTGATAGTGTAGGTATTGCCATCGCTGTCATCACACAAAGTGTTTGCTCCAGCGGTTTGCATGTCACAGAAACCTGCATTGCAATACACGAAGGTAACGTTAGTGGATGAGCCGCCAGTGCCTGATCCACCCGAGCCTCTGCCTCCAGCAGCTGTTACGGTCACAGTCTGGACGACGGTGGTGCCCCCAATAACCTGCGTGACTGTAGTTCCACCGGACACTGTAGTCACGGTTTGTCCGCCAGAAGTATAGACGATAGTTGATCCTCCCGAGACGACGATTTTCGTTTGGCCTCCAGAAACAAAAGTGGTAACAATTGGCGCAGCAGTCACAGTCCCCATGAGTGTCGTAATGCCTCCCCCGCTGCCGGTACCTCCGATCCCAGTCCCATTGCCATTGCCAGATCCAGTACCAGATCCAGTACCGTTCCTAGTGCCGCTCCCACACCCCGGCCCACTGTACGGTGTCGTCAACCTACCAGAATGCACGCCCTCTTGATATATGCCAATAGCGCCTGCCTTGAGCAAGCAGTTGTCCGTAGTCTGCATGCTTTCATAGCTTACGCCCAGACACTGGCTTGCCATGTAAAACACCAATACATTATACATGTCACACGCAGCGATGCAGGCAGGAAGCGATTCTTGAGTCTGTGTGTCCAGGGTGATATCGGTGAAGACTGTGTTGCATTCAATGTAGTATTGCATGCCCATGCTGTCGGTGAAGAGCTCGCCACTTGCGTATGGACAAGTCGGTAGAGCTGTCGAGCCAGACGTTGTTATGGTGCTGCCGGAGATCGTGAGAGTCTGCGTGCCACCTCCCGATCCGCCTCCTGAGCCATATCCCGATCCGCCTCCCGATCCACCACCGCCAGTGCCTGTAGGGATCGCCGTGTAAGTGATGGTTGACCCTTTACTGTTAGTAGTCGTCACCACAACATTTCCACTCTGCGATGGTCCGCCTCCGATGATGTAGCCAGAGGCAGGACAGGTCATTAGCAAGCCACAGCTTGTCACTGTGGACGTTGTGAACACAGTAGTGGTTCCGACACCCGGCGTCGGCTTGCATGTGCTGGCGTAGTTCGTGCCTAGTGTAGAGCTGGGCATACTGACGCCGCTAGATCCAGCAGAGCCTCCAGTTACCACTGTCGGAGTGAGGGCACAGGAGTAGCATAGGGAAGCTGACACGCTACTGCTAGTTGGCGCAGCAGCTCCACTTGTTGGTACAGTGGTGTAAACGTAGTATGAGCCACTGGATGCACTTGTGTAGTAGCCATTTAGCGGCACAGTCGAGATGATTGTTGTTGTCGGGATGACGGTGATAACCTGAATACCACTGCTAGATGACAGTGCTACTTGAAATCAGCAAGACATCACAAGTTTGAAGAAGGGTGAGGTCGCGTACATAAGGTGGTAGTCGAAGAGGGTGTAATCGTGATCGTCGCTGAGGCTATGGCAGTGCCGCCCGATGCTGCACGACCCTTCGTGCCGTGGATAACACTTGTATTTGACGTCTGCAGACCAGAGAAGGATGACTTGAGGTAGCACAGGCCAAGGGTTGTGTCGTACTCTACACCCGCACAGCCGCTCATCGAGTCGCAGTAAGGCAAGCAATCGGTGAATGAAGCTTCACTGATTGGAGTGCCAATGTCGTTGCCTGTAAAGGCCGCGTTACATCCAATACCGTAAGACGTACCCTGCGAATCGGTGTACATCTGATCTGCTGAGCCGGGACACGAAGGTACAGTACCGTATGAGGGAGGGAGCGGAGTCGCGGTCGCCGTCGCAGAAGCGGAAGCCCAAGTGGAGGTGGTTGGTGGTGACAGCTGAAATGCGCCAACAACGCCAGGTGCAGAATACGTGCCGCTCACAGAACTGAACATCGTACAGCTTGTTCCGTTGTAGTTTAGAGCAACACAGTCCGTGGTCGTGTCGCAAAGCGTTGTACAAGCCTGGACTGTGGGCTCTTGCGTTTGCCTCTCATGTTTGGAAGATGATGGGTTGAGAATTGTGCCTTCATAAGCAACACCACAGCTTAAGCCGTAGGTCGAACCATCCTGACTTGAACATTCAGTTTGCTCGTTCTGGCTTGAGCACGTATCGTTTGCGCTTGTAGGACAAGCTGGTGCTGGCGTACCGGAAGCTGCGCTAGAGAACGACGGATAGACACTAGGACCAACAGCGGGAGTCGAGCTGATCGCGGGAGTTGTAGTCATGTAGGGTGGCATCGTTCCCGTCGAGCTGACACCTACTGCACTACTCGATGCAACGCTCGTCATGCCCGTCGACGTGCCACCATTTGTGAACATCATGTTACTGGAGCTTGCGGGCAGCATATTACTTGATCTTGCAACTGAAGCGCCCGGGTTTTGGACCGAAGTCATAATGCTGGGCACAGACGAGCTCGTGCTGCTAACAGCGTGTGCAGATGAACTGCTCGGGATACTGCTAGATAGTGAAGAGCTGCTCCATACCGAAGAGCTGCTGCTGTGGCTAGTGGTGGAGGTCTTCGTCATTGCAGCCTGAACGGTCACCAAGATACCGGCCACCAGATCGTCCTGTCCTGCAACAGGATACGACGAATCTTTGAAGTAACAGACCCCACCAGTAGTAGGGTAGGAACCCCATGTCCATGCTGCGCAGCTAGTCTGATTGTCGCAAGCATCCATACACTGGGTAAAGTCGCCGGTAACGAAGCTTTGGGAGGCGAATGAACCTCCAGAAGTGTCCGAGGAGCAGTAGATAGTATAGTTCGTGCCGTTGCTGTCAGTCAACTGAGTGTTGTTCGCAGAAGGACACGAAGCGCTTGCGATTGGCGAGACCGAACTTGACATAGATGATGCAGTGCTGCTTGCGATGACGTTATGGTTTGATAGTGTGCCTGCCGACGAGGACGTTATGGTCGACGACTTTGTTATAGTCGTAGACGTGCCAATAGAGCTTGAGCTGCTGACACTGCTAGCCTTGAAGCCGGCAACATACCCAACATCTCCAGACGAGAACGTTGGCGTCTGTGGAGCTTGCTTCGCATAGCAAATCCCACCACTGTCTGGATATGGGCCCCAGACCCATGTACTGCATCCTTGCATAGCATCGCAGTAAGGTTCGCACTGAGTAAAGTCTCCGCTAGCATAACCTTGTGAGGCGAACGCTCCGCCGTTTGTGTTTGAATCGCAGTAGATGGTGTACGTGACGCCTTGATCGTCGGTCTGAACAGTGTTATTCTGACAGACTGCAGCCGCTGAGGTAGCAGTTGCAGACGGTGCCGGAGAAACGCTGCCCAAAATGCCGGCACAATATCCAGCGTTACCTGTCGTGGGAGTCGAAGGGGGATGTTTGAGATAACAAGCGCCCCCTCCATGTGATCCTGGAGCCCAGGTCCAAGCACCACAATTAGAGCTGGCATCGCAGAAAGCTTCACATTGCGTGAGGTCTCCGGTCAAAAAGTTTTGGGAAGCAAAAGCACCACCGGAGGTATCCGAGTTCGTAAACAATGTGTAGACAACGCCGCTTGTATCGGTTGTTTGAGCGCCGTTTGAGCATACTGCTGTGGAAGATCCAGTTGAGGTGCTAGAAATCGCCTTTGACAACGAAGTCAGAAGACTTGATGCCGAAGTCGAGCTCGCCGCTGAGCTGCGTAAAGAACTAGACATTGCGGATGAGGAGGGCGTTGAGGAGACGCTGCTCGCGACCGACGCGGGCCCAGCAACTCTCGCAGCACCATTAGTCGAACCATCGTACACGAAGTGGCTTTGTGCATTCTTAACATAGCAACTCCCCCCGCCGTTTCCGCCAATGAATGATACGCCAAAGCAGCCGTTGACCCCGTCACAAGCCTCTAGACATTGTTCGAAGCTTGTGGTATACTGTACAGCGCCGCCGCCTTGGTAGTCAGAGCCACAAGCAATGGTGTACTGCTGGTTATTGGCATCTGTCCAGACGGTGTTGTTGCTGCCAGGACAGATGGCTGGAGTTGAGGCCGAGGCAGCAGCTGATGCCGTCTTGCTTGCAGAGGACAGTGGGCCACTGTACGGCGCAGACGAAATGGTGCTTGTCGCTGCCATAGCGCCCACAGGTAAACCGCTTGTGCCCGCGGTGCTCGCTGCCGGCGTAACAGACGATAGGCTTGTTGTGTAGGGTGTACTTGCCTTTGCACCTGCTGGCATCTGGTAAACCTTGATATAGTTGATTTCCCAGTAAGCATCGGTAAAACTCGACGGGTTGAGGCCGACAAAGTCGACGCAAGAATCCCAGCCACTACTGCGGCTAGCGTTCTGAGGGCAGTCTGAAAATGAACCGTAGACTGCACCCGCCCAAGACCCACAGAAGTCAGTGTTGATGACGATGCTCATGTTTTGGAAGTGATCGTCGATAGTACAGTCGCCTTGTGCATTGACGGCCGGTGTACCAAATGTGGAGACATCGGGCTGGCCGTTTGTGATGCTCTCGGGAATACCGCCGCGAGGGAAGAACCAGGTCTTGATATAGTCCGACGTCCATTCTGTGGCGTAGACGCCGCCACCAATACTATTCAAGCCAGCACCATAGTTGTTGGGAACGTTTGCCGGATCGAGCGACGTGCCGCAGCCCGAGTTACCGTTGTCATTCGCATTACAGTCCGGAGTTTCGAAAGTCCCGGTCTGCCCGCTGCCCGTGATCGTGCATCCAGAATCTGTATGCAAGGACATAGAGTCGGAAAGGAGTGTGTTGACGCCTTCGATGATGTCGATCTCCCCATTGTACGGCCAGTCTGGGCCAACAAGCCAGTATGCAGGCCATGTGCCGCACCCCCAGGGCATGTGTACAAGATCCAATATGAAAAGGCCGTGAGTGTACGTGTTGTCGCTAACGATCCTGACCGCAGGTCTACCATCCCCGCCATTGGGCCAGTCGTTTGTCGTGTCGACGGTCATGTTGGCCGTCGCGCCAGTCTTGACGAAGCCATTCTGTTCGGCTACAGTCTGGTTGACGTATCTGAAACCAGTCAGCCCTGACTCTTATCTGAACTCTTTGATAGTCACTTACTGCACATGTCCCCACGTCGGATCGTACGACTGTGTGTGATCAGCTAAGCAGTCTTGGCCAGTGTTTAGCAGCACTCACGCTGTAGT
>Ga0058704_10000455_pt1 | contig 21467 bp, 25 predicted proteins | sample AgamicMgSfe_FD_71363 | JGI IMG/M metagenome (GOLD analysis project Ga0058704, IMG submission 71363) | Agave microbial communities from Guanajuato, Mexico - Mg.Sf.e | ecosystem: Host-associated > Plants > Phyllosphere > Phylloplane/Leaf | place: Guanajuato, Mexico | collected 2012-05-30
CCGTCCAGCCATAGCATAGACTTCTCGAGATCCCTCTGACTCGATACATGCCCATTGATGGTTCGCCGCAAGGTGTACCGCTTAGTGCGGGTACCATCGCTTGCCCGCTCAAGATCTCGGTAATGTCGAAGCGTTGTGGCGTCAATGCGCTGTTGCAAAGTCTTCCAAGAGCGTTCTGCATCAACCTTCTGCCGCTCATACAACCGCAACCGCTCGTCCCGCTTGATAATACTGATCAAGAGCTTAGTGAAGCGAGCGCACTTGTCTGGCCACTTCGCAGACTTTGGCCTCGTCGGTGACTTCGGCTTCTTCGTTGGGCTTCTTGATGGACTCCGTCGTTTTGATACACGACCAGTGGTAACTTTCGGACTCGCAGGTGGAGTTCGTCGCCGTTCCTCCTCACCAGGTCTATTACCGTGAGCTCCGGTGACCAGGTTTGGCCGTCTGAAACGGCTCGAGAGCCGTTCCCACAAGCTATTCCAGCCCCACGGCATGCTTGCGGGCGCGAAACGTTACGGTGATGTGTTGAGGAAGACATCATGCCTTTGCCCTCGCGGAGATGTCTCACCACGATCGGTCTTTGTCTCATCATGGCTGCTTGCTGTCGCATCTCTTTGTCTGCGTTACGGAAGGGGAAGCAAGTCCGTTACTTCGGCTTTGCGTCTGCTACAATATGACGGACCGTTACGTGGCGAGGCTCGATAGATAGAATAAGATTGCGACGTAGAAAGAAGACCCACAAAATGTATCAATAGAAGGCGAGCTAAAGTAGGGATAAGCATTCGGAATGTGTAAGCAATCTCGCCATTGCTATACCGTTCAGTTTATACACATTGGCCGCCTGTACACGATGGTGTGCGAATACCTTTCTTTGTCCAGTGACTCCAGTCATCAACAATGGTCCCTAACATGTCCGGCTTTTGAAGAATGTGACCGGATCCGGCAATGTCGCAAAAGCTTTCTTTGTAAAAATACCCCCCGCCAGGAATCTGTTCCGCCATGCAGAGATTCGTCGATAATCGTTCTAGGTGAGCTGCAGTATTCATCAATCACCCATATACTTCTGCGGCTCACTGTAACTATACCAGCAACCATGCCACCAACCCGCGGCCGCCGTCCCTCCGCCATCAAGGCCCCCTGCCCCGGCTGCCCAGTCTCCCCCGCCATGGTCACAGCCCCAAGGTATGTACACCCCGTCTCCAACCTCATCCTCTAATTTTGACCGGCTTTTCTCTCCAGCCATCCCGAAAACCCCTCCCCAGTCCTCGCCCGCAAGTCCTTCGAAGACCCAATGACCTACGCCAACCGCATCTACGCCACCGAGCTCCTCCGCCCTGCGCAAGAAGTCGAGTGCGACGCCCTGCGCAGCCTCCACGACACCCAAATCAAAGAGCTCAAAGGTCTCGTCGGCAAACTCAGCGAGCCCCAACGCGACGAGCTCCTCAAACGCTACGAGCTCGAAATGGGCGCAACGCTTCGCGTGCTGAAGAAGGAGAAGCTAAAGGTACAGGCATGGGAAGTCATCGGCGGCATCATGTGGGCTCTCGTGGCGTTCGGCGTCTGGCTTCAAACCGAAGATGTCAAGACGGCTGTGCAGGTGTGGATTGGCGTGCCGATGATCGTCGCGGTCGTTATTGCGGTAGTTGTGACGCTATACCGGGTTGGAAGAGCGCTTGATACGAGGGGTAGGCGGGTCCTGAGAGCGCTGGAGATGAGCGATGCGTAGAAAGATGATGTAAACCGTTTCGATGATGTTTTGACGTAGGCAGAAGTAGATTTTTGTTGGGTACTTCAGATGCCAATCGCGCTGATTAGGGTTCGATTAGCCTTCGAACTCTCTTCTACAAGTCATGCAGACGCATGTCGTAAGTCCGAAGCCTGATCGGAAAATTGCATCAGCGACCCAACCACAGCACCCGACCACCCTTTGACCATGGTTGAGGTGTGATCCTGCTGTGTGGGACCTACGTGCGGACTAGAGATATGGACCCGGTGATTGCTGTTGGGGGTTTGATTCCAGGCGTTGCTGTGCTGGCTCGGGTACCGACGTAGATTACGGGCTGGGGAAGGCGCTATACCTGAGAGCGTGGTGATGATACGGCGATATAGTACATGGGGTCCGCTTCGTCCGTAGTCGATGAACCTAGCAGATGGTGGAGGGATAATATTCGGTCGCCTAGCTCGTAGCAGAATCTCGATATCGAGTTTCGTCCCCAGATCCCCAAACAGTAGTTTCCCGCTTCCTCTGCCTCAACCGATCCAGACACCCGACCCACCACTAACACCCTTAACCTTCGCCATCTCCTCCCCAATCCCTTCCCTTACAATCTTCTCCTTCAACCTCTCCACCTGCTCTAACTCCTCCTGCACCAAGCCCCCAGCCACCTCGTCCAACACTCTCCCCTTAACCCCCCCATCCCGGCCAAACCAGCCTCGCCACTCCAACCACCCAGCATCTCGTCCACCTTCACGAGCACTAGAGGAGCTTTGGGACTCCGAGAGTCGGCGGAGCATAAGTTCCCAGTTCGCTACCCCCGTGGTGAGGCATTCTTTACACTTCACTCTCTCCTCCTGCCCCTCCTTCGTAGACCCAGCCGCTCGGTCAGCTAGAAGATCAGCTTCCGCGACCGTGACAGCCTGCCTCGTCCACCCCAGCCCCTCACTCGAAGAAGGAGATGTCGCGAAGAGGATTTCACCAATGTAAAGCATGAGTTCGCTCTCCTCACACGTCGGCTTATCAGATTGCCGAACGATAGGAAGGTCGCCTGAAGGAGGAGGCGGAGGGAAGCGTGAAGTGCGGAAGAGGTTGCGGAAGATGGAGAGGGCGCCTGCTATGTCTGTTTGAGGGGTTTCTTCTGGTGAGTGTATTGAGTCGTGTGACTGAGGGAAAGGCGATACAGGTGCTGAGCGGCGGGCGCGGAGGACGGAGAGAAGCATGGGTAGAGCGGCGGAGACGTTGCCCGTGCGCGCATGATGGATCGCCAGACTCGTCGTAGCACGCAGGAGGTTGGGCGAGGCACTCCTCGCTGCATCGGGCCTCAAGATACCAGTCCCGCTGTCCAGCACCTCTTCCCCGTTCGTCGAGATGGGCAGCCCGGCTTTCGCGATATCCACACTCCACTTATACATCTCCTCCGCGCTCTCATCCAGTCCCTTGAATTCAAGCCAGTTAGCATAAGCCAGCGCCGCTTCCAACTTCTGCTTCGTCGTGAAACCTTTGCTCGTGAGGACACGCATATAGTACGTCTCTGGCGGGTCAAAAGGCCTCTCGCAATTCTCCTCCTTGGGCGCGGCAGCCATATAAGGCGGTACAGGCCTCGGATCCGGATTCGAAGACCCAATCACGACCTCCTTCGGAAACACCATGCCCCTCGTCGTATCCAACACCATAGAATCCAGATGCTCCGCCGCGGCCGCACAGCCCATGATAGCCTCAAAATACCCCGCCCTCCACGGCCAACTCTTAGCCGAAATATCGAGCCCGGCCTTCCCTGCCCCGGGTATCAACAGTCCACCATCCACGATCTCCACGACGCCCTTGCGTTCCCCATCCAGCTGCTCCAACCGAGCCAGACATTTGCGCATCGCACTCCCCACCGCCGCCCAATCAACAAACCCTCTTCCCTCCTCCACACCCCTCGACCCACTCCTCCCCGCCCTCAAATACCACCTCGTCCAAACCCCCCACTCCTCCGGCGTCGCCTGCCTCCACTCATCCTGCTCCAATTGGATGCCCACGTACGCCACACCGCCCAGCACCAAGAAAACCCAAATGATACCCGTCCATTTCGCCGCTAAATATAACTGCTCGCTAACATAACGCTTGTTTTCGGTAGACAGTAACCGCGCGAGCTGAGGATTCGGGCCCAGAAAACCGCCGCCGGGCTGTGCGCTACGGAACGCCGACGGTTGTGAGAGGTAGGGGAGCTGTGGTCGCGTAGTGGTGGCGCGGTGGTGGCTGAGGAGGAGGAGCTGGGTGTTTTGGGTGAAGAGGCGGGGTCGAGGTACGAGAGCTGACGGTGACGATGGTGGGCGGAGAGGGCGGAGGAGAGGTATACACGCGGCGTTGGCGAGGCGTTTGGCGGGGAGCATTATTGCGTGTGGGTGGTGAGGAGGTGTGAAGGCAAAAAGCGTCTACGACAGGTAGGGGTAGAGATGTGATGAGAGCTCGGAGGTGGATGATCATTGATGCGGAGAAGCTGCCTCGGCTTGCCCGAGGTTGGACCGGCAGTTGCCCGATTGGGATACAGTGAGCCAGTATTGAAGGAGTCTTCGGGGAATACGTCTATATCCTATGTCGTCGTCTTGCAAGACATATACATATGTCTTCACACCTCCAATCTCGTCCCGCCTACACTCCGCAGCAATGATGTGCAATGATATCATCCACAAACACCGTCGAACAGACAGACATCCACTCGCTTTGTGCCACCACAGAAGCAAGCTCAGTACTGGTTGAGCGTAATTGCCGTGCTCCTTCTTCCGCGACTGCTGATCTCCCATACATTTCCAGCAGCACTGGGCTCCACCCTCATCCAAGATCATAACTTACACCCTTACCAACATCGTCTCAAAGGAGTGCCTGAGCACAGCTTCACTTCTCCTTCCCAACAATCTTCTTCAGAATACGTCCTAAGCTTTCAGACTATAAACCGCACATTAGCACACTGCCGCATCCACACCATGATCCACACCAAGGAGACTTACATGCGGCGGCTGCGTAATCTGGAAATGATTCCCCGTCATATACTCAAACCTACACTTCGCCCCCGGCAGCAACCTCTCCCACCCTTCACTCTTCAACTCCGGTCGAGGCTCCAGCAAAAACTTCGTAACCTTAACATCCATATCCACCTCCAACCCACTCTCCTCCACACTACTCACCAACCCCTCCCTCACCCAAATGAAGTTAACATACTTCGGGACTCTCTTCTCCTCCATCGGGGTGGGCATATACTGATCCACACTTATCACCGTAGAAGTGAAGTGCTGCACGAGCCAGTCAGGAGCTTTTTTGCCACCAACCGTAGCGCCCATTAACCCTTTCTTCGTCAACTGATCCACGACCTGCACCGGCAGCGCCTCATACACCAACCGACACGGCGAATCAATCAACACCAATCTTTCAACCTTCTCCCCCATCCCCACCAAAAGTTTCGCCACTTCGAAAGCGTAGTAACCACCCGCTGACCATCCTCCAAGGATATACGGTTTCCCCTCGGGCTGCAATTTGCGTACTTCTTCAACCCACAACCGCGCCATCCTCTCAATAGACACTTGAAACTCATTTGCCTGCCTCAAGAAAGGCGAGTTAAGCCCCACCAGACACACGTTCGTTCCCAGCGAGGGTAACATGCCGTAAGCTGTGCCCGCCCCGGAGCCATCGGGGAAGAGGAAGATGACTGTTTCCGAGACGTCGGTTTTACCTTGTAAGACTGCGCTGAGGGGGACTTTGGGTTTGGGGACGCCTTCCCACGGGTCTGCGGGCTCGTCGAAGTGGACTTGTTTCAGAGGCTGCGATTTCTGTGCGATCGAAGACGATGAAGAGGGAGGAGCGCCGTTGGTTTGCTGTGTTGGTGGAGGAGCGTCTTTACCGGCGGCCTTGAGCCGTAAGAAGGATTTGAAGGCTCCGACATTTGGGTAGCTCGTGAAGTCCTCAGGCGTGACTTTCACTCCAATCTGACTCGTGAGATCTGACGCGGTCGCTGACTGCAAAAGCGTGCCCAGTCCGAGGAACGTCCATGTCTCGTGGTCCTGCAGGTCCTCCGGTTCAAGGGAGATGGCTTCGCCGATGATCTCCAGAGATTTTTGAACGACTTCATCCGGCGAAGTCATGGCTAAAAAGAAAAAGCGTATACTGCAGCAAAAATAGAACAACAATGTACAATGGCAAAGTGTCTATGGCTACCTCTATGTATATTTTCCTTACATCCGTGTGATGGGAAGCACAGAAGTCAGCATTCGCTCAGCCGAAGTTTCGGACTCCGGGCTTCGGATGATGACTGTACATACATATCTCGCCGTACCTTCTATTTCGAGCGTCATGAAACAGCCACTTCCACCCCTTCGCTTTCGTCTTCACTATCATGGTCACGACAGATACATCAATCGTCTTAGATCCGACATCATGGCCGCCAAAGTAAATATCGCCGCTCAGTCGGAGCCGAAAAACGCCGGGGAGCTTCCTCCAGAACTTATGGCACTCCATGATAAACTCGACAGTCTCTGGGAGCGCTACCTCAACCTGCTAGATACGTACCAGGTAGCGCAAAAAGAGTTGCAAAAGCAGATGTCATCTGTCAGGTCTCCCACACCGAACTTATTTTGATCACCACCGCACTAACAGATTGAGCAGGGTTTCTTCTCGCTCGCTCAAGCGAACTTCAAGTCCCCAAACCGGAGGCGATATGGTCAAGACTTCTATGATGAGCGGGTGAAGGCCACAAGACGCTGTCACGTTGCCATTAGAAACGACGATTCTCTCGAAGTTGTTGTAAAGCGAGCAGCTGCTTCGAGCGATGATTCAAGCAAGCCCACCGATGCCACAGAGAGCGAGAAGGAAGCCGAGAAGCCCGAGCCTCAGCAGCAGCCTTCGCCACCAGGCACACCCACTCCCGAGTCTGAAGATGCCAATGCTACCGATCCTCAATTTGATGCTCCCGGGAATCTGGACAAGAAGACTTCGGCCTCTCAGGCCTCCTCACCTGCTGTACGAGATCCTCTCTACTGGTTTGGTATCCTTGTCCCGCGCGAGCTGTGCTCCGCTCAAGCATCATTTTCCATTGCTTTGGATGAGTCCGTTACTCAAGCGGCCAACGCTGCTCGAGGCATGCGGGAAATCGAGGCTGAGATCCGGAGAGTGAGGAAGGCGGTCAGGAAGGCGGAGAAAGCTGCTGGTGCTTGAAGCACGGCTTCCAAGTGCATGATGCTACGGGCCTATGAGTGTGCTGAACGCTCAATATAAGGATACAGTCATCAGTACGAGCCTGATGCTGATCGTGTGACGTGTTCCTGGGCGCTCGGCAAGGCACATCGCTGGTATACACGTGCACCCCGCCAGTCATGCCGTCTCCCACAAGCAGAATTGGCGACGTAGGTGTTTCCGCGTGGCATGTGCGGCTCTTGCTCGCGTGCCATGGGTCAGCTGGTACCACCTTCCACAGGATATATGCGTCTACTGTGATATCTCGTCCATCAGCTCTTCCATCACTTTTTCAAGAAGAAGACTTCGGCCCAGACAATTGTGTTCATGTTTATCCGAACGGGCACCCCTCAAACTCCAAGTCACCCAGCGATCGTCGACCTTCGGCACACCAATCTCTAGTTTTCAGCAGCCTTCAACCTTGTCCATATCTGGCTACGTCTCTCCCTGCATGTAGCACGGTTTGTGCTCCTGATCTAGCAACCACTCTACTCTTCCTGAGGCCACACTGAGCCGATCACCTGCTGCCCAAGCAACTTGTCGACAAGCGCGGCCGGCAGAGAAAAAGACTCGCATCTCACTCTCGACAACTTCCCAGAGCTCGAGGTCTACCGAAAGGGTGACAGGTCAGCTAACCGCCATGATCTCGAAGGCGAGATGCATCAGAAGCGCGCTCGCCATCGTAGTCCTCGCTCTTCTGGTCGTGGGTCTGTTGCAATGCTGGCCTCAAGTGCCTGTGGGCATTGGCTTGACGACGCCCTTGATTGTCCCGCGAGTAGAAGAGTGGGTCGCCACCCACGATGAGACCATCCCGAATAGTACGCTTGCAATCAGAGCAGACCAGGTCAATCTCGACAACTCAATAGCACACCTCACCACGCCTGCAGCTGACGGATCTTACACCTATGACCAAGCAGTCGAGGTCGGCAACTGGTTCGTCTGCCTCTCCAACGGCAATGGCGGGTCCAACCGTGCAACCTGGATGCAGCAAACGCCGTACACTAGCGTTAATCAGCTGGCCCAGTACGGCTGGGTGGCGGAAGATGAGCGACTTGACGACGAGGTAGATCCGATGGAAGACCCTGGTCTCTGGAAAGCCATCAACAAATTTGGTATAGACGAAAATGATGGCAGTATGCGCATCATTCAATGGTGGCACTCCAAGGCATCCCAGCCAATTCCGGGTGGGCCCCAGTATCACCCGACGGGTGCATTCTACACTAACACCTATAACGTCGTAGCCGGCGTCATCTTCGCTAACGATATTTACGGTCCGCGAAGTCAAGGGCCTCTCCAGGAACCTCCCGTGACAGGTAGCCCGAGCGCATATATCCCACTCTCCCAATGGTCGGACGTTACTTTCCTCGCCTGGTGGGACGTGTGCGGTCACGGGCAGAGAACGGCTCGCAAACTCCAAGCTGTGGTACATTCCCACATCACCAACAAGAACACCAACGGTTCGATGAAGTCGGCTGTGTCCAAGGCCAATAGCCAGCTTACTGAATTCCCCGGTCATACCTTCAGCCTCGACAATGCGAACGAGAAGAATAGCTTCGCTGCGCTGTTGGCGACCCCCACTGGGTCGGGTACTGCTTGGTTTCTGCTGCAGCATCGCGCTCGCATGGGGTGGAAGGAGGTCTTCGAGATACAAGTCTACTGTGAAGATTGTGGGACGAACACGGAACAGACATTCATGATCATGGGCATCCGTGACCATGTGCCTCTTTAACAAAGTGGAAGCTCGGAGAGGCAGTTTGAAGTTGGCTATGGGATTAGAAAGGTCGATAATACTCCTGAGGCACGCCCCACGATTTCCGAACCAGCTCATGCAGGGCTTGAGAGCGTTGACGAAGATGCGAGTCGCAAAGCGCATCTAAACAAGCGAGTCATCCTGTATGACGGTGTTACAGATCTGAACGACTTGCAGCTACCGTGGGACAATGCCGTGAATATAGGCAACTACCTGATTGCCCTGCTCGCCGGCGGAGTCAATTGTATTGAACAGAGTGTGTACACTAGCTTCGCAGACTTGCAGAAGTATGGCTGGACACTTTTCGCGAGTGCGAAAGTCGATCCCACCACATTGGGCAGCTCCTTCGCCGGATTGTGGAAAGACTGGAATCTGCCGAACAGCAGTGGCGACACCCTTCGAGTTGAGTAGCGACACACTGTGGCCTCGACGCCAGATGGCTCAACGGGCAGAACCTATCAGCCCACAGCCGGCAAGTACATGAACATCTACAATCCCGAAATCATCATTGCCCAAGATATCTATAGTCCGGATCACACGGGTACGAGGAAGACACCTGAGGTCAAAGGCCAGGACGTCATACCCTTCAAGCAGTGGTCCGATGTGACATTCGTCATCTGGCAGGACTATTGCAAAAATCAGCCCAATTGCATGCAGGGTGTTCGAGGCATACTGCAAATGAGCGTCGTCAACCCCAATAGCAAAACGACTGCGGAACAGGCAATGACCAAGGCTGGCAGAAGCTCGACTACTGGGTGAACCGTGTTTACTTCAACATCAATTCGCCGGAAGCACAAGCTCTCCTCTCGTCACCGAACGGGCAAGGCACAGTGTGGTTCTTGGCGCAGCACAAGAACCCGCTTGGCTGGAAGATTATCACGGGTGTGACGGTGTTCATGAATAGGGAAGATACCTCCTGGAACTTTCTGTTTCGCATTGCTAATCACACAGCCACCAATCACCAACAAGCGACGGGTTCGGGTTCCAAGAGAGGTCCGAAGTACGAGGATGCCATCAAAGAAATGTACAGGCTCGCTGCGTCAGATGTTCATTCGTCATTGGCAGTCCGCGACGAGCCAGATGTCTTCGGTGACGCGATCAAGCTGGGCGCGGAAGTCCTTACGAACGTGTCATCTGGCTCATTGCTATACGATACACATCATCCGCAGTATATGACGGACGAGTACGACTTCGACTTCGCCACCAACGTCACTTGGTCGGTGTCCGAAAGCAGAAGCAAGCTCATTGCCCAGGAAGTTCTCAGCCGTGTTGCTAGCAACGGAGCAGACTCCAAGCTATCACTGTTCAAGGCCGAAGGGATGGCTCTTATAGGAACGTACGAAGGCTCCACCGTGGCCTCTTTGATTGCATCTGCGGTGCGTGACCGCTTCATCAGTGATGTCTCTGTTGTTGGAGGCAGCGACAGCATGGCATTGTGTTTCCACATACAAGACTTCAAGGCTTCTGGTCCGGATTGGTAAGGCTGGAATCAAATTATTCGAGCCACCAGACGCGGTGGTTCACAATTTGAACAGCGACACCAATCAGCTGGACCAGCATTGCTTGGTGGTGTGTTGTTATGAAGCGCGGAACGGCCGCGGCATTGGCATGCTGGCCGGAAGTTTCCGTCGTCACCTTCTTGGTCTTGCCTGCACACTCCAAACCCAGCCAGAAGGACCAGCGCGTGTCATGCGTCCTTATTCGGCACGATACAGGATATGCTGGCGAATGCCTGGATCGGGTTTGCTTGCATCTTGCATTCCTTGGCAGTTTGACAGCTGCCACGTGCAGGTCCAGGCCTCGAATGCTGCCGGTGAGAAGCAAGGATATAGCGAATTGGAAGAATGGTTGGTACAGTATGACATGATCTATTCCTAGCACTCAAGCATGAATTGCCATAGGGCTGCCCTCTCATAAAGAATGTTAAGAGCGAGCGTCTCTTCTTCTCAATCTTTCGTCATCATCGCAGGTCCGTGGGCTATCTCACACAGTAGCTTGACCCACCACGTCTCTGGTTCCATTGGCTCTACTGGCTCTACCGGCCTTGTTCGCTCACGCACAAGATGTCACGACGACGGCGACCGATTTTGTAGCTTCGCCAAGCGCTAGCGTTGATCCGACCTGCCCTTCGTCGAACGGGATGACATACACTGCCAGCTCGGGATCACAATACGTGATCGATTGCGATGTTGGTGAGTTTACTGACGTGGATACTGATAAGGCGACGACTCACATGTCCTGACCAGTGATCGACAAGACCATGCAGGTGGTGACATGGGATCCACGTCCGCGAACAACCTTCTTGATTGCATCATCGCTTGCGACACTACCGCTGACTGCGTCGACGTCAGCCTATCTGGTGTACATACACACGTGCAGGGACGGCATTGCTGCACCTGCGACCCGAGCTGATCGTTATCTTTCGATAGTCGGTTTGCTACCTCAAGAGCAGTCTCGGCGCCGCACTAAATGAACCTGGTATCTACGGAGCTCGTCTTCTGGTCTCGAACACGACATCGGCCGCCTCCAGCGCTGCCACAGCAACAACTACAGCACCCGTTTGCGCGCAGAGCAACAACACTATCTTTACAGCCAGCGGCGGCGCTCAGTTTTCGATAGGAATTGGCATCAACCGAGCCGCTGGTGATATAGGCATGACATATGTCAACTCTCTAGAGCAGTGCATCTTGACTTGCGCGAATACAGATGGCTGTGTGGATGGTAAGCTGATCGCCCGTGTGTAACATTTGAAGTGGTGTTAACTCCTGCTTCTAGTCTTTTTGTCCGGAAGTACGTCCGCATTCAATCAAACCATACTACCTTGTGTTGCATTGCTGACTGGTTGACCGCTTTAGCCACCTGCTACCTCAAGTCAGACGTTGGGACATCGTCCCAACAATCTGGAATATACGGTGCCCGTCTGCTCTCTCTGCCCTCCGCCTTGGCCACGTCAAGCGTTGTTGCGGATGTTGCAAGCACCGCAAACCCTACACCAGTCACTTCGCCGACGTCGACTGCGTTGTCTTGCCCACAAAGTAATGGCACTGTATACACAGCTAGCAGCGGTTTCGGATACATTGTAAATTGCGATACCGACGATCCAGGTGGCGACATGTCCTCAAGCAGAGCCCATACTTTGGAAAAATGCATTGAAAATTGTGACGGCGACATTGACTGCACGGACATTGTTCTCTCCGGTGCAAGTACACTCATGAGGCAAGACCCTCCTCCGTCCGAGGTCTTTTTCTATACTTGCTCCTCGCTAGACGGCTTGTTACAAAAAGAACACGGTCACAACACCAGTCTTCTCGCAAGGCATGATGGCGGCAAGAATCATAACCGACAGCCCGTCAAACGGAACCGATGCAAGACCAGTCGCTCCCGTTGACCCTGTGTGCCCGAATGCTGACGGCACGACCTACACGGCAGCCAATGGCCTCGAGTTCGTCATTGAGTGTAACACTGATCGTCCTGGTGGAAATGTTGGCTCGGCAGGACTGAGCGGAGAGGGATCGACGTGGTTGGTTCAACGTATGGAAGCGTCTTCCAACGACATCCAATGCGTTGATGTGACGTTAAATGCCGGTGAGTGCTTCATGCATCTTGCTCTGGTGCCTCCGTCAAGGAGTGTCATGCTGACTTGCCTGATCAGCGGCTTGCTATACCAAAGGTTCACTAAACCCTGCAGCCAACGTCACGGGCATGTCCAACGCTCGCCTTGCAAATGCTACTGGAATCTCATCATCCTCCTCCTCAAGCGCATCCGCATCCGCGGCGCCTGTGCCAGCCGCCGATGTCTACGTCGGCACTTTTGAATACCTTGCTTGCTACAACGACTCGATTTCGAACCGTACCCTGCAAGGAGCCTTCCTTTACGGCTCTTCAGATGACCACATGACGCTCGAGACATGCGCAGAGTTCTGCGCTACCTTCTCATACTTCGATGTTGAGTACGTGGATCAGTGCTACTGTGGCTCTGAGCTTCTCAACAATCCTGTCGAGCAGTATCCGAGTATTTGCGACACGGCGTGTGCTGGGAACTCAACTCAGAACTTTGACGGCAATAATCGGCTTTCACTCAATCTCAATACCAACTTTTCGAGTAATGCCAATGCGACGGCGACTTTGGACTCGAGTACTTTAGTGTCAAGCGTCTCGGCATCGGGCACTGTCGCGACATCCCCAACGTCACTCGTTCATACCGACAGCATAATCTCGAGTGTCTTAAGTATACAATCGTCTTCTCGCGCCGCTAGATCTTCAGAGACGAGAACACCGAGCACGGCTTCCCACTCGGCAACCACAAGGTCGTTCCACTCCGGGGGCGCAGTAGAATCCTCGCATTCCACAACCAGGGCACGCACCGCGATCGCTACGATACACACTGCCGTCTCGGCATCAATCAGCCACACTGCCGCCGCCTCGTTGAAGTCCGAGACCACCAGCACCGTTACTGATACGAGCACGGCCGCGGTAGTTCCTGTTCCAGCAAGCCCATCGGCAGCTAAAGCTAGCTCAGCACCTGCTGACACTACCTCCGCTACAATCAGGAGAAGCCACGCGGCGATGCTTTGATGCATCTGGTGAAAGACTGCCATGGGACAATCGATGGATGGGCTAGCGTCGTTATGTTTGTTTTCGATTTTCAGCGCAGCCTACACAGACGAGTTGATTTTAGAGATCGCTGTCAAAGATGGAAGGTCGAAGCTCCGTAATGTCTAAGAAACCAACGAGAGTACTCCGCTGTGACACTCGAGGCTCGACCGCACATGCAATGCGGTTGGATTTAACTTGCGTTTCTTGAGAGATCGTTACGCTTGCGTCAGACGCTTCTGACCAATTTTACGACAGATGAAGACCCAGTCGAGTAAGAGGGCAGCTTCCGCTCTGCTACGGACTGTGAGCCTTTGCAAGCGTAAGCGTAGAGATGATTGTCCAGTCCGCCTATGCCAAGCTGCCTTTTCGAATGCGTCACAAGATAGTGAGATCTAATTTAGCATGATACGTTACGGGCCGTTACCGCCACTCCGATATTATCTTTTTATGCTACCACACAAAGTATGTGACAAGAACCGGACACGATCAGTGCCGCCTGCTCAGTGGCCAAAGATTATACCCAAACGAGAACTGTCCACAATTGGAGTTGCTTAGCATCGTGATATGGGGGTATTGATTGGTGACGAAGCTGCCGATAGAGGAACTGCCGTCGTATGTGTTGTTGTCAGGCGGGAAAAGAAAGCAATAGTCGTCTTCGTAATAGTTGCCTTCGTCGATAAATAAAGAGCCCCCATAAGCGCCGCCAGCTTGGACGCAAGCGACGCAGCCATCGTGCGCCGAATCTGTGACGAGACTACTTCTGGGCGAGGCGTAACTGACTCAAAGCTAGCAAGAGCAGTGGCTTCTGCAGTCAGTCTCATGTTGATAATGGATGTGGGGAGAAGTCAGTGACGACTTGTGGGGTTAACAGAGGAAGTCTTCGAGAGTGCTCAAGGAAGACAAGGTGATAGCGGTACGGAATGTATCAGAGATGCCTCTTATATGCAGTTATGGTACGAGTCTACCACTGGTGCAAAGCGAGACTGTGCTGAATAAGGGCATGGTGGGAGAGAATTTCGGAACTCTGGGCCTCGAGCATCAACACGAACGTAGCGAGACGTTCGACGTGCGGCGAGCTGAGATCGAGACCTATGCACGCAGCATGTTACGACCCGACCGAGCACATGAGTGTGTGGCGTCCCCGCATTCCACCGTGCAAATGAAGTTGACGCAAGCCATGCAATCGGATGCCAACGTCCAACACTCATGGTCGACTACGCCTCTCCCAGTGCGATAGTTTAGTCGCATCCGGGCCATAGCACCATGATCTGGGTAGCAGTGTCCCACGTAGACTCTGATTCGTACTGGGCCGGCTGAGGATATTACAGGCGCTTGGGAGGTTACAACAGCGGCTGATGCTCACGCTGATCCTCCGCTCCGCTATCTGTGTTGCAAGAACATGATTGTGGACAGTCCGTCTCTCGGATATGCAAAGCCACCGAGTACGGAAACAGCAGCTCATTATCGCTGTACACAGTGCTCGGCCAGTCTTTGTCGAGCCATCAGCGCTTCGATGTTGTATAGCGTTGGGGAACAGAAAAGTGGATGACAATGCATATTGGCAGTGTGAGGAAGTTTGAGAAAGTTGTTCAGTTCTGAACTTGTGACGTTCAGGAGGCGCTCCGAGAGGCACCGAGGCAATAGAGCAGCCGGAGCGGAGAAACATTTCGCCTAACCTACTGCCTGTTCTCGACGTTGCCGCAGGCTGCGGGTGAGCGATACCTACCCCATCCCAATGCTCGACCCCTAGACGGCCAAGTCTTGCGATTCTAAGAGATACCTGATGTAGGCGGAGTACAGGTAGACGTTTAGGCTAGCAACCTTCTATCAGTCTGAGTACTCCCATTCATATCTCACAATATGCATATGAACCCCAAGCTACTCCTTCGAACAGCCCAAGCATATCTGTCTCTTCCTGTGCATCCAGAAACTCTCGCTCCACAGCATTCCCCATCACTCAAGCTTACACTTAAGCCTATCTTCGACGCCTCTACCGGCGAGGCAGAAGCGATCAATATCCAGCTCTCTTTCCAATCGCCCGAGGTCGCGGCAAACCACACGCTCGTCGAGCTGCCATTGCGTTTTGGCAACGTGCCCTCGCAGCAATACGGTCCAGGCGCCATTCCTGCATCTGACCCACTCGGCGATCTGCCACTACTCTTGAAGACCGATGAAAGCAATAACCTCCAGCGGTGGTTGAGCACGAAAGCTACAGAAGGTGATGTCGAGCTTGCCTTCACCGCTATTCCCAGGCATGTAGACGTGAACACTCCCATAGGCTCTCGTGTAGACCTACGAAAGCAGCACGATGGGCTGCTCGGCGTCGGCTTGTCGATGCTGCCTTTTCCTCCGACTGCAGATGAGAAGTACGACATCCAGATCGCTTGGGACCTCTCGAGCGCCCCAGCAGGAACTAGCGTGGCCTCTTCTCTCGGCGAAGAGACGCTCATCCGTCGAGAAGGATCTTTACAAGACCTGCAACTCAGTCTCTTCACCGTCGGTCCGCTGAAACGGTACCCTCCCAACGCCACAGACTCTTCCGACTTCGGAATCTTCTATTGCGATCCGGAGCCCCCCTTCAACATCCCTGAGCTCGCCTCATACATACAGACCACCTACTCGAAAATTTCAACATTCTTTGGCGACGAAGTGCGACAACCCTACCGTATCTTCCTCCGCTCGTCCCCACGAGCTGTAGGCGGCGCCGGCTTCATCAACAGCTTCATGCTCGAGTATCACCACGGCCAAGCAGTCTCTCAGATCGAAACCCAAGACGTGCTCACGCATGAGATCGTGCATAACTGGCCACTTCTAGATTCTCAAGAAAAGTCTCGCGGCTTTACCGGAGCTGATGTTACGTGGTACAACGAGGGCATTGCGACTTACTACCAAGCTCATCTGCCTTATCGCTTCAACATCAGTAGCCGTGCGGAACTGTTAAGGGTACTGAACAGTCATGCGCAGGCTTACTACACTAATCCGACTGTGAACTATAGCAATGAAGAAGCAGCGGAGAAAGCGCGGCAGGACCCGAATGCGCAGCGCTTACCGTACCATCGAGGAGAGATGTACCTTACACTCGTTGATTGCCAACCGAGGCCACGCTCCCGCGGGAAGCAAAGCATAGATGGTCTCGTCTTTGAGCTCCTCCAGCGCAGAAGGACTGGACAAGAGCCCAAGCTAGATTCTTGGCTCGAGCTTGTGGATGCCGAGCTTGGGCTGAGTGCAATAGAAGACTACAAAGTCATGGCTTCCGGCTCATTGATCGTGCCTCCGGCCGACTGCTTAACGCACCTTGGTCTCGAGCTCTTTCGGCATGATCAAGAATTGTTTAAGCTAGGGTTCGACTCCAGCCCTTCCTTCAATCGGCGCAAGATCACCGGTCTTCTCCCTGGGTCGCGCGCTGAAGGCGCCGGTATTCGCGAGGGAGATGAGATGGTAGGCGCGCACACTTTGCATTGGCAAGTTACGGATGATATTGAGCGTAACATGACTTTGCGTCTAAGAAGAGACGGGGAGGTATTCGACATTAGCTACTGGCCTAGATCGTGGAGGAAGGTTCAGAGCTGGCAGTGGCGGTCGAGCGACGTCGGTGCTGGTACACGAACCTCAGTGGGATGTTGTGTCCAAAGAAACCAAGGTCAGGTCTACGATTGTCCGTAGTCAAGCTCTCGACCTTGCGTTCCACTATCTGCATGGAACCTTCTTTGCTAGCCTCAACGGCACGGAGAACATTCGAGCTGATTGTAGCTCATTTGCCTCCCGCATACAGACCCAAGACAAAGAGCCTACCCTATAATGAAGAAGTTGTCAACAAGGCTGGGGTGCTCGCTCGCGCTGCAACAACCCCAGCAGCAGCAGCTCTCGTACTCCCCGCCAACGGTCCAAAGGCATGAGCAACCCTGACGAGAACGGCGCAGACCCAGCAAGTCCTCACAACGCCACCACTCCTTCTGCTACCGCGCAGGGCGCAGAAAGCGGAGTAGCCAACACTCAGACCTCTCCACAACAGCAACAGCCTCCACCTAGCCCCAACCCGAGCTCCACGACCGACGCAGTTACCCGGCAAACACATCGCGACGCAGAGCCGCTGCTGATAGGCGCCGTTACTGCGTCTGCGGTGGTCTCGACGACCAGAGTTGTATGATCGAATGCTGCAATGAGCATGTAAGCTAAGCTACGCGACTCGCTATTCATCACATCAAGCGCCCCCGTTCTATGTTTCAATTGGCTGACGATGTGATATAGTGTGCGAAAGAGTGGTTCCATACCAGATGCGTAGGGCTCTCAGATACGCCGAGGCAGGTTGATCATATGGAGTGGTATTGTCCGGACTGCAGAGCTGCGCTGGGGCTGGGGGTGAACAGCAGCGGCTGGGTGCGTCAGCAGAGCGGCAGTTGAAGACGTTGCTGGCATTTTCGCCATTGGGTGCTTGAGGGGTTCGCGTTCTGTCGAAGGCTCCAGATACTGTTGCGGAGCATGCAGGGGGTACTGAGTCCGCGCGTCTTTCCACGATTGCCTGTCTTCTAGACCCATCAGAGAACAAATTTCTCTGTGTTATAGAGACGATCACTAGTCTCACCACTTTCGCCGTCCTCCTTGGAGTTTTGGGACGCACGCGGTAGTATGCCAGCAGCCCACTAGAAGACCTGCCTGCTTCCTATCTCGCCGTGCATCTAGCCCTCGTCAAGCCCTCGGTCCTCCCCTAACGCCTGGCGAGCCCTGAAAATGCCCTTCCACGATGGTTCGAAAGGCCAAGAGATTCTTAGAGCGTTGGCCTGACATGCGGAATCGGACAAAGACTGATGGCGTGCGTATAAGATAGGGTTGAGTTCCCCAGTTGGTTTGGACCCATTGGGAACTCCTGCACTCGTGGTCAGCACAGGCCATCACAGCATAGAATGAGCACGTTGACTGAGCACCAAGATGCTACTACCGGCAACGACATTACCGCAAAGGCTGACAATGCTGCCCATAAAAGCAACGCGACGCGAAACTGCGATGCCCAACACAACGACGTGAACGTGCAACACAGTCCTCCAGACCTGCATCAGCAGGGGCCAGGCCAGCAACCACCACAGCAAGTCGCAACAACAGCCTCCAATACACCAGACCCACCGTCCCCCGCTGCAGTGTCTACAGCTCAATCGCCAGAAGAGTACATCGACCCCAACGAACCCCGTTACTGCGTCTGCGGCGACGTTAGCTAGGGAACTATGATCGGATGTGACAACGAGAGCGTGAGTAGCGCCGCCTCCTCGCCTTTCGCCTTTGGGTATCTCGTGAGGATGTCTAGCTGACAATAATCCAGTAACAGAAAGAGTGGTTCCACCTCAGCTGCGTAGGTTTGTCGAAGATGCCGCCTCGTCGGACAGAGTGGTATTGTCCAGAGTGTAGGGTTGCGCTGGGGAAAGATATCGGCAGCAACGGGCTGGCGGGCGGGCAATAGACAAGACCCAGCAGCGACTCCGGCAGCGTAAATGGGATGGTGGCACGGTAACGGGAGCGGCCGAAGGGTGTCTTCAGGCCTGAGAATGGTTGCTTGCATGCTAGCTCGAGCATGCGATCACGAGCGAAGCTGTGCTGAGAACGATCTGCTTGACTAAATGGCATCGTCCACACTCCCGTCATCAATTGACAATACCGCTGATTTCTCGTTCAAAGGCACAGTTGTTATTGTGCAGGCAGTGCCTTCTCAACTGCCTGGTGGATCCGCAAATTCTAACAAGAGGGGTATACTTCTCAACGCCAGAGTCCACAAAACACCATGCGCCGCCTCTCCAACATTCTGATGGCCAGTTCATCATACTTCAAGCATACCCCTCAACCCAGCCTCCACGCCTCTCAGCCACCGGCCCTTCTCCTCCAGCTCATCACCTAACCCACCATTCTCTCTTCTTCTTCTCGCATCTTGCGCCTCTTGTACTGCCTTGATCTTACGTGTCTGCAAAGGTGCAAGTTCGTCCCGTAACTGCTCGACTTGTTGCTTCTTCGCTGGCAAGGCTGACCGCAGGGCTGAAATTTGCTCATCCAGATCTGCAAGTTGCTGTTCGCGCTCCGATAGTAGATCCAGCGTGGGTTGCAGCGGGAGGCTGAGTAAAGGATTACTAGACCTCGGCTGCTGCGCAGACTGCAGCTCCGAAATAGTCTGTTGTAGGCCCTCGATCTCCGCCGGCAAACTGTCCAACTGTGCAGTCTGTATCTGCACTGCCTCATACCCTGCACACCATCATGTCAGCATCACTCACACTACAACTACCTCCTAGCTTGACTTACTGCCCGCCAGACTCCTCCCCTGCTCCTCCAGCTCCCCAATCAGATTCCCCACCTCCTCCTTCCTCTCCTTCAACCCCGCTTTATCCAGCACCAGCTTCTCTCCCAACAGCGCATTCTCACTTGCAGCAACGAACTCGGGCGGATCGCTAGTAATGGCTCGCAAAAACCGCTCTTTCGTCACTTGCTCGACATAGGAGAAGCGGAGCTTGCTGAAGAGGTCGCGGTAGTGCGCCAAGTCTGCCGCTAACAAAGATGGCGTTGGTGCATTTTGGGCGGAGGAGTCGGAGGCACTGGAGTTGCGTTGTGTCTGGTTCTGTGATGGAGGGTTGAGGAGAGGGTGGGAGAGGTCGAGGATGGCGAGGCTCGGGGGGGTTTGGAGTTCGGTGAGGGCGGATTGGGCGTCCATGGTGGTTGCTGTGAGACTTCTGATCGTCAAGTCTAGTGCCGGTGTTTGTAGAGATTCGTGTAGATTTCCTCAAAAGGCGTCTTTTCGTACGTTACCAACGGTGTTTACGTACATAAGACATTGTTTACTTTCACCCCACGCCCTCTCACATGTGAATCCGGGGGCGGATCGCTTCGGCCGCCGTCTCCGCATCTCCGCAACCGATAAGGCACCTTTCCGTCGCTCTTTCCTCCAAAACTCGACCAACCCAGCAAACCTTATACTGGCATACCAAGTCATGCCTCTCGGCGAAGCGCTCGACGACGACTACGTAGCTTCCCTCCTCAAACGTGACGCCGAAGCCAACAAGAGCCGCTATCTCACCTCCGGACTTGGATCGCTCTTGAGCGGCGTGAAGCCGAGGAGCAAAGATGCGCCGAAGCCTAACACGAGGTTCTTGAGGAACATCGTTCGGGAAGTGGATAGTCATAATGCGGCGTTGAAGGCGAAGGAGGAAGAGGAGAGTAGGTCAAGGTTGAGGGAGCTGAAGCGTGATGAGCGGGGCAGCAAGCGGCGGAGAGAAGATGGGAGGGACGGTGAGATGGACGGGAAGAGAAGAAAGCAAGGGGACAGGCCGGGAAGATGGGCGAGCGCGCTGGGTGGGTTGGATGGCGCATCAGATAAGCGACGCTCGCGACATGACAGCCGGCGCAAAGACGAGGGCGAGGAGAAGTCGCGGCACCGTGAGCACCGAAGACGAGACCGGTCACGAGAAGACAGACACCGGCATCGTCATCGCCACCCGGAGCCCCATGTACCCCGCTCACCCTCCCACACACTCTCTCCAGACCACCGCACCAAGCGCCGCCGACGCAGCTCAGCAGCCAGCGACTCCGACCCTTTAAACGAGGTAATCGGTCCAGCACCACCACCTAAAGTCCGTCCACGAGGCCGCGGCGCCTTCAACCCCACCTCAACCAGCATAGATACCCGCTTCCGACCCGACTACGATCCGAAGGCAGACGTAAACTTCGACCCCAGTGAAGACGGCGGGGATGACTGGGATATGGCGTTGGAAGCCTTACGAGACCGGACCAAGTGGCGGCAGCAAGGCGCTGAAAGGCTGAAAGCCGCGGGGTTCACTGACGAGGAGGTGGCGGGGTGGGAGAAAGGAAAAGCATCCGCTGACGGGCGGGAGAAAGATGTTGACGACGTGCGGTGGAGGAAGAAGGGCGAAAGTCGAGAATGGGATAGAGGCAAGGTTTTGGATGAGGCGGGTGGCGTGGCGTTGAAAGCTGAGTGGGCGAGGTGAGAGACTCGCAATCAATCATGATACGACTATGAATGTCCCGTCGTATGAATCATAGCTTGTTTGGTCACGGCCGACTTCAGCACTACTCTGCGGTCCTTGTGACATCTTAACACAGCAATAAAACGTCCCGGCATGGCCTTCCAAGGTCAAAAGATCCAGCCAGTGGTCCCAGAATCAGAGTCTACACTTTACGCAGCCGTTCTTGTTACCAACAACCAAATGCCCT
>Ga0058704_10000457_pt1 | contig 21424 bp, 14 predicted proteins | sample AgamicMgSfe_FD_71363 | JGI IMG/M metagenome (GOLD analysis project Ga0058704, IMG submission 71363) | Agave microbial communities from Guanajuato, Mexico - Mg.Sf.e | ecosystem: Host-associated > Plants > Phyllosphere > Phylloplane/Leaf | place: Guanajuato, Mexico | collected 2012-05-30
GCGTGCCGTTGTAGCCAGTGGACATGACACGCTTCTCACGGACCAGCACGCAGCCAACTTGGCGCCGCATGCAATTGGAGCGGCGGGCAGCGAGGGAGGCAAGAGTCATGAAGTAGTGGTCCCAGGTTGGCCGCATTCTGGACTCATCTGTCAGATTTAGGCTACGTAGGCTGTTACAGAGCGTCCTCAGAGATGTGGTTGAGTTCAGCAGCTTGATCTGCGCTCGAGAAGCTAGGGTGGCCAGGCCAGTTGAGGGTGCGTACAGGTGCTCATCGTTCCTGAGGACGAACTGCTCGAGGGTAGGCGGCGTGAGGGCCGCTTCGGCACAACGATCTTTGAAGCGCTGCCAGCGGACAGAGATTGGCGCATCGACGTGGAGCAGGATGAAGAACGGTCGGTGAGAGAGTGCGTCTACGATGGTCTCGTCGTGGATTGATGTCGTTACCAGATTAGTTTGCCAATGCTTTGTAGCGTAGTCTAACAGGTTCGAGACGTTGCTGAATTGGAGTGATATGGTTCCATCTATATGGTCGGGTGAGTTATCGGGGACTTGAACTCCAGAAGCTGACTGCTCGATGCTGGGAGTGTCGTTTCGTTTCAAGGTCAGGGGCGTGAAACGATGTTCTCGAATAAGGTAGTCTTGCACCGAATGCTTTCCGGCGCAGATGCCTTTTGATAGTCAGTGACGCATACTCACGCGGTCCTGAGGACAGTAATGGTGGGCTACCTTACTTACCGCCACAGATGCCAATCAACATGATCGTTGTTCGTTGGATGTTCGTCTTTGGTCGAGCTTTGTGGAGGCACGCGTAAAATGCAGGAACGCGCTGATCTCGCGCATGCACCCCACCATTGCGCACGAGCCTCACCCCACCCCTCACACCGAGGGCACCCTTGTCCACACGACCTGCCGACAACAACGACCCGACACTCGACAGCTGACAGCCTTGTCTCGGATGCCTCGACATGACCCGACCGCACGCACCGAGCGCTCGCCAGTGACTACTAACCGCTGACCGCTGCGAAGACACATCCACTGATGACTGATCTAACCTTCTTCTTCAATTAGGCGCACCCCTCTACTCCATCGTTGACTCCACCACCGCGCGACCGCAAGCATGGCGACCACGACGGCGCACCCACTCCAGTACTCGCCCTGGACCTCCGACGTCGAGCTCGGCTTCTACTCCGCCCTCGCCTCGATCAAAATTAACCACGACAAGCTCGACAGCTCCGCGCGTAAGGTGCTCGGCCTGTACGAGATCAACCACAAGGACGCGCCCGAGCGCTCCACGCGCATGCAGATACATGCGACAGCCTTGACAACCGACGAGTACGTAAGTATCAGAAAGAGACGAGGACGTGGACGAGACACTTACAGCATTGAAAGGAGCCCGCAAGGCTTCTATAGGGCCGAGGGACTGATACGCAACTTCAACACCATCGAGGAGTTTAGACAGGTCGACAAGACTGCGCATATTGAGAGAGCCGGGAGGACGATCTGGGATGCGATCAACGATGGGACTATCTATTCGTGTCCGAGCTTGCTGAGCTCCTTCTCGGCCATCTGCTATGCCGATCTCAAGAAGTACAAGTTCACATACCATTTCGCATACCCGTGCATACACTCCGACCCGCAGTGGAAGCTCTTGGCGCCTGAAGGCAAGCCGGAAGACAGCGTGCAGAAGCTTGGGCAGAAGGAGACCGAGACGCTTGTAGACACGGTGCAGACATGGAGATATAGCGTCGACACCCGCCAACATGGCTTCTTTCTGGCCAAGCGGTTACGGAAGTCTGTGCTCGAGGCGCAATGGAAGATGGGAAATGGGAGTGGAGAGATCGAGGAAGAGAAGGACGATGACGGGAACATGAACTTCGCAGCGCAAAAAAGGAGGAAGTCGCGAACGCAGAGTTTAGGCGATCTTGGGTTCTTATGGTCTGTCGGCTCGTTGGCAAGCTACGAGAACGGCTTCTTCGACAACGCCGAGGAAGAGGATCGCTTCGTATGCTTTGCGGATCCTTCGACATACCCTGGCAATCCCGGCTGGGTACTACGGAACCTCCTAGTGTTGGTACGGCAGAGGTGGCACCTCGACAAGGTGCAAGTGTTATGCTATCGAGATACGCATAAGCGACGAGAGCATCCCACAAGCATTATACTAAACCTTCAGTCAACGACGCCAGTGCACGCTGATCAGACAGCGCAGCAGCTCAGCGTAGACATGCCTACCATGTCTGTATCGACTGCATTGAGACCCGGCGACGTCGACGCAACAGGCGAGCTAATCGAGCAACACAAGGTGCCTCCGACCCCACCTGCGCCTACACCACCAAAGGAGCCTCCGCCGAAGATACCAGAGTTACCGAAGATCACTGGGTGGGAGCGTAACGAGCAGAATAAGCTCGTCTCACGGACGGTCGATCTAGCAGCTTACATGGACCCAACGAAGCTTGCAGATCAGGCAGTGGATCTCAACCTCAAGCTCATTAAGTGGCGAATATCGCCCTCTATCAACCTGGACACCATCAAGCACACATCGTGCTTACTACTCGGAGCCGGCACACTCGGTTCATACGTAGCGCGCGGCCTCATGGGATGGGGTGTACGCAAGATCACATTCGTAGACAATGCGCGTGTAAGCTACAGCAATCCTGTCCGACAGCCTCTCTACGACTTCAAGGACTGCGAAGACGGTGGCGTACGGAAAGCTGAGCGTGCGGCTGATGTGCTTAGTGACATCTACCCGGGCATGGATGCGCATGGGTATAACCTTTCGGTACCTATGGCTGGTCACCCGATCATCGGTGATCAGGAGGAGAGGGTGAAGAAGGACTTCGAGAAGCTGAAGAGCCTGATTGAGAGCCATGACGCCATCTTTCTGCTCATGGATACGAGGGAGAGCAGGTGGTTGCCTACGCTGATGGGTAAGGTGGCAGGCAAGATCGTCATCAACGCTGCGCTGGGGTTCGACACGTATGTTGTGATGCGGCATGGTCTGCAGCCGCGTCCGCCACCTGTGCCAAGTGCCCTGGACAGCCCGGAGGGTACAATAATGGTGCACCCAGATGACGAGGTTGATCCGCTGAAGGCTGCTGCTTCTGACCCATTGGAACGCGAGCGAAGTAGCAGCACTCAACTTCGGCAAGAAGATGAAGAGCTAGGATGCTACTTCTGCTCCGACGTCGTTGCGCCTGCCGATAGCTTGAAGTCTGCGACGCTGGATCAACAGTGCACCGTCACGCGCCCTGGTGCTGCACCTCTCGCCTCTTCCCTAGCCGTCGAACTGCTAGTCAGCATAACGCAACACCGCCTCAAAGCCCGCGCACCCGCACCAAACCCACCACCACCCGGTACCTCAGCAAACCAGATCCAGTCCGCTCCACCCACCGACCCATCATTACTCGATAGCCACCCTCTCGGCACAGTACCTCACCAACTCCGCGGCTATATGTCTACGTGGCAGACGATTCAAGTCAAGGGCAAGTCGTACGATTGCTGTGCGGCCTGCTCGCCGATGATATTGGATATGTATCAGCGTGATGGGTGGGAGTTTGTGAAGAAGGCGATCAATGAAAAGGGGTATGTGGAGGAGATTAGTGGGTTGGCGGAGGTGCAGAGGAAGGCGGAGGAGATGGAGAAGGAGATTGAGGGGTGGAGTGATGAGGAAGGTGCGGAGGATGGTGAGGGTGAGTTGATTTGATTGATGATGTTGATGCGTGATGATGATGATGGTGTACACTATGCATGAAGCGTGAAGTCGCTCATGCTATCTAACTGGGAGCGCCGCGACGACGCTATGCTCTCTTCTAGCTTGTTCAAGCTACCTTATCGACGCCACGCATAGACGTTGAGCTTCGCTATTTCCCTCTCTCCTTTCAGACGCCCATCGCATCTTACTTGAGCTTACCCACCACACGTACACTCTTCCCTTCAGTGCAGCATTCCAAGTACCGCACAGCCTTCGCAGCAAGACCATACTTCTCTGGCTTGAACACGTCCAACACCTCTTTCCGAGACTCAGAGGAGTGAGATTCGGAGTAGAGATAGAATAGCACAATGCGGATCTGCAGATCCTTGATCAAAACTGCATTCGCCTTGCCCACCATCCTCAGCCACCGCTGCGCATCGCAGAACGAGTCTTGGCCACCACGATTAGCGTACTCCTCGTCTGGCCAGCCCACGAACGTATTGGCGCCGTAGTACAGCGAGAGCGCCTCTTGGCGGACTTGGCGTGAGGCTCGCGTGATGGCATGCGGCTTGCGGTATGGGCTCGACTTGGCCATGGCGTAGTTGCATTTCCGGCAAGTGTCGCCTTCCATACATCTAGGGCAGCTTTCTCCGCATGGATCGTGTATGCCGATGAAGATGTCCTTGCAGCCTGGGATCCCGCCGTTTCCGTTCTCCTGTGGCATCAGGAGAAGTTCGTAGATGCGGTTGCGGAGTTCCGGAGAGTGTGTGAGGAAGCTGATGCGGGCTTTAGTTGCTTCCATTCTAGCTCTCTGTGCTGCGTCAGTTCCATAAATTATTCGACGTTGTCTGTTGCACTGACTGCGCTTCAATGTCATCCTCAAGCACCTCTTTGCAGTGCAGTGCAATGCTCTTGACTCGGTCGATCTTCATATAGGGGTAGGTCTCGCGAAGCCGAGCCGTGATGTCGTCGTAGACTGGCTGACCTATTGCGTCTTGAGGTGCCATGGTTGTGCGTGATTGATTTGAACGGTCGAAGGTTTGGTTCAGTCAAAGAGACAAGCAGGTTCAAGATTGTTCAGACAGCAAGTTTCAGGGTTGGAGTCATGTGCCTGTGTACGCATCACAAAAGAGGCAGGTACGACCCATCTACATCAAAACTTACATCATCTCTGAGAGAATGAAATCGGTTTCATGGTGGTAGAAAATACAGCGGCAAGGAACTCTTCGCTGATAAAGGGTAGCTTTTATGGAGATTGTGTCGCTCTTCACCAAGCAGATACGCAGTTGGTACCCGATGCATCCGCATCGTGGTACTACAAAATGTACGGTCAGTTTGCCGATCACTACAAGTAGCAGATCAATACCAATTATACGACATACCATGTGCGCAGCCTTTCGAGGATCCAGCAACATGAGCACCCTATCCCGTGTAGCTGCGTTGTCGTACGGATGAATCGGACTGAGCCGGGCAAGGCTATCTAAAGCCGTAGATATGGCGTAGGAGGCTATTAAACACTGTACCGCTGTCTCGGAACCGTATGCGCGCGGCGCTGGCCTCCTGGACACACAGATCAGCGTTGCCTATGTTATGCCTAACTGGCAGGTACGACGCAAGTACTCCAAGCTTAGACTCTCTTTATCCTAAGATGTATCATCTCCGACCAAACGATTTCAGTATGTGTGCTGGCAGACAATACAGTGGCATGAAGTTTCTCCGTTCAGACGGTGTAAAACCAAGTGGGGCAGTGTCATCCTTCACCAGACGGGTGTTCTCTGATATGTGCAGTACGTTATTGATAATGAGAGTTAACGACGACTGCCATGCCCCACTGCCCTAATTTACCATGTTTGCCACATCCCATGATCAAGGCGTGTGAAACTGCTACAAGCGCTTCTTTTCCACGAATGTGACCACACCATCTGCCACACTGATGCTCTCGTCCCTCAGCATTTGATCGAAAGACTTGCCGGACCCATTTACGTTCTGGCGGCGCCCACTTACACAGATTCTTGAGATATCTTCCACGTTGCGAGAGCCGATGGCCTTCAACCACCCCAGGAGAGGCTCCGTCGATATAGGCCGTTGCGGACGAAGTCCTTGACCATGTACATTCGATGTCAACGACGAAGGTGTTGAGACTGTAGAAGAGTGGCAGTGTCTCCCGCCTGTGCTGCCGACAGATTCGAGTAATAGCGGGTTGGAGATGGCTGCGGCGCGACTCAAAAGTCCCGACTAGTGGATGCGCCAAGCCGTGAAAATGTCTCAAGGCTGAGCCATCTGGGGTGGAACCGACATTGATCACGGAACCATCGGACGGAACCACTGCATACTCGTAAATACGATTGCGCAGCTCTGGCGGAAGGTCCATGAGATCGATCTTGCGAACGTGCTGCTTATTTGCCTTTGAGGTGTCTCCGTCAGCTGTGCTATCAATCGACCTAACTCTACTGTACCTACAGTAGCGATCCGAGAGACGAGAGCGTCGCCTTCATGCCGTGCGCGGCAGCTTGGTTGATGAGACTGGTTGGAGTGAAAGGGAACTCCTCTTTGAGCTTCGAGCGGAGTGCTTCTTCCACCCCATCTTGGAATCCTGTCGTGCCCACGACCATACGTGACTTCTACTGTTAACGAAAGACTCTCGATGAACAGTAGCGTAGTCTTACGTACCTTGTGTATCGGCGTAAAGTCTGGTGATGGTGGCGGATCCATCTGCTTCACAATGTTTTGTGATTCGCGGCGCTGTTTGCCTTGATAGATGAGTACACGGCTGCTGAAAGAATTTCTATTTTTTAAGGTCGGGTGCACGGTCCGGCAGTATTGGTGAGTGTCACTACACGTGTAGATAGTGACCCGTGAATGTCGCAGCCGCGGCCGATATCCACGGTAGTCTCCGTGATATTTCTTGCCACTCAACGTTCTGATGACTGATACGTGAAACATCAGCTCACCACCCATAGACAATGCGCGGATGGCGTTTTGGCTCCCGTACACATGATCATTAGCTGCGGTATCTTGCCTGTCGCGTAACACAGACCGGATGGCTTTCGGTTTCAGGGATGATGCTACTAATGGCCAATCCGTACCTAGCACGCTTCTCGTTCATCGACCCGGTTCTGTCTCCCTCATGAGAAGCCCAGACTATTCTTCCAGTGAGAAGTCGAACGGCTTAAACGCCTCCTTGAACGCCTGCGCATCCGCCTCCTCCTCCACCTGCGTCTGTGCGCACTCCCTCCAACTAGTTCTACTCTCCAACCCCAGCAGCTTCCCAAGCACTCGCCTCGGAAACTGCAAGTCGAACCTAAAGCTCTTATCCAGCGGCAGCACCATCTCCTTCCGCAGCGACTCCGACCAGATCATTACCTTCAGGAAGTCGCCTTCCTCAGCCTCCTCCATCTCCTTGAAGTTCTTGGCAAACTTCGGATAGTTTGAGTTCTCCGCCTCAACGTCGAAGCCTGCTTCTACTAAGCCGCGCTGTATGAGGTCAACCGGTACTGGTAAGAACTGCCAGATGAGATGCACGCCACCTCCTCTGCTAATCTCCCATGTGATGGCGCCTAGCTGTGAACGACCGTCTTCAACCTTCGACTTCTCTACCAGCATGCTCTGTAAAGCACTTTTATACCGCTGCATCTCAGTCACGGTTGATAGTCGTGCTTCTTTCTCCGTTATCGCTGACATAGTTGGGACATGCTGGAGCGGAATGAGTAGGATGTTGCCCGGAAACCCTAAGCTTGGGAACGTCGAGCGAGTGGTTAGAGGACCTTTGGCGATGGTAAGATAGACGTCCGACCCAATCGAGGCGATCATATGCGTTTCACAGTTCTCATTCGATAGACAGAAGAAGCACTGGTCCGGCTGTGGTGGCGGCTGGTGTCTTTGGCGCTTGCCTCGGCCACCGCGGCCATGATCGTAGTTTGAATCACCGTTGCCATTAGCGAATCGAAGATTGTTGTACTCGCTCTCCTGTGACTCTAACTTGCGCTTTCGGTTGATTGTCGTGAAAGGTGACGCCGTGATTGCGGGAGGCAGACGCTCCGGTGGGGGAGCACCAGGCTCGAGGGTGAAGGCGTACACCCACTTCTGCTTCGCAGTATTGCCATATGGCGCTAAACTGAGGAAGCGAGTGACTGACCGCGGGGATGGTCCGGCGTGGAAGAACGGCTCTCGCTCGTAGTAACCTTCTGACGTCGAGAAGTGATACCGTGGCTTGAGTGCTGTGCAAAGCTCTGAGACGCTCTTGATGCCGTCTGGTTGCTCTCCCAAGTACAGAGCATTCGCGCCATCGCGGACGTCGGCTGGCCAGTCGCTGGTAACCAGGATGTCTGCGTCAGTGAGGCCTTTCGCAGCACCTGTCGCATCGCTGTCGCTGTAGGTGGCTGTGTACTGGCCCATCGTCTCGTCAGGTGTATCGACATGTGCGCCACCGACCGCAACGATCCTGAAGCCCACAGACGTCTTAATCGAGACTTTGCGACCGAATGCCGTGAGATTCGGACATAGCTCACCCAGGCTGTCTTCCAGCTTCTCTACTACCGCGGCCGGAAGTGCATGACTACCGAGTGCGAAGTATGTCGGTAGAGGCACATCGATGCTTCCTTGCATTAGCTTCACCACTTCCTGGTTCTCATCGTTGGTTGCCGTCTCCGGATCCGCGAAGAGGTTGCCGGCTAAGATGGCAAAGGCGAAGTTCTGCTTCGCGTGCAGATTCGCGAGCTTGCCGAAGACTTCAGTCAGCTTGCCGTTGACATCGCCAATGACCACACTGCATGTCTCGTCAGCGCCCATGGTTTGAAGCAGTGTCTGGCGGTTAGTGATAGAATCAGAGTGCTTACATCTTCGACGCCATCTGGCGGCTTGACGCTGCCGCGATTGTCGCAGATCTAGCTACAACACGCTCGCAGATGCAGTCTTGTTCTCAATCCTGAATCTTGTCAAGACTTGCGTTAAGGGGCTCGCTCCGTGTTGTTGCGGATGTGCTGGAAACGAGAGCATGCTAGTGAACTGCCAACTAAGCACGAGAAGGCGAGGTGAAGTGCTTTTGACTTGGCATTCACTGCGGTCTACTCCCGAGATGCATGTGATGGTTCGGACTTCCAATGCTTGCGTTTATTTCAGAGTTGCCTTGGAAAGCTAGCGTCACCGGTGGTTTGGCGCTTCCGTCCGGCCCGCCCCCAGGTTCTGCGGTCACTTCGCAGATCGCGCCTCATTTTCTGAACATTTCTCGATCGTTAAACCCGCCTCTGCGACGACAGAAGCATGTAGCATGGCTGCTCCGGCGAAACCAAAGGCTATCAAGCCTTTCAAGGTGGTAAAGCCGAAGAAGAGCAAAAGACGCTCAACTGTGACGACGAAACATCACCGCTATCAATCGTTTTCGGAGCGCATCGCAAAATTCAAGATCGATCCCATCCGGCGCAGACGAAATGCAGAAGGACGAGAAGAGCTGGCAGACGAGACGGAGACGTATTTCGGACGGTCGCTGATAGAATGGCGGGATCTCAACTTGTCGAACACATTCACGGGTTTTGCCAGCGATGTTGGGGCATACTGCGACAGCCTGCCGGTGGTGCTGCACAACGAGGACAGAATCATGGACCTGTTGATCGCATACCTTGAGAAAGCCGATGAGCTTGCTATGGAGCCTCTGCTGAACTTGTTTTCTCACTTTGCGCACGATCTGGACGCGCGTTTCGAGAAGCATTTCCAGCGAGCAGTTGGCACGATTGCAGAAGTCGCATCGAAGCACCAGGATCCTGCTGTAGTTGAATGGAGCTTTACCTGTCTAGCATGGCTCTTCAAATACCTGTCAAGACTCCTTGCGCCAGATCTGCGACCGCTGTACAATCTCATGTCTCCGTATCTTGGCAAGGAAGTGCAGAAGCCATTTATCATTCGCTTCGCCGCTGAGTCGCTGAGTTTCCTGCTCAGAAAAGCTGCGGCAACCTACGAGCGAGATCAGGAACCACTTGACAGGATCATCTCCCACATGGTGCAGGACTGCGTGGAATCTCGAGACGAACGTTCTGCCGATCTGCACCGTCAAGGTATCATGACCTTGCTGACCGAGGCTATCAAAGGTGTCCAGACTGGACTACACTCGAGTGGCCTAGCAACAGTACAGAGCTTGCTGAAATCTGCTGGTAAGGTCTCCGGAGACGGCAAGGAGGTCGCAACAGAAATGGTCGTCGGCGTGCTTACCAGTTTGATCCACCATACCAACCGTGAGAGCTTCCAGCCTGTGGCGCAGACCGTTGTGGAGTATGTTCAAACTCATCTGGTTGATCAGGAACAACCACTCCAGTTTGCAAGCAGTGTCCTCTTCACTGTGGTGTCTGTGCGCAAGGGCACAAGGATCACTGAGTGGAAGCCGATCATCTCCGTCGTTGGATCCCTTATCAAGCAAGCGAGCCGGTCACAGAATCTGGTCGATGCATCCGCATATCACATTCTGAGCGTGACAGCCGTTGCGATGCAATCCGCCACAATCGACGCGGTCTTGCCTGCTCTAGGTTTGCTCGAGACCTTGCGGCGAGACTTCTGGACTTCGCACTTCCTCCGGTTCTGCGACTTCTCCGCGCGGATGGGTCGAGAGCGATTTCAGAACTTTCTTCTACCGCAGCTGCAGAAGTTCATAGTCGAGCACTGGGAGGAACATGGAGAAAGTCTGTGCCTGTTGTTGCCGAGGCTCACCAACTACGGACTGGATCTCAAGGTGACGCCTCCGTCGAAGATGCAAGACACGTTATCTGAACGCCTGACCAGCCTTGGCGATCTTGCCACTCTTTCTGCAGACACGGAGGCGGTTAAGCTTGCGGAAGCCAATGCAACTTTGCTGGCGTTGCCTTACCTCAAGCTTGGTGACCCGCACCGAGAGAAGCTGCAATCATCGTTGTTAGCGGTTGTGCGTGCTAGCCTTGATCCAAGCATGAAGACCAGTAGAGGCTTTCGCAACTTCGCGCTTGGAGCCTGCTTGCAGCCTCTGCTCAACTTGACCGATAAATACAATGAGATCGCAAGCCTGTGGCCTGCTTTATGCTCTGCGACCACAGAACTTGGCACCAGCGCTCGATTCTGGAGCAGCCTTCTACATTATATCAGGGTCTGTAAGCCTGACGACCTGAATGGCTCGCAGGTAAATGATCTTCGCAGATCACTTGTTCAAGCTTTGGCTTCGCCTTCCCACGGTGTGCGACAGTCCGCATTGGAGATGATGGAGTTTCTGTATGAGCTACAAGAGCTACCTACGCCTAACGTCTTGGCGACTGCAAGTACTATCGAATCGACTCCGGTGAGCCTAGAGACAAGCCGCGGCATCTCCATGAACATCAGGAATCTTGTTGCGGGCTATGCAGATGCTTCAGCCGATCCGTTGTTGCGGCAAGCATTACCAACTTACTGCTTTGGTCTGCTACACTTGAAGCTCGCGCAGGCATGGGAGGACGCTATCAGTGCTTTAGCTGAGATGTGCAGAACTTCTTCTGGTGAGGAGACCGTTATCAATACCGCGCAGGCATGGCTGGATGGTGTTCCGGAGGCAGACGATCGCAACGAGACCGATCCTATACTGACCGCGGATAGCCAAGGCTTCGTCGTCGTCTCTGACTTTCAATGCTCCAACTACATGAGAGTCGCAGCTATGAGTAAGCAAGTCTTCGAAGAGCCTTCGGGCGGGTATCCTACAGCTGAGCAGCAACTCCAATTGGACATCAAACTAGCATCCACCATCAGTCTTGACTCTAGAGGTCAAGCTTTGAGAGTCCTGAACAAGATACCTCATATCGCAGAGAAGCGATCGCGGATCCTGGTCCCTGTTCTACTCAAGTGGGCAGGTGCGGCAGACGCGGGAGAAGATGAACAGAGTGTTCAACAAGTTCGTTGGTCTCGCAAGGATCAGAAGGCCATGCTTGGTATCTTCGCACAGTTCGTGAGCCCAAGAGTGCTGTACCGATCGTCGGAGGTATACGATGCGTTGCTACGCCTTTCCGCGAACGGCGACGTCGAAATTCAGCAATCAGCGCTCAAGGCTATCTTTGCGTGGAAGGACCCAGCCGTCAGCCGCTACGAAGTGCATCTTGTAAACCTACTAGATGAGGCTCGCTTCCGCGAAGAGCTCTCTGTCTTCCTGCAGCAAGGCGATGAGGAGGAGGCTGTTCGCTCGGAGGATGAGCGTCGTCTCTTGCCAGTGCTGCTTCGACTTCTGTATGGCAGGGCAGTGGCCGGCGGTAAGCACGTACAAGGATCGAGGAGGAAGGCTATCTTTGTCGCGCTGTCCAGATTCAAGCAGGATGCTCTTGGTATGTTTATCAATATCGCAATGGGCGCAGTTTCTGGATTTCAAGGTGCTGGAGACCTAAGCACACCACTTAGTACTCCAGCAAGGCAGCAATTTGGTATGCTGAACATGCTCAACGATCTACTGGAGACACTGGGCTCAAGCTTGGAGCCCTTCGCCACCAACATTCTACACGGCGTAGTCCGGTGCACCGCACACGCATCCAAACAGCTAGAGCACGTCAGTCAGGATGATGAGCTGGAGGATCTTTCACTGTTGCGGTCAGTTCGACAGGTGGGATTTCAATGCCTGGTCCATATCTTTACCAGCATGCGGCAGTCCGACTTTGCAGATGAAGCCGACTATATCGTACGAGAACTTGTGCAGCCTCGGCTGCAGAAGTTCGCAGCAGAGAATGCGCAGTCTGTCTCCGGCATGCTTCGTCTGTTTGCGGCTTGGAGCTCGTCAACCCGCACTTCATCGTACCTTGCAAATCCTCAAGGGCCTTCCATTGCAGCAGTGGCGGAGCTACTGCGTCAGCCAAGCGCAAAGGACGAGGTGAGGCTATTTGCACTACAGGAGATCTTGGACAGGTTGCTGGAAGACGGCCAAGGAGAGGCAGTGATAAGACCTCACATGTCCGCCTTCACGACGAGCATTGGCTTCTTGCTCAACCAGCAAGTCTCGAAGGATGTTCTCAATGCCTGTGTCAGATCAATAGCACAGCTTGCAGAGCACATTACCGATGCTGGCGAAGCGAAGAGCATCATCAACGTGTGCAGCGGGTTATTAGTCAAACGAACCAAGATCGTCTCGCCACCCACAAAGACTGGTTTGCTTCGGACAATATCGCCACTGCTCGAGGTGGTGGAAACCGGCCCAGATAGCCCGCTGTTCGAAGCGGTCTGTGGCTTGTTCTCTCGCTTGGCCGAACCCAACAGCCGCATCTTGCTGTCCGAAGTGCTCTCCAAGCTTTGCAAAGCCGACCTGGCAATGTCGAAGACAGCGGAGATATGTCGAAAGCTGAATTGTTACAGTGGTCTCTCCAACGAGCCTGAGCACGAACAGCGTGAGCAAGGCTTCACCAGTGTCTACGAGCATTGGACAGAGCTATCGGCGCAGCAGTGGTCGCCGATCGTACACAATTGCATGTTCTTCATAAGGGATACCGAGGATGTTGTCAACCGCTCGAGCGCGGCGCAAACCCTTGAGCATTTGATTGACGCTGCTAGTGATCGTCCTGAGAGCTTGTTGCCTCTTCTGTCGAAGACGCTCTTACCAGGCATCGAGCGAGGTATGCTACAGTCGTACGAATTGGTACGCGCGGAGTACCTTCGCTTGCTTGGCCATGTCGTTGAGAAACTTCCGAACTGGTCAGCCGTCAGTGACATGACGCCCCTAACAGTCGGCGGTGACGATGAAGCTTCGTTCTTCGTGAATGTTCTCCATATTCAACAGCATCGTCGACTTCGTGCTCTGAGGCGCTTGGCAGAAGATGCTGCGCAAGTCAATTCGAGTAACGTCACAAAGATCTTCTTACCACTACTTGAGCATTTCGTCTTCGATCAAGCGCCAGGAGACGCGGGTCGGACGTTGGCGGACCAAACGATAGTCACGATTGGGGCTCTCGCTAACTGTTTGAGCTGGTCTGCCTTCCGAGCGACCTTCAAGCGATATATCAGCTACATCAAAACCAAGGAGGATATAGAGAAGACTGTACTACGGCTTCTCGGTGCCCTTGTCGATGCCCTGGCGGCATCACCGCGGGATACTTTGGTTGTGCATGGGAATGAAGCAGTCAGTAACAAGTCTGAGGTCATTGTTAGGGACTTTCTGCCGCCTCTGATGGAGTACCTACACCACAGAGACGAGTCCACAGTCGACCGTCGCATGCCAGTCGCAGTCACGATCGTCAAGCTTCTGCTAGTTTTGCCAGAGGCCGAATTGTCAATACGACTAGCGGCCGTGCTAACCGATGTCTCACATATACTGCGCAGTCGTAGCCAGGAAGCTCGTGACCAGACTCGAAAGGCAATTCAAGCAATACTATCTCTGGTCGGACCTTCCTACCTCGGCTTCATCATAAAGGAGCTACGCAGCGCTCTGCAAAGAGGCTACCAGCTGCATGTGCTGTCGTTCACCGTGCACTCATTGCTTGTTAGTGCGACTGAAGGTTGCCAACCTGGTGACCTAAACCATTGCTTGCCTGACATGACAGCAATCATCATGGACGACATCTTTGGCATCACTGGACAAGAGAAGGACGCCGAAGAGTACAAGAGTGGCATGAAAGAGGTGAAGAGCAGCAAGAGCTACGACACCATGGAGCTGCTTGCACGTGTCACGCCCATCAACAAGCTCGGTTTGCTCGTGCAGCCGCTGCGTGCCTTGCTTACCGAGAAGCTAGATGCAAAGGCAGTCAAGAAGGTAGACGAACTGCTTGTACGCCTTCGAAAGGGTGTTGACCAGAACCCGGCAGCGGATAATAGAGACATGCTCATCTTCTGCCACGAGATCGTCCGACAAGTTTACGCTGAGCAGACTGCGCCTTCGGCCAATGGCAGAGTACAAGACTACCGCATCCGCAAGTTCCTCATCCAGATGGAATCAGCAAACAAATCGAAGGCGAGGGGTGCTACTTCGTCGCATATGTTCAAGTTAGTCAGCTTTGCGCTCAACCTCGTCCGCAGAGTTTGTCGGAGGCACGAAGACCTACAGACGCCTGCCAACATGGCTGGCTTCCTGCCAATGGCGGGTGACGCTCTGGTTCAGGGTCAGGAAGAGGTCAAGCTTGCCGCCATCAAGCTTCTAGCCACTATCATCCGGGTGCCGCTTGCAGAGCTCGATAGTAATGCTCCGGTGTATCTGAAAGAAGCAGTTGGCCTTGTCAAAGCCGCACCAAGCATGACTTCAGATTCGAGCAAGGCTGCCCTGGAGCTGGTTACCGCCGTGCTCCGCGAGAAGCGATCAGTCACCGTCAAGGAAGCAGATATTGCGCACGTACTGAAAGCGTTACGAACAGACATTGATGAGCCGGACAGGCAGGGCATCATCTACAAATTCTTACGAGCAGTGCTTGGCCGAAAGATCGTCATCACCGAAGTATACGAAGTCATGGACGAGGCAGGCAAAGTCATGGTGACCAATCCTGACCGCAGTGTTAGAGAGAGCGCACGAAGTGCTTATCTGCAGTTCGTCCTTGACTACCCGCAAGGCAAGGACAGGTGGAACAAGCAGGCGGCTTTCATGGTTGAGAATCTGCGGTACCAGCATCCAGCTGGACGTCAGAGCGTCATGGAGCTGCTCCATGGCCTTCTGTCAAAACTTTCAGACGATGTCCTGGCACAGTTGGCCTTCACCTTCTTCGTCGCGCTCGTGCCGGTCCGAATCAGTGATGCAGATCCGGCCTGCAGACAGATGGCTGGTATACTCATCGCCAAGCTGTTCGAGCGGGCGGCCGATGAGCAGCTCAAGAGTTTCATGTCACTAATGGACAAGTGGCTCGGCAACGAGAAGAAGCCTATGATCCAGGTGGCTGCTTTGCAGTGCTGGGCGTCATACTTGCGGACACGAGACGTTTTGACAAAGCAGCAGCAGGAGCTGCGGGAACGTATCGCTCAGCTTCTGACGGGCGAAGACGTCGCTATCGGTGAGCAGGTCACGCAAGCTGTGCTCGACACGTTCGCGGTCATGATCGATGTGGCTGCTGACACTGCCTTCGCGGCCGCCTCGGTTGGCATCTGGGACAGCATACAGCCGTGCCTGCAAGCATTGAATGTAGACATCCAAGAAACCGCGGCAAAACTTGTCGGCGCTTACTACTCACATCTCGCAAGCAGTGCATCGAAAGCAGATGAAGGCTTGGCTGCTCTGCCACTGCAAGGCTCAGGTGGACTTCAACTCGACGCCGATGGGATGCGCCAACTCTGCCATAAGAGCCTCCGCGTTCTCATGGCCAGTACAAGGGAGTCAGGTGAGACACTAATGGCGCAGACTGTCCGCAACGTCGCCTTCTTAGGTCGTTGCTTCGCCGCGAATGAGATGCTATGGCGCACCGAGCAAATCGAAGAGCTCGAGGATAATGACGAAGTGCAAGAAGAGGAGGACGCCAAAGTCCAAAAGCGCGGTTCATCCGCTCTGGCATATCTGCTGAACCGTCTATCGTACATCATCCGACAAGACACTCTCTCAAGGACAGCTCGCGCAGCAGCGCTGCAGTGTCAAGCAATACTCATCAACCAGCTTCAAAGCATCCCGAACCTGCAATCAGTGCTCCGACCGCTGTACACCTTGACCGACCCATCGATCCCGCAATCACCGATCGAGGCGCACCGTATCCTAGTGGACAAGGCACGCGAGCTGCTTGAGCTCCTTCAGAAGAAGGTCGGTACTGAGGCGTACGTCGCAGCTCTGAGCGAGACGCGGAAAGAAGCAAGGGCTAAGCGGGAAGAGAGGAGGCAGAAGCGCAAGATTGGAGCTGTTTCGGCGCCGGAGAAGTGGGCGAAGGAGAAGAAGCGGAAGCATGAGATGCAGAGGGTGAAGAAGAAGGAGCAGAACGCTGAGATGAGAGGGCGAAGGAGGGGTTGGTGAGGGTGAGATTCGCTTTGACGTGCATAGCGTGGCGTTCGGCGGACTGGCCTCGTTGTGGGCTGGGAGGAAGCATTGCATGCACGTGATACCCATTGTATTAGACGCATGATAGACGATAGAATAACTTTTGACAAGATTGTTACAAGATCTAGACTACAGCATGCGGCGTCTCATCATCTACGCCGCCTTCCGCTTCCTCCCTATGCTCACGTCCAGATTGCCAATCACATAGCTGACGGCGAAGACAGCAACCAGGCCAGCGAAGATAGTCATAGGTTTGGTGAAGCGCGCGCTGAACGGGTAGTCGTAGGTGACGACAAGCTCACGGTCCCGGAACTCGTCGACGATGTTCAAAGCGGTGAGAGTGATGGTGGTGCGGCCGAGTGTGTCCAAGAAAGTGCGGTGTAGGCCGGTTGTGTTGGAGACGAGCGGGACGGTAGTCTCGAAGCGGACATTCCTACACCATAAGTCAGCATGGGTGTCCGCAGTAGCAAAGTAGATGGACGGCTTACTTCGCGCCCTCCGGCAGGATCACACGTGTAACGATGCGCTCGTACTCCGCACCCTCCGCTTGCCTCGGACCCTCAAAGAACGGCACCTTGAGCACATAGCTGTCACCTCCACTCTTCAGACGCCGCAAGTAGTTTTGCAGATCACCGTTCCAGCCCACCTTGAAGCTGTAGTTCCAGCCTCCGAACAACGGGTATCTTGGCTTCAACTCTAAGTTCGCTTCCCGGATGTTGCTCCTGAACCTCGAAGTCGAGACGTTGCCGATATCGTCAATGAAGTACGGGTCCACGCTACCCACTGTAAGAGGAAAACGCATCTCCTTCAGTGCGTGAGTGGGAGGGTTGTAGTATGAGTTCTGCTGGTAGGTCACGCGACTGAAGTGGTTTTTGAGGACCGCAGCGCGGTTCGTGAGCCAGTGTCGCTCTTCCATTGCGATGTTGCCGCCCCAATGTGACACCTCAACATCGCGTTCGAGCAATTTGCCGTGCGTGAGTGGTTTGGTGAACTCATAGCGCACACTAACTTCCTGCACTGCGCCGGCTTCAAGCTCGCCATAAGGCCCGTAGGTGAAGCTCGTACCTTGCTTTTGCGGATCTTGCTTGCCTTCCGCGTTCAGCTCGGGGGGTAAGGAGGTGGAGTCTGGGACGTCGGTCGTTGGGAGCTTGAGCTTGGTCTTTTGCTTGGACGTCTTGTAGGCGCTGGGTGCGTAGGCGGAGAAGGTGTGCAGGACGTATTGCTTGTCCGTCTGGCCGATCTGAACTGGCAGCGGTGAGAGAGCGGAGAGGGTATAGTAGGTTACCGAGAGAGTGAGCTGCTCTTTGGAGGGTAGGGGTGCCGGGAGGGTGATCTTGTAGTACTCGGTCGGGCTGTGCAGATCATTAGTTCCGATCTATATCACACCATCTCCTTCTTCTCTGCATACCTGTATGGATCTACCTCGACAATCTCAACGCTAAAGCCTGTCCTCTCCGGCTCTTTCTTGTCCTTGACCTCGAGGCCGCCAATTCGACCAAGCGTACCTTGGTCGAATGGCAGGAAGTACTCCGACCGAGACTGCGCATCAATGTTCTCTATTACCACGTTGACCGTTTCTCGCGGATAGCTCTTCTCCAGGTTGATATTCCGGACGAGGTTCACGTTGCGGAAATGCTGCGGTGGTTTGAATGTCGAAGGGAGGATGTTGCGGGACTCATGTGTCAGGTTCGAGTCGGCCGATGTCAAGGCCGTAAGGCCCAGCAGGGCCCATTGTAATAATCTCATCGTCGCATGTGTTGGCAGAGGTCCAATGGCTCGACTGCTAAGCTTGTGTATGGAGGTGCTTAGGTGTCCTTGGCTTCTGATCGGGCCACCTTCCTCGATCGAACCTCGCCGCGCGAGTGCCAAGACTGTTGAACTTCACTTACGGTCCCCTTAACTCCAGAGACTCGACACACATAGATTTGTAATCTTCTTAGCTCGAGAGCTGTGATGAATACAATTCTTTGGAGCAAACACAGCGAGTATGGCTTGATCCCTCACTTCTAGCTAGTCGCCTCTTATCCCACCCGGACCAGCAGCTATACCCGATGATGGCTCAGATTCCTTGGATGTGCAAAGCCTGTCGCTCAGTTGAACCCGCAGCCACGGCACGCAGAACAAACATCAGCCAGCGGCGCCTGTTATCAACCAATAGCCGCTTTTTCCAAGTCTCTGAAGAGGTCCAGCAAGCCATCGCCGAGCATCGACCAGTCGTCGCCCTCGAGTCGACGATCTACACACATGGCTTTCCGTACCCGGACAACCTCTCGCTAGCATCACGTCTGGAATCGTTGGTCCGAGTCAATGGCGGCGTTCCAGCTACAATCGGCGTCCTAGATGGCATCGCCAGAGTCGGCATGGGCGCAGACGAGCTCATTCGGTTGGTGTCTTCAGCCGGCAAACCTGGCTTACTGAAAGTGTCGAGACGAGATCTGGGCTTCGTATGCGGTCTCACAGGTGCCGACGGCAAGTCACTCAACGGCGGGACGACCGTCAGCGCCACCATGATCCTGGCACATAAGGCAGGTATCAGAGTTTTCGCCACAGGAGGTCTTGGTGGTGTGCACAGAGGCGTTGAGCAGACTATGGACGTCTCTGCCGACCTCACTGAGCTAGGCAGAACGCCAGTAGCGGTATTCAGCTCAGGTTGTAAATCGTTCCTCGACATCCCCAAAACGCTTGAGTACCTCGAGACGCAAGGTGTAGCGGTCGCCACTTTCGCCGACGGTAGGGAAGGTAAGGTAGACTTCCCAGCTTTCTACAGTAGAGACAGCGGTGTCAAGTCTCCAATGGTAGTGCGAGATGAAGAGGGAGCGGCGCGAGTCATCTATGCGCATACCTCGCTTGGTCTGCAGTCTGGTCTGCACTTTGCGAATCCGATACCTGAGCAGCACTCTATACCCTACAACCAGATGGAGACGGCTATCTCGCAAGCGCTTAAGGAGGCTCATGCAGCTGGGGCGACTGGCGCTGCCAGCACGCCATACATACTTGCGAGAATCAAGGACATCACTGGTAGCAAGAGCGTCACGGCTAACAGGGCGCTGGTTGAGGCGAACGTAATTAGGGGTACGAAGGTCGCAGTGGCTTTGCTGAAGCTCATGACGGATGACACCCATCACTCAGAGTGAGTCTTTTGCCCAATTTGTTCACCATGGATGCTAGCTCATGTCGTAGACAGCAGGCCAGACCGCCCTGAGAGTCAAGTCGGTGGACCAGCAGCGTCAAACTACACTACTGCTAGCGTCTCACTCAACGTCAGCCAACCTTCCGTACACCCTGCTGTCGAAGCAGGTGCATCTGCTGCCCATGTCGCAGAGCCCAAGGTCGCCGCGCCTGTCGCCGAAGAACAGCTTGCCAATGTCTTCATAGCGGGCAGCCTCAACGTCGACCTATCCTGCGACTTCACACCGCGACGAGGCTCCTCGGCGCAAAGTCCGGAGTTACAGACGTCTAACCCAGCCACCATCACGCAGTCACTAGGCGGCGTTGGCCACAATGTCGCTCGCGCTGCCCACCTAATGGGTGCCAACATTCGCCTCTGTAGCGCTGTAGGCGATGACTTATCTGGCAAAGCAGCGCTTGACGCACTTGCTGCGAACGAAATATCGGCTGCTGGCATCAAGACATTGCCTGCTGAAAGCGGTAGCCGGACAAGCCAATACGTCGCGGTCAATGATAAGAACAAAGATCTCGTGCTCGCTATGGCGGACGTCAGTATCTTAGAGCAGACGGCAGAAGGCAGTGCACTCGTCGACAGCTTTGAGAGCTCCTGGCTACCGCAGCTACGGGACTCGAAGCCCGCTCAATTGGCGCTCGATGCCAACTGGCCGCCTCAACATCTCGGTCGCTGGCTGCAAGCAGGCAAGGACTTTGACGTCCACGTCACGTTCGAGCCCGTCAGCAACGTCAAGAGCGCCAGGCTCTTCCAGTTACCGAAGCCTCACAACCTCTCGGTCTTCCCGAATGCATTAGTCTATCTAGCAACACCCAACACCCACGAGCTAGCAGCAATGTACCACGCCGCCCGCGAGTCGGGCGCTTTGGAGCGCACAGACTGGTGGGAAGTCATCGATGCTCTCGGTATCCCCTCAAGCGGTGCGAGGACACAGCTAGCACTTGCCACGAGTAGTGAGCTCGTCGATCAAGGCATACCACAGCAGAGCATACAACTTTTGCCGTTCATACCCCATATTTGCACCAAGCTCGGCCCGCAAGGTGTGCTGCTTACGCAACTTCTGCCAGCTAACGATCCTAGACTGAGCAGTGGCGAATATGCGCCTTACATTCTCTCTCGTTGTACCAATGAGACGGAAGACACTCTTGGTGTTGGGGGCGTGTACATGCGTCTCTTTCCTGCTATAGAGCAAGTGAAAGCTCAAGATGTTGTGAGCGTCAACGGCGTCGGCGATACGTTTGCTGGTACGCTGATAGCTGGGCTAGCGAAGAGAGGGAAGGGCGCGGTAGTAGAGGAGCTGATAGACTTAGCACAAAGGGCTGCGGTGCTGACGTTGAAGAGTAAGGAGAGTGTTAGCCCAGGACTGGGCACTTTGAGGATACTGTTGTGATATGACAGCGAAATGTGGGATGATAGAGAAAGCTACATAGCTCTATAGACAAGTCATTATCGCCATTACCAAGATGCTGGGGTATCATGTGCCTTCCACCATATGCTGAATGAGACGTTACCGCGGCATCTCCAAGACTCCCACAAAAGAACTCCACCTATGCCAGGAACTCCATGCCGTCCAAAACATTGCAGTCGTCAAATCAACAACATCATCTTCACTCAATCTCATCAATCCTCGCGAACGTCTTCGCCTTCCTCCGCTTAGCAGCCAAC
>Ga0058704_10000458_pt1 | contig 21357 bp, 25 predicted proteins | sample AgamicMgSfe_FD_71363 | JGI IMG/M metagenome (GOLD analysis project Ga0058704, IMG submission 71363) | Agave microbial communities from Guanajuato, Mexico - Mg.Sf.e | ecosystem: Host-associated > Plants > Phyllosphere > Phylloplane/Leaf | place: Guanajuato, Mexico | collected 2012-05-30
GTTTGGGGGTGGGAAGAAGCAGGAGGAGAAGAAGTGAAGGGTGGGTTGGGAAAGATAGGTTTATACCCCATGATTAACTGTCATACGAGAACTTGTAAGGATGGGGTAATTACGATAGTGTTCACGGGTCCTTAAGATTTGTTGTCGAAATCTATATAATCATGTCTTCTCCGCCTCATCGCTCAAACTCGACTCCGTGACATACCTCTTAAACGCCCTCGCCTCCACATCATCCTCCTTCCCAGCGCTTTCCAAAGCACCCTCCTGTCGGCGAAACCACACCCGCTTCCCATACTTGTACGACTCCACCCCGGCGAAGAACAACCCGCTGCAGATGAACACAATCGCCCACTCCCAGGTCAGACCGATGTGCTTGAAAACGACATCGTTGATGACAGGGATGTAGAGCACGGGGAAAATCGTGACGAACCCGGCTATGACGGCGCCGAAGAGGAATTTGTTCCGCCAGACGTCTCGCATCCACTGGGTGAAGTAATGCTCCGAGTCGGGCTGCATACACCAGAAGCTACGCCGAGCATCGATAGCCTCCCAGGCGAGGAAAAGCGAAGCCCATGTCAACATGGCGAAACACGTGGCGCGGGCGTGGAAAATGGTGGTACATCCGTCGTCGATGGAGTCGTTGCAGCGGATACCAATGACGCCGTCGTTGAAGGCGTAAAGGACGAGGACGAAGGAGGCGAGGCAGAGCGCCGCGATCCAGACCCCGTACACCACCATGTCGAGCATGACCTCGAGGGTGAAGACGCCGCGCTTGAGGCTCTGGGGCGGGCGGCGCATGATGTCGGGCGCCGCGCGCTCGAAGCCCAGGCCCATGTCCGGGAAGGCCGAGGTGATCATGATGATCCACATGATCTCGACGGGCGCGATGGGGAAGACGGAGAGGTTCTCGGCGTCCTTGAAGACGAGGCCGATGAGGAGGATCAGGGCTTGGGCGATGTTCTGGGCGAGGAGGTGGAGGACGAATTTCTGGATGTTGTCGAAGGTGCGCCGGCCTTCTTCGATGGCGGCGAGGATGCTGGCGAAGTTGTCGTCCGTCAGGATGATGTCGGAGGCGTCTTTGGCGACGTCGGATCCGGCTTGACCCATGGCGATGCCGACGTCGGCACGCTTGAGCGAGGGGCTGTCGTTCACGCCGTCCCCGGTCATGGCGCAGAACTTTTTCCGTCGGTGCAGTGCTTCGATCATCCTGACTTTGGTGGCCGGCGCGCATCTCGCGATGACGAGTGGCAGGACGGGAAGAGCATCGATTTCGGCGTCGCTTAGGGCATCGAATTGCGCGGCACTCATGACCATAGAGTCTGCGACGTCTTTGCTGAGTTCGTCCATCCTCGACGGTAAGATCCCCACTTGACCGGCGATCGCACGAGCGGTTCCGGGGTGGTCACCAGTCAGCATGTGCACTTCAATCCCAGCCTCGTGGCATGAGCGCACGGACGGGGCGGACTCCGGTCGAGGAGGGTCGTAAAGACCAATCAAGCCGCGGAAGGTTAGATCCTTCTCTACGTTGCTGCGATCAACCTCAACGCCCTCCTCATAGGATTCGTTGTACTCTCTGCTCGCCAGAGCCAGCACACGCAAGCCGAGTCGAGCAAGACCTTCCATGTTCTCCAGAATTTCGTCCCGAAAATCGTCGGTCATGTCTGTAGGTTCAGCGCCGGGAGTGCTAATGTAAGATGTGCATGAGGTGATGACCCGCTCGACGGCGCCTTTGGTGAAGGCTTGAAGCTTGTCGGTGTGCATGTTCTTGTAGATGACGCTCATCTTCTTCACATCAGAGTCAAACGGAAATTCTGCGAGCAATTTCCACGCGGGACTGTCGCCGCCCACTGAGGCTCGACGGTTCCATTGGAACCGTGAGGCAAACACCTGGATGGCGATTTCCGTGGGATCACCACGTGCATTCCACTCGCCCGAGTCGGTCTGGTGGACATGAGCGAGGTTGGCAAGGGACGCAACACGGAGGTAGTCCTGAAGAGGTTCGTTGTCTTGTAATAGCTCCGCGTAGCTACTTTCCTTTTCGTTTGCCTCGTCATCCATGTAACGTGGTTCTTTGGCGCTGTGAGAAATACCACCCTGCCTTGGGTTGAAGGGTTCATTGGTCTCGCCGATGGTGTAGGTGCCTTTGGCTGGGATGTACGCTTTCTTCGCAACCATCTTGCCTTGCGTCAGCGTACCGGTTTTGTCAGAGCAGATGTCTGTGACCGCACCCAGGGCTTCCAAGCTCCGTAGATTGCGAACAATGACGTGTCTCTCGACCATTCGCTTCGTACCTGCCGACATGGTGATGGTGAGGACTACGACCAGCGAAGCCGGAATCATCGAAAGACCCGTAGCAACGGCGTAGATGATGACCTCCTGCTCACTCCGGAAGTTGTTGGCGCCCAGGACGATAATCGCACAGATGACTGCGACGATGAAAAGGTAGCAAGCAAGCCGTGCAAGCTTCTTCTGCAATGGTGTCCCAACACTGACGCCCAGGAAGTGGCCCACAGCGTCGGTCAACGTCAGAACGGCGGCCTGGACGTACCGGAAAGGCTTGGCCGTGCCATCATCTTTCCGCTTCACCGGTCGGATTCGGCTATCTTTCTTTCGGAGAGCAGCGGCAATGCTGCCGATCTCGGTGTACATTCCCGTCGCAAACACGACACCAGTCGCACGTCCTTTCGTTACGGTGGACGAGCTGTAGGCGATGTTGAGCCGATCGCCGGGTCCAGTTGATGGGTCAAAGACCTCGTCAGCCGCTTTGCGTACGGGCAATGACTCTCCCGTCAAGAGGGCCTCATCGGTCTCGAAATTGACGGCTTCCACGAGTCTCACGTCGGCAGGAATGGTGTCGCCCGTCTTCATTTCCACCACGTCGCCAGGCACAACTTCAGTCGTGGAGATACTGACGCTCTGCCCATATCGTACAGCAGTCGCGGTAGGAGAGCTGAGCGAACGCAAGGAGTCCATCGTTTTCTCCGCCTGGTATTCTTGGGAAAAGCCAATGACAACGTTGATGATGATGACGGCAGCAACCACACCTCCTTCGATCTGTCGTTTTGAGAGTTAGTCAAGTCAGTCAGGTTCACCCATTGGAATACTTACCCAGGACCCTATGCCAAATGATACCGCCATGGCCACTATTCGGGAAAAGTCAGTACGATGGGTATCGTCAAATCGGCGCGCGAGGTTGGATGTTACTCACGTAAGAGCACCAGCGTCATCGCGTTGGCCACCTGCTTCATCAGGATCTTCCCGATGTTCACACCACCGCCGTCCCCGAGCTCGTTTCGGCCATATTCTTCAAGCCGCCGCTTGGCGACTTCAGATGTCAAACCATCCTCGGTGTCGGCCTGGATCTCCTCCGCGACTGCTGCCCATGACAAAGCATGGGCTGGCTGTGAGAGGGGCTGATTCGATTGGCCCGAAGTGTGGGCTTCGAGCGTGGACTTCGAGTCCTTCATGTCTAGGTGTGTGTGACCGTATAGCCCAGAGAGAGAGATATAATCGTGATACGCTGAGTTTTGTGGTGAAAGACGAAACGAAAGGAGAGATGAACGTTTTGGAAGTACTAAGTGGTGTGGCTCCTGGCGTTGAATAGATGGTACTTACGCTCGGCATACTCTTGTCTTTATATGTCGTCGAGACGACGACTCACTCCAAGAGCCAAGACAGTGTACTCTTGGTCCCCAAGCCATGAGCCAGATGGTATGCTTGGCAACTTGAGGGAGAGCGCGGAGATGCAAGTGGAAGACCAAAAGTGCTACATCAACGCTACACACCTGGACGTGGCGGCGTCGTAGGTGAGAGCAACAAGCCCGTGAGTTCGGCGTAGCTGTGCCTCTGTACCATGTCACGGAGCATGCCGATGGACGCCGGACGCTGCTGCTGCGGAAGAAGTAGCGTCGAGCAGAATTGCGGTACCTAGGTAGGCTTACAGTACAGAAAGGCGTGGCGAGTCAGCAGGCTAAGGGAGGGCGGAGCGGAGTTGGGGACTCTGAGGAGGTACGGCGGACGCGTGTTCGTGACCGCCACCACATGTTCGATCCGCCATGATTGGCGATGCCGGAAGCAGGCCGAGGAGGAAAAGGCTTGGGCGAAGTAAGTGATCAGTCGAAGTAGAAGTAAGGTATGCTAGAAGTATGCTAGAAGTATGTTGAGAAGTATGTCGTCCTCGTTGCACTTTCGCCAAGCTCAAGTCGGGCCCGCGCTCTCCGCGCACGTGATGGTCATTACATCATCCCTCAGGGAACCCCATCCGAGCGGCGTCAGCAAATCGTGTACGAGAGAAGAGCACGCAAGAGACGAAAGATCCGACTGCATACCACTCCCGACTCCCAACAATCGCGCAACTCACGCCAGCCTACCTAGCCTCCTCAACATCCCCCGAATCGCCCACCATTAACGTCCTACGAAGCTTCTTCACCGGCGCGCGCGCAGCCAGCCCCAACACCATCATGGCCGCAAAGAGCAAGGCGCAAGACATCATCGACAACAACTCTGTCGGTAAGGTCGCCCCGCGCATTCTCCGAGGGGACCCGTCGCTGAATACGCTTTCCATTACGCAGCCGTCTTCTCCAAGTCCTACTGCCCATACTGCAAGGCCACCAAGGCGCTCCTGAGCGAGATGGGCGCGAAGCCCTACGTGATCGAGTTGGATCAGGTCGGTAGGTGACTAGAAGGCGGGGACAAGAATCGATAAGGCAGACCGGGGCTGACCTGATCATGTCACGAAACAGACGACGGCTCGGCCATCCAGGATGCGCTCGAGGAGATGACGCACCAGCGCTCCGTGCCCAACATCTTCATCGATAAGAAGCACATTGGCGGCAACTCGGACCTGCAGGCGAAGAAGAGCCAGTTGCCGGCTCTGCTCAAGGATGCGCATGCCGTTTAGGTGAAGCTGGTCCGACACTATTGTGGTCGAATGGTATAGATAAACATCAACACGACGATACCATGACTACTTGTACTTGATCTTCAACACCCGACCTCCTCACTGTCCACATCCTACGATCCGTCCGCTACCGCCTTCTTTCCACAAACAGCCACAACCTCCAACCCCAGCCTAATCCAACTCCCCAGCCTGCGCCATCCTCCTCATAGCCACAATACTACTATGCACCGCCGTCTTCGCCCCTTCCGTATACTGCTTCCTCAGCTTCGACACCTCCTCGCTCCCCTCCTCAACCTCCGGATGCCTCCACTCGAAAGTATACGTCATATGATAATCGTGTTCCGTCAGCCCATCCCCATCCGAGACCGTATTCGTAATCACCGCGCCGCTCGTCTGGTGGAAATCCACCTATCGCCCCGTCAATCATCCCTTCCTTCCAACCCATCCCACCTAGACACCTCTCGACTGGACGGTGGAACGCACCTTAGTAGGATAAAACCACCTACAAACCTCCTTCACCTCCCGCGGCGGCTGCCCATGCATCCCCTTGAAATGCGCCACCCGCGTCACCTCCCCCTCCTTCTCCTCCAGCACGTCCGTCGCCTCGATGACGGGGACGAAGTCCTGCGCCTGCCGGATCTTGCGCTGCAGGCCCTTCCAGATCTGGTCGCGGGTGAGGATCGGTGTGGCGCCCGAGGGGTTGATGGGTTCGGTGTAGGCGCAGTGGATGGTGACCATGGTTTGTGTTCTGTGTGAGGGGGGGCGAGGTGAGGTCGGAAGTGCGTCGTGGTTGTTGCAGGGAGCTGTTGTAATGTTGTTAGAAAATACTTTTACTCGAGTCCTCCTTGGAGCTTGGAGTGAGATCTGGGGTGGGGTGAGTTGCGGGGAGATGGGACGCCTAAACAGCTTCGGTGCTCTCGTTTCAAGGAAGTACGCCACACAGAACGCGATCTACCCTCTCCATCAAACCAGACACAATGCTAAAATGGAGTTTGGGTATGCACGTCAAAGTACGTTTGGCTACCGTTCTGATTTGGTCTGCGCCACATTACATCCACATTGTGACACCTTTCTCAATGTCGTCTGACCACCACTCTCTCCACAGCACCGCAAGTCCACACGCTCCGATCGTAGTACGAGTACTGTCATCCACGTGCAAGCACTGCCATTCACGGGTTCAGAATGAAACGCCAGAAAAAGTTCAACAAAACACCCACAGCCATGGTCTGTTTTCTCCTGCACTAGGATCTGCAGACGTGACTCTTCCCACCCTTCCCTCATTCGGACGGAAATGCTCTACAAGAAGAGAGCGGCGAGAGCGCCGGCGCCGACGAGGGCGCCAGCGACGTTCATGCTGTTCGCGGCGCCGGTGTAGGGAGTGACGGTGTTGGTGGGCGCAGCTGGGGAGGCGCTGAAATGTGTTAGCAGGCGAGATCTGGACGGTCATTAGTGATGTACACTTACCCAGTACCCGAAGCGTAGCCGGATGGGGCCGCACCGCTTCCGCTGACAACCGGGTATGGGGCGGCGGCGCCCGTGCCGACTGGGCTGACGCTTGAGCCGCTTGGGCTCGCGGCAGCGGCGCTGGTTGGGTAGGGAGCGACGGCCGGGGCGCTGGAGACGCCAGTGGCGATAGGGACGACGGGAGAGCTGGCTGGTGCGGTGCTTGCTGGTGCAACCGAGGAGCTAGCTAGTGCAGAGCTAGCTAGTGCCACGGGAGAGCTAGCTGGTGCAGCGCCAGCTGGCGCGCTGTAAGGCGTGGGAGCAGGAGCCGAAGAGACCGGGGCGACCGACGTCGACGAGCTGACCGGGGTAACAGAGGCCTCAGAGGCAGACGAGCTGACCGGGACAACGGAGGTCTCAGTGGCGGTCGAGGTGACCGACTCAGCAGAAGTCTCCGAGGCGGCCGAGCTGACCGGGGCGACAGAACTCTCAGAGACAGACGAGCTGACCGCAGCCGGAGCAGTGTAGCTCGCCGGGGCCGGGGCGGAAGTCACAGCCGGGCTGCTCACAGCGGCAGCGGTAGCAGAGGTCGTGCAGGTGTCGACCGAAGACGCGGACGACTCGGGAGTCGAGACGGCGGCGGCCGGGGCGGTGGTGACGGCGGCGACGGCGGTGGAAGTGGTCTCGCGGGCCGGGCAGTTGGTGACCTCTGGGCCGCAGGAGGTGATGGTGTAGACCTCGGTGTCGTAGACGGTTTCGGTGTCCTGGGGCGCGGGCAGGGCGAAGGCGACGCCTGCGAAGAGGGCGGCGGTGGCGATGGAGTAACGCATGGTGAAGTTTGGAAGGTGGGGTTTGTTGTGAAGTGGGTTGGGTTGGAAGTGAAGAGCCAGGTGGTTTGGAAGTTGGTAGAAACGCGAATGGGATTTGTGAACGAGTGATTGTTTCAGCAAGTAGGACACTTCTGGGAAAAAGAGAGCGGACGACACAAGTCAATTATTGCAAGTTGTTGGTAGTGAATGGTGGAGCAAAGAGGGAGAGAGAGACAGGATCCTGAAACCGACAGAGCGCGCTTATATCTCACTCGTCCAGAAGGCGTACGAGGTCTCCCCCTAATAGGACTCCCAAGAGCGAAGACTGACCGTGCGAGATTGCGGTGTTTGTTCGCCGAAGCCATTGGATGGGGGCCCGCACTGTCAGTCTGTAGACGAGGGGGTTAATCTATTTAAGCCTTGGCCCAGGGGGCAACGGGATCCTCGCACGCCTCGATCGGGCAGTCGTTCCTGAAGATCTGGGCGCTCTCGTTTGCACGGATTGGTGGTGACTGGTGAGGAGCACGCGGGCAATCACCATTTGTTTGTGTCGCGTGAGCGAACGATACGAGGTCCGTACTGACCAGTCGTGATGTCGTGCAACACTCTTCCCTCCAAACAAAACAACGTACGGCCAAAGTTCAAACAGAGAGCGAAGCGCCGTGTTGCTGACTCTAATGATGGCAGATGTCGTCTTGGAGCGAATCGGAAGATCCGCGGGGTCTCGTCTCGAAACCGACCCTTGACAGGAACGGGGCAAGCGCCATAACCCCGAGACGCGCGCCAAAAACACTGCCCCCGCCTTTGTGGAAGAAAAGGAGGCAGAGACACAAACCACGTGACATGACTGACTTTGCCCCTGGTTCGCCAGCGGATATCCGTCAAACAGACGATGGTCGCAGAATATCAGACTACGACTGTATGACATGTGTGGACGTTTCGGGATTATCATGGGCGATACTTTCATCCTACGTCACTCTCGGGCCTCGACGCGCGTATGCACATGGTTGAAACATACGAGTGATTGTGGTTGAGTCCAGCGGAAGATGGATGGAAGCATCGCGGACTGTGTCAGCGTATCGAGAGTCTTGGTAATGCCCAAGGCTGGATGTAGCCTGACAGCGAGCCATCACCACCACCGAAAATCTATCTACACTCGCCCATGCACGCTGGGAAAACATGCCCTTTACAAGAACACCTCGATGTTCATCTCCAGCGTACTGGTCGGGAACGGGAGCTCGAAGTGCTTCAGCACGGTCGGATGGAGAATGCCAAAGGTGCCGATCTGCTGGGGCTTTCCGGCGATTTGGAGATACACGGCTGCTGCGTGGCCGGCGAGGTAGGTTGGATCTAAGATCACACGCAACATCGGTCAGTCACTCTTCGCTCACAGTGTACGGAACCATCATAAACACATGAATGCAATTGGATGAAGGGGTGGGTGACTTACCGTCAACCTCCTCAATCCAATACCCCTCCACTTCGGGGTCCTCCAGTCCCTCCTCGCGCGTAATGATAGCCGACCTCAACATCGTCATAATCCGATCCAGCAAACCGTGGACCTGCTCGAACCCGGACGCCTTCCCGTACCAACACGCGGCGAAATGCTTCTCGTTCCTACTCCGCCGCTCGAGCGCCTCGTCCTTGAAGCACACGTCGCTGACCTCGAAGACCTTCATGGGCACGGCGTGCCGTTTGTTCTCGCGCACCGTCTTCAGCAGGCCCGGGAGGAGGGAGGTGCGGACGATCTGGTATTCGGCCGTTTTGGGGTTTTGCAGCCGCACGGCCCGCCCGTCGTCCTTCTTGTTCAACCAGGCGTAGTTCTCGTCGTGCGAGCAGAGGATGAGCGGCATGACTTCGGCCCAGCCCGCCATCGCGGACTCCAGGCGCACAATGTCGGCCAGCTTGTGCAGCGGTAGCGCCTGTGCGCCGCTGTGGCTGCCGGTGTAGTTGGGGAATTCGCGCGGGAGGTTGTTGAAGCCGTACGCGATCGCGGCGTCTTCCATGATGTCCGCTTGGTGCAAGATGTCGGCGCGAGTGATGGGGATGTCGATGTCGAGCGTGTCCTGCTCGGTAGGCGAAGGCTTGGCGGAGTGGCACATTTTCTTCAGGAGAGCGGACAGTGATTCTCGAGATTCGGACAGGCCGCAGACGGAGTTGATGTAGGAAGCGGAAGCCTGCGTGGAGCGGGGCGTCAAGTCCGGTGTTTCCCTCGTCTCGCCGTTGTGGTCCGAGACGATTTTGACGGGTTCGATGGTGAAAGGTTCGGAACAGTATTGGGAGAACATGGCGCAGAGGATGTGGTTGACGATCTCTAACTTCGTTTTGTCCGTGGCGGTGATGTCGATGAACACGTTCTTCGTGTCGAGCGTGATCTTGGAGTGGTTGCTGTTGATGATGGGCGGCATGGACAAGACCTGGCGGTTCTTGTCGTAGATGATGGGATAGACGGGCGAGTCGCGGATGATGGGCAGGTAGCGTGAGAGATGTTTGTCCTTCTCGTAGAAACCCATCATCTGCTTGGCGTTCATCGTCTTCGTCTGGTTGAGCGGGGCGAACTCGATCTCTTCCGGCGGCAGCGCTTCGTAGGAGAACGGTCCTTCGATGGTGTCGAGGTCGTGCGTACCGATGGCTACGAGTGTACGTTGCCGGGCGAGATTTTGGTGTAGCTTGTCCTGCAGCGCGATGAACGACTCATATCTCTCCTTGGTGAACTTGATGTTCCGCAAGATCGCACATGAGAAGTACGGTCTTATCCTTGCTGTATCCTTGCTCACAGTCACCGTCTGCAATTCGCCCCCGGATGGAGCCTTGAGCTGGTAATTTGGCATAGCTTGACGACCGAGGAAGACGTTCAGGTTCATGGCGATACCCTCGAAGCACAACATGTCGTACCGGTTGGCTGGGATCTCGATCTTGAGTTGTGGTCGTTCCTCCACGCCATTTTCGTCCTTTGGTCGCTTAGACTCGGAGGTGTCCTCGTCGAGCTCAATGCCGAACTCGAAACACAGCTCATCGAACTCATCTCTGGTGTACTCTTTGCCTAGTGCCTTGTAGAGGTCTGCCTTGTCGACGGCGATGGTAGGCATTCCTGTTGCTGTGCTACGCCAGTCGCGGCGGCGCGATGTAACCTTGGCCCAGTCTTTTCCAAGCCTTGCTATTTATCGAGACTAGGTTGCGTTTTGTCAAGTCGCAAGCCAGCTGTCGTCCTCTCAATTCGAACAGCCTGGACTCCGGACGGAATCGAGGGGTTGGCCTTTGACGTTCTTCGTGACCGCTGGCACAAGATATGGGATCAGTATCTTTCGTGAGGTAACGGACGGTGTTGCGGAGTGTTGAAAGACGTGTTCCTGAGCAGTTCGTCCTGGCTCCAATGCACATGTGATGTTGTAGCCAGAAATTCTGAGCTCTGACTGTGAGGGGAAAGCCACAGGTGGCTGGTGCCCGCCATGCCATCACCGCCCCACGCGAAAGGGAAGAGTCTCTCCCTCCACCGCCGCAACCAACAACCACTTACCACCACCACCATCCACACCACATCCACCTCCACAGCGCTCTCCGGAGCACTTGTATTCCACATACCCGGTGAGTGTATTCCTTCGCGGGTGGGAGAATGCGCGCCTGCTCTGCTGTTCCTGCAGAGCTGTCCAATCTCGAGCCTTGGCCCCGGGCCGCACCTCACGCCGCAGCTATGGAGATCTCGAATCGCGTCTCTATATGTGGTGTTAGGAATGACAGACGAACTCCTGCTAACAGTCGGGCACAGTGAGGTTCAAACTCACCACAGGCCCCCTCCACTATCCCCCTCCCGACCACCAGGCTGTAGAAGCAGGCCCGACACCACCCATCCTGCTGCACGGCCATCCGCTCCTTACCGAACACTACAGCCGATAGACGAAGCGCAATGGATGAACAGAATCAGAATGACGAGCTATACCCCATTGCCGTCTTGATTGACGAGTTGAAGGTGCGCCCTCAGTCAGGAATGCGATGTCGATATGAGCGCACGGCACGTGCTAACTTCTACAAGCATGACGACGTCCTCCTGAGACTGAACGCCATCCGCCGTCTGTCGACCATAGCGCTTGCGCTGGGCCCGGAGCGGACACGAGATGAACTCATACCCTTCTTAGACGGTACGCAGGCTTCGCGACTTGGCGACAGCGGGCTTCACGCAATCTGACGCATACACAGAGTCGGTAGAAGACGAGGATGAAGTGCTCACGGCGCTCAGCGACGAGCTGGGTGGCTTCGTGGAGTATGTCGGTGGCTCAGAGTATGGACACGTGCTCCTCTCACCGCTTGAGAACTTGGCCACCATCGAGGAGCCATTGGTGCGCGACAAGGTTAGGAACAACTTCTGCTAGAACGCCGATCTCCGCGCTGACCCCGGTAGGCCGTCGAATCCCTAAACAAGATCTGCGACCAACTATCGCAGGCACAAGTCGAGCAGTATTTCATCCCGCTTACCGTGCGCCTTTCGAAAGCGGACTGGTTCACGTCCAAGATCTCTGCCACAGGCCTCTACAATACCCCATACCAACACGCGACCGCGCAGTCACAAGAGGGGCTGCGCCAGCAATTCACACAACTCGTCAAAGACGACACACCAATGGTCAGGAGACAAGCTGCAAACAATCTTGCGAAATTTGTCAAGAGCATGCCGGCAGCGATTGTCATTGATGAGATGATCCCTCTGTTTCAACATCTTGCGGCGGATGACCAGGATAGTGTGCGGTTGCTCACGGTCGATGTTCTCATTGCGATCGCAGAGGCGGTGCCGAAGGAGCAGCAAAGCAGCCATGGTGTGCTTCTGACAGCGTTGCGAAGTCTCTTCGAGGACAAGAGTTGGAGGGTTCGGTATATGGTGGCCGATCGGTTCGAGAAGATTGCAAAGGCCGTGGATGAGGAGGTCGTTGCGCGAGACCTAGTACCCGCTTTCGTCAAGCTGCTCAAGGACACCGAGGCAGAAGTTAGAAGCGCGGTGGCGGGCCAAATACCCGGTGTGTACTGCAGCTTCTTCATTATGAGCGGCTCAAGGCTGACATCTTGGATTAGGTTTCTGCCAGCTCGTCGATCGCCAAACCCTACTTCACGACATCATGCCGGCCATCGAAGAGCTCGTGACGGATTCCTCGCAACACGTCCGGGCTGCCTTCGGCAACCAAATCAGCGGCTTGGCCCCCATCCTCGGCAAGCAAGAGACCACCGAGCATCTCCTGCCAATGTTCCTGCAAATGTTGAAGGATGACTTCCCGGATGTCAGATTGAACATCATCTCGAAGCTCGAACAGGTCAATAACGTCATCGGCATCGAGCTGCTCTCGCAGTCACTTCTCCCTGCCATTGTGCAACTGGCCGAGGACAAGCAGTGGCGCGTGAGGCTGGCCATCATCCAGTACGTGCCGCTGTTGGCGTCGCAATTGGGCGTCAAGTTCTTCGACGAGAAGCTCAGCGTTCTGTGCATGTCGTGGCTCGGTGACACGGTGTTTAGCATTCGCGAGGCGAGCACGCAGAATCTGAAGAAGCTGACCGAGGTCTTTGGCGTCGACTGGGCAAGCGAGGCCATCGTGCCGAAAGTGGCAGCCATGGCCGATCATCCGAATTACCTGTATCGGATGACGACTTGCTTCGCAGTTTCCGTAAGCCGTGACACCCAACGCTATCAAACCATACAAAGAAACGAAACTGACAGACGTGTCTAGACCCTCTCACCAGCACTCTCCCTCCCAGTCCTCGCCCGCTCCGTCCTCCCCATCCTGCAAGCCCTCGTGGAAGACCCGATCCCCAACATCCGCTTCAACGTGGCCAAGTCCTACGCCGTCATCATCGACATCTTCAAGCGACTCCCGGACGAGAGCTCCACCGTCGCGGGCATGGAGAAGGAAGGCCGGACGGACTTCCGCGGCTCGCAGCGGGGCGCCCAACTCGTCCGCGACGACGTCATGCCGCCGCTGGAGAAGCTGATGCAAGACGACGACGTCGACGTTCGCTTCTTCGCCACGACGGCCGCCAAGGGCTGGACCGACAGCAGCGGTACCGCGATGGAAACTTAGGAGGTTTACGCGGACGCCGGCGCGAAGATGCTCGAGAAGGTGAGGAGTTTGAGGGCGGCTAGGATCCAGTGAAAATGGGGGTGTTTTTCTCGCATTTGATGGGAAGACGCTAGCTGGTATCCTTAGACTTCGGGATAGAGATCTCGTGGGTAGAGAGGAGGGCAGGCACGCATGCAACGCACCGCTCTAATTGTTGCGTGTGTGTGCGCTTAGTTACTTGGGCAGAAAGGCGAAAAAGAACGATACCACTTTGTGTTTTCTAAGACTTCTGTTTCTGAATCCGTACGAATGGTGTCGTGAATACTACTCTTGTGATGTTTGATCGCTCATTACGCTGGGCATATGTGCGCAGAACGAGAGAAGAAGTACCTACTTCGCTTCCCACCTACGAAGGCCCCTGGAAATGATCTGACACCCACTAAATCTTTGCGCGACAACCGGTCATAGTCCTGAATATCTTGTGGACTACAAAACGGACCAATCTACCTTGCCATTCCACTTCAAACAAGCCCTCTTTCCCTCTCCACCAACTACACCTCCACCTTCTAACCGTTTTTCTCACCCCCAAACGCATCCTCCCCGCCCACCGAACCACTACCACCGACAACCACCGACGCCGCGATCTTCTTCTGTTTCCGCTCGCGACCCGCTTTGCGTCGGGGATGGTACACTACGCGCTCACGTCCGGCGAGATCGGCCGGCTCGGTGTCGTTGTCGTGGTCGTGGTCGTTGTCGCCGAAGAGGAAACCTCGATTGCGTCCTGGGCCTGCCGGACTGGTTCTCCTGCTGCTGCCGCCGCCACCGACACCCAGTGGTCGAGGTTGTTGTGGTGTCTTTTCGTCACTCCCAAGCATCCAGGAGAAGGAGCTTTGTTCTAGTGCTGGGCGGGTGGGGGTACTGGTTGATTCGGTGGGAGGGTCGGCTGCTGGGGTAGATGTTCTTGCTGGCGGAGGGACGGAGGTTAAGGACTGGGCTGCTTCGGTGGGAGGTGGAGGCTGTGCGACGGGCTCGCTGTTGTGAGAGGGGTCTGTATAATCCTCTCGCTGTCTGATCACGAGGGGTGTATCTTGCTGTGGAGCAGCGTCTTGTCTGGCCTCAGGCGGCGGGGGGTGCTGTTCGGGAACAGAGGTAGGTGCTGGCGTTTCTTGCATTCGCTGCTCGCCTGGCATCTCCCCAACTTCCTCGCCACCCATCTCATTCTGATCTTGCTCGTCCGGCCCCGCGCTCTCCGGCAACGCAAGGCTCGAGTCCGCCAGGTAGACCTGCACGAACTGTACCTTCGCAATCGCGAGACTGAGCTTCTCCGCATCCCCTGATGAGATCTCATCCGCCTCCTTGACACCCCTTCCCCCGTCGTTGACATACTTCTGGCAATCCCACAACTCACTCACCGCCCCCTCGAGCAACTTCGCGAGCTGTTTATTGCGTGTCTCGAGCGCCTCGACGCGCGCATACACCGCTCCTGGTCCGCTGGGCGGCAGTCTTCGCGGCGTCCAGCTCCCGGACACCGGTCGAGTCTGCGACTCTCGGATCTCCTGCGCTTTCTTGTGGACTTCGTCGACGGCGCTCCGCACCACTTTCCCAATGCCGAAGCTTTCGCCTCGGACGTAGATATTCCGCGCCGTGGACTGGAAGATGGATTCGATGTTGCGCGGATGGCGGCTCGATCGGGCGGGAGATGCTGAGGATGCAGCTGCTCTGATGGCGTTGTCGCCGGAGAAGGTGGTGATGTTCCTTTGAAGCGCGGGAGGTGTAGCAGGTCGATTCGTTGGCTGTAACGGTCGCCCGGTATACTTTAGCACAACATAACTACCGCCTTCTGAATGCATGTGATCGCGAAGATACAGAGCGTCCAGCGCGAATGCTTGGGCTGTATGTTCTTGATCTATGGCAGGGTACCGGAGTAGTAAGGTCAAGGCGGCGTTGTAATCTGCATCAACAAGGTCCCAGCGTATCCTCAACAGCATCACGAGACAGATCTCGTTGACGAGATCGAGCGAGGTGTCCTCGGCGAAGATGACGTCCCAGATGGTCAGCATATCGTCGAAGGCGAATTCCCGGCCGAAAAGCAGTCTGATCCACCGCATGAGAAAGACTTGCGGAACGATGTCGATGTCCTGCAAGTGGCTGGCAAGCTCTCGGTCTACCCGCAGCAGCAGCTCAGAGCAGATATGTTTGCTGCGGGTCACGATCGGGTTATCCGTCGCAGCGTGTGTCGTCTGCTCGTAGAACCCCTTCGCGCCCTGCATGACTTGCGCAAACAGCGCGAAGGCGTCGTGCTCGATGTAGTCCGCGTCGAAGACGGCCTTGACGATGGCGTCTTCGCCCATGGCTTTACTGCTCGGCCCGAGCTCGATGGCATCCCGTTCCACCACCCAGATCAACGGCGCCAGAAGCTCGTGCATCCCCTGTCGATAGCCGATGTCCGGGTTGAGTTTGCAGTAGATGAACAAGATATCCAAGAGCATCCGCTGCGTGTCCGGTTGGCGGAAGTACAGGTTCTCCGGCATGCAGCGCTCGACGTCCTGAAGGATCTCGGACCGGAGTTCCTCATCTCCCTTCCGCAGTGCGGTCCGCGACGAAGAGGACTTTCAGGGTCTCAGCGAGGGTCAGAAACAAGGAACAACAAGCTCTCTCTTTCTACGAAAGTTGACGACCGTAGCTGACATACCTCTGCACCCCCCTCGCCCAAGAGATCGAAATCCGCATCACCGTCGTCTGGGTCCTCGAGGCGTCGTAGGAAATGGAGTCGAAGGGAATTATACGCCGAGCGCGAGGACAAGAGGGCACGAGGCCATTCGTCGGCCTCTACTGATTCGAACAAAAGGAACGCTTTCCAACACATGGAGCGGAGGCTGGTGGTAGCGGTGGCGGCGGTGGAGGTGCGGCCATCGAGACGGATGGCTTGCTTGAGTTCCGTCAAGGTGTGATATTGTTTGAGATCTTGCCAGCTGGAAGATGCACTGTTGAGGCTGCGCATTCTTTCGATATACGCAGGATGTTCAATAATTGATGTATCGTTGTTGAAACTTGATGTGACGAACGTTGGATGCGGTACGAAAGGTTCGGCAGTTGCCGGCTGAGTTTCCGGCCAACATTTTACTATTATTCCCTTTACCCAATCCTACCCAGGCTACTGCAAGAGATACTGTATAGCGTCCGTCATCCGCAATACCATGAACTCATACTCCCACCTAAAACCCTCGACCAAGAACCGGAGTAAAGCATCATTGTTGCCCGAGCATCTCGTTCATCAGCCCAACGAGCATCTTTAGGACCGCCGCTCAGCAGACGAAAGCAACCCAAAAATCGGATGGATTATCTCTCAAACTACTCTTGAACGAGCTACAAACAACAACTTCACCCCACGGCCGTAAAGTGCATGCCGACAAGGTCGTGCACGTCATTCCGGTGCATGACCAAAAGCTCATTCTCCAAGGGATTGTTGCCGCAGTCATCAAAAGAAGAGGACCCGTGTGCCCGCTTACGCCGCAGCATTGACATCCATCGCCATCTCGGTCACGGCCGGAGCCTCAGCAGTCTCAAGCTCAACCGCCTCGACCACAATCTTCTCAGTGCCGACGGGTGGCAACGCCGAAGAAGGCATAGGACCATCAACCTCCATCTTTTCCCCACCCTCCGTGATCCCCAGCCCGTGATGCACCTCCACGCTGCCCTCACCATGCACATTCGCCGCCTTGGACCTCAGCGCCGCCCGCTCTTTAATCCCCCTCTCCTCCCGATCCAGCGCGCGCATCCGATCCGAATTATCACCCATCTCGAAGCGGATGTCGTCGACGGCCAACTTGCCCCATTCCAAGTGGCGGGCGCACTTCTTGCGGTCGCACAGCTCGGTTTCGGCGTCGAGGCGGTTTTCGTCTTCGACCATCATCATATCCGCGTCCGTGCTGCCGTTGGGGTGGTGGGTGGATTTCTCGACGGCGAGGGTGTCGAGCTCGAAAGCTTGCTGGCCTACGGAGCTCTCGCGCCAGGTTTTGAATTGCGCTTCCGTCCATTCCAGACGGGAGTCGTAGCCACAGTATTCCTTCGGCTTGAGCTCCTTCTCTGTCGCGGTACGGGAGGCTGCTTGCTTGATCAGCGTGATGAACTTCATGCGGTCTTTCAGGAGCTGGTGCCGGCGTCGCGCATCGTCCTTCTGTCGGAGGATGTGCGCCAACGCTTGCGTCTCGTCTTCGGTGTATTCGTGCCCCTTCTTCTCCTTGCCGTCTGGCGTGGCCGGCGGGCTCAGCACGCCCTCGCCGAGCTTCTTGAAGTCTTCGGCTGTCTTTGATGAGTCCAAGAGACCTTTGACCTCACCCGCGGCCAGCACACCACCGCGAGCACCTAAGTCGTCATCCACGGCCGGACGCTCAGCGTTCGCGATACTGGTCTTCCTTCTGCTGCTTCTGTTCTTCATCGTGTCCTCTCTGCCCCTTGTCCTGGCAACCATCTCGCGGAAGTAAAGAACCCCGCATTCTTCCGAACAGTACTTGCTGCCATCTTTCCCACCCTTGCTCTTACCGACCCGGGCTGGTTGTCTGCATCCACTCCGTCTGCACATTCTCTTCCACGTGGTCCTGCCGATACCCGCTTTCGTGCAGCCCGGACACATGTACTTGTCGATGAGGTTCTTGTCCCTCTCTTCGATGCCCACGCATTTTCCGTGAAACCAGTCGTCGCACGTGCCGTCACAGCCGATCATGAACGTGCCATTGTCGGGTTTGCGGCATAGACAATAGACATCGCCGCTTCCTTCGACATCTTCGTCGGGGTCTTCGTCGTCATCGTATGGCTCATCGTTCGCTTCGGCGGAGTATGATCGGTTCGAGGGTGCGGGCGACGAGTTCGCCGGGGTCCCTTTGCTGCTCCCAGTCTTGAAAGGCGGCTTTGATGCAAGTGAGGAGGGTGTGGCAGACCGCTGTTTGTCGAGCTTGCGCTTCTTACTCGGTGGTGGTTTCTTGGTCGTGGTGGCCGTTCCCTTCTTCTTGGATGGCGCGGAGCGCTTCTTCGATGTGGTGGCGGTCTGCTCGGGGGCTGGAGCCTCCGTTGAAGGCATGGGCACAGACGACTCGCGCAGTGGCGACTGCACGCGCAGACTGTGTTCGTTCTTCAGTGCAGCGACCGCTTTCAACGTCGAGGCTTCCGGATCGGCCTGTTGCATCGAGGAGCGACGCGCATGGATAGGTGATGATGTTTGTGAAGTCGACACCGGCTCTTGCTTGATGGCAGCTGGTGGTGAAGGTTCTCTGGCCAGCGGGGCAGCCGGGTTCGACGTGTTTGCGACTGAGGACGATCGGGGTGAAGGTGGCTTCACTTCAGAGTTCGGATCGATCTCGCTCTTCTTCACACCGTCATCCATCTCGACGTCTCTTGACAAGATTGAATTCTCAACCATAGATGAAGTTGGCTGCCGGCCCAGGGCGTGAGCTTGGGCGAGTGACGGACGCCTCTGCTGTTCCGAGCCGAACCCCTGCATAGGCGGCAGAGTGAAGCCCGGCTGCGTTGGGGACACGATCGATCGGCGTCTCTGTTCGGGTGACCTCGAAGCGACGTGGTATTGCTCGAGAGTTGGCGAACTCATTTTTCGCGTGTTTGACGACGGAGGTGGAGGAAGCTCGATCGACGCGCCGTGCCCGCTGGCGCTTGGCCTGTGCTCGAAGGACCTCGGCCGCTGGCCGGGCGCGTCCTCCAGCGCGGTTTGTCCATACCACGGTGCTTGTCGCGGCGAAAAGTCATGCTTGCTGGAGAGCGAGGCGAGAACGTGAGCTGCCTCTTGCGCCGTGGCGGGCCGGTGGTCGTCGCGGCGTTGTTGCGGTTGCGACGGAGCTTCTGGGTGTGGAGATGAAGCTGGCGCATGGCGCTGCTCCGGCGACTGCGAATACTGGATGGGCGGTACAGAGTGTTTGCGCGGCTGTACTGGCGCGGCGGTCTGGTCGGCCAGGGCCTGTGCGTTGGCCGGTTCGGGGTTGAGTAGAGAGGAAAGGCTGAAAGGCATGATGGCGGTTGGCAGTTGGCACTACTGTCGCATGTCGCGTCCGCGTCGCGACCGCGTGTGCCGGGTTTACTGCTCAGCGCCGGTGGGTGAAGGGGAGGAAGAGGGAAGAGTGAGAGCAGAGACTGGCGAAGGTGGTCGACCGGTCATGCCTGGTAATATTAGGGTGCTGGACCTTTGTAATCCGCCTCCGCTTCTTTCTTTGACAGCGAAGAGGGACGGAGTGATCGGCGGCCTCCGCCGCGCACGGACCAGTCAAAGCGGGGCGAGCTAACGGCAATGATGCCGAAGGTCTGCGGGCTGTCCCGTGGCTCGGACAGCGGGCGACGCCGGGCTCGCGTCCGAAGCAGCATAGCAGGTCTACTGCGGTCAAGCATTGCCCAGGGTTGTCGCATAGCACGCCGGATGTTATGATAATAACACACAAGAACAGGCTTTTCCAAATCGTCAACGTCACATTGAGAAGGCGCCTGGGCGAGTGAGAGTAAGACTCGGGAGTGAGGATAGACAAGGCAAGCTTTGCGCATATCCAGTACCATCAACATCCAGAAACAATGGACATCGTCCTCCTCTTGCGCCTTGGCTACCTGGGCGCGGCATCCGCGGTGAGCGCCGGACCGAAGACGAAGACGTGCTTGTAGGATCCAGGCAGCCAACAGGCTGACATGGGAAAGGTAGGTGCTATTCGTTCATCTCACACCCGCCCTCCGTGATCGCTTCCTCGCCTACGGACCGCGTGCAACGGCGACGACGACGTCCACTACACCGGCCGAACGAGAAAAGGCGGCGGCAGCAAAAGAGCGAACGGACACGGTTCCCATCTCCCATCTCCTCGACCGTTTGGCCCAGGTCAAAGTCCCACACAGCTGGTTCACGTCCTTCTACCAACTCTCTGTCTTGTCGTCTCTGTTCTGGGCCACGCAGATATTCACCCAAGGACCAGCGTTCAGTGCAATCGCAGACACGATCGACTCCTCACGCGAGACCATGACCTTTCGGCAAGTCCTTCTCGCGTGGGTGCTGTTCTTCGTGCAAGGCAGTCGCCGGTTGTACGAGAGCTACGCCTTCTCTCGCCCCTCGGCTGCCCAGATGTGGTGCGGGCACTGGGTGTTGGGGTTGGGCTTCTACGTCGCGACGGGCGTGGCGATATGGGCTGAAGGCATACGTGAGCCTACCATCCCCCACTACCTACATCGAAACCCAGACTGATCCCCAACCAAATAGCGGCCTTACAACATCACACCCTCTCCTCCGCCGACTTCACCCTCCTCACCCCCGACCTCGGCACCTCGCTCTCCATTACTCTCTTCCTCCTCGCCTCAACCCTCCAACACCAATGCCACGCCCACCTCGCCTCACTAAAGTCCCGCAGCGACCAGTACACCCTCCCCTCCCACCCGGCCTTCGCGCGCCTCATCGCACCCCACTACACCGCCGAGTGCACGCTCTACCTCGCTCTCTCCATCCTCGCCGCGCCGCGCGCCGCCTGGCTGAATTGGACCTTGGCGTGCGCGGGGGTGTTTGTGGCGGTGAATCTGGGCGTGACGGCGCACGGGACGAAAGTGTGGTATGCGCGGAGGTTTGGGAAGAAGGCGGTGCAAGGGAAATGGCGGATGATACCGTTTATTGATTGAAGGAGAATGTGCAATGTCCCATCTAATGCTTCAGTGGCGATGGTGTAGGGGTTCAGCGAGAACTTTCCGCAACCTTGCACCGGAAAAAGACACTACCATGCTTGATTGCCTGAAGTGTGGTGATGGAGGTAAAAGACACCGACACCGTCAGGTGGGTGTATTAGTGCGAATGCTGGTAGAGACGCTGAAGACCGAAGTTGTGACTGCGCCGGGCTGAGGACATCCGCATCAGCAACGGCGGTCTTGAACCAAGCAAGGTGGAAGGAAATGATCAAGGTGGAAATGGAAAAGCAGGTCAGCAAGACTGATGACGACAGACCAGGCTCGTAGCAATCGCCTCGTCGCGTGTCGTGACAAGTCTGAGCAGCCAGGTGATCAAAGGGCAGTAGATGTTCCGCTCTTGCCCCTGGACTAACGTCACAACACCCTTTTATCAGAAGGTCACGTGGCAACACGCACGTGGCGTACCTTACCACATCCTTCTCAACCCCAACCTCACCTCCCCTCACCTTCTCCTCCCACC
>Ga0058704_10000459_pt1 | contig 21339 bp, 19 predicted proteins | sample AgamicMgSfe_FD_71363 | JGI IMG/M metagenome (GOLD analysis project Ga0058704, IMG submission 71363) | Agave microbial communities from Guanajuato, Mexico - Mg.Sf.e | ecosystem: Host-associated > Plants > Phyllosphere > Phylloplane/Leaf | place: Guanajuato, Mexico | collected 2012-05-30
TATAGGCATACCGTGGGTCCGCCACAATGTGCGAACCACAGCAAGAAGTGTATCGCTAATACTGGCCTGACCTGCGCCAGCTCGGGCATCACAGTCTCAACCGTCGGCATTGCTCCCGGACTCAAAGCTTTCTGCGACAGCAACCACACCATACCTGCTGCCGAAATCGATGCCAAATCGAATAACGGAACCTGGTTCGAAGGCGCGTACACTTCAATACCCGTGTGGTTCGCACGAGTACGCCATGACTCGCAACGGCTGTGTCCTCTTCTCTGGGATGATCAGGAGTAACTGCTCCGCTACTGGCACCGCAAAGGGCGCCGCCGTAAAACAAGATCATAGCCGTTGTGACGATATCAGCTTTGCATCCCGTTCCAAACCGCCCATCCTACCTACCGCCATCAGAAAGGCAATGCAGCAGCCGAACCTGCCGACCTCTCGCCTGCGAGTATCCTAAAGTTTGCGAGCAGCTTTACGCAGTCCTGGATGTCTACAGAACAGTACTCTCGACAAAGAAGCCGTTTTGGCGTCTCCGATAACAGCGCCTGGGCGCTTGCCACCTACTCAACCGACACCATCATCCACTCCGTTTGGTCTGATGAGGTCATGCAGAATTCAAGGACTGAGCGACTGACGAACGGCCGCTGCTTTGAGCATTGAAGTGGATTAGCATAGCTGGAATCCCAACATACCAGTGACTTCGCATCCAGTGCTTGCTAGTCACACATCTTTCCATGTGCAAGACGGCAGTAAGTCCTCTCCATTCTCAGGTGCACGACACGATACCAGCACGAGTACGATAAAGGACGCAACGTGCACCCATGTATACATTGCACGATCTGAGGAAGCTATTGGTACAGTACCCGTATCACCATCGCAGCCCCGGCTTCACACCAAAACAAGCACAAAGTCCTGCTCGACCAGGCATACCCGCTCGTCTCGCGACAGCAGGGTGAAGAAGTGAACCAAGCAACGCAACAATCTTATCCCACCTACAACGCCATGCCAAAGCCATAATCAAGCTCCCAAAAACGCTGCGCCAAGCAGCAGGCATATGTACGGAGAGTAGTAAGTCCATCTCAACCCCAGTTATCCCCAAGCGACTACGGAATCCTGCTCCGACAAGTAAGAACGCACGTCTTGCGACGGCGACGTGTAGAAGTGAACCAACTCAGCGTAGCAGTAGTGACCGTCCGTTCCCATTCGCAATGCCGTTCCCAACACGATCATGAAGTCCTGCTGATGCTGCCAAGTCCTCACGCCAGCCATGCAGAGATGCTGGCAGGTAGGCAGACTATCAACCATGCTTCGTCATCAAGCCTCCGAACTCGCCGCCGCCGCCTCCGACAACCTCGCCTTCTTGTTCTTCTTATACCGCTTCCTCTTGAGCGATTTCAGCGGTATGAACAGGAGCCTGATGGCATTGTTCTCCGCCTGCATGTCCGCCTCGTTATCCGCATCTTCGTCCTCCTCCTGCGCACTCGCCATCAGGAAGTTGTGCGGCAACTGCGTTGTGCGCCACCTTTGGACCTTGCGCAGCTCCACGATGCAATGCTCGGCCATGTACGAATCCGGCTTCCCACCCTCGCCCCAATCGGACGGCGTCGTCATGAAATCATTTGGATCACCTGGTTCGGAAGGGTAGCTGTACTCGCTGTCGAACTCGTCGTCATGCTGTATCTGCTTTCGCCTCGGGTACTTGTGCGGCCGCACGCCATCCACCAGCTTGCACAAGAAGGCCCGCTTCCTCTCCTTTTTGTTTAGCCATACTTTCGTTGGGTCCATGCTTGGGGGTTTGATGCCCTTGGCTGCGTTAGCCATAGCCTTACGCCCAGCTCGGCTGAACCTCCGATACCACTGCAGGCGCTCAAATTCTCGTTGCTGGGATGTGAAGCCTCCCGGTTCCTTTTGAGCCTCTTCCCATGCCACATCGTCTGGCTTTTCTCCCCAGCGACCGTCGGTGTATGGTGTATCAGTGTCGGAGGTGTCGGGTTCGTTGTCCGGCCAGCCAAGTGGACCTGCAGTAGACCTGTGCGGAAGCAGCGTGGCTTTGTCGCTGTCTGCGAGGCGAAGAGCTTCGTCGACTTGGCGAGAAGTTTTGTTGCCTGGGACGACGGCATTGTTGACTGGGCTCGAGGGTAGAAACTGCCCGTCGCATGTCATCACACCCTCCGCTACCCCAAGTGCCGTGATGTCACCGTTCCCGTCGTGTGAATCGTCGTCACTGTAGTCACCAGCCACATCGCACAGTTCCTGCTGCATCACGTCTGCCGGAGTCGTGGCGCGAGAACGATGACTCTCAAACTCAATGGGACCATCGTCAAGTTTCATATCGCTCGCCAAATGCTGAGAGCTGGTAACCGGAGTCGGCAAGCTGGGTCGCACACCCCCGGCAACCTTGCACTTTGTGCTTTCAGCAGCTGATGAGTAGTGAGTAAGGCCTGCCGGAGTTGGAAAACTCGATGGTACGATCGGTGTGCTGTCATAGATGAAGCCGGTATCGAGCGTAGGGGTTGGAACCGACGACAAGGTGGACATGACGATCTGGTGATCTACGTTGCCATTGCTGGAGTTGGGTGAGGGGCCGGCGACGGCTGGTACGTTGGAGCCGCGCGATGATGAGAGGGTTAGTTGCTGCGGCTTACGGCGCCCTTGGCCTAGAGAATGCTGTTTCAATTCTTCGGTCGCGCGTCGCTGCTCCTCGGCGCTCACCACGACGGCCTTGCTACGCCGTCGGCGCTTGGGCGGCGGCGGGGAAGACTGCTGCGTGAGTTGGGTCGGCGCGGATGAAGACTGCTGTGTAGGCTGGGTCGGCGGTGACGAGGACCTCTGGGTGGTACGTCTCGGTGGCGAAGAAGACAAGTCAACGTCTGGAAGTGCATTGCTGTCACTCAAGAGCTTGTAGCGGTTGCGCAGCGCGCTGCCAGTGCGAGGATGGAGCTTGAAGTGGTCGCGAATTGTCAAGAACTTCCAGCCCTTGGCTTTACCCCAGGCCAACTGACGATCTTCTTCTCCGTTCCAGGTGTTTTTGGTCTTGGATGGTGGCCGCATCTCAGTGAATGCATTGCGTGGCGGCTGGGCGGAAGTCGGGGCCTCTTGGGTGGGCTGACTCGGCGACGTTAGTATAGCTGTCGTGCTCTTGTTGCGGGTCGCGCTGGGTTGCTGCGTTTCATCGACGTGGCTAACGGGCCGCTTGCCGGCGGCGTGCGTGCAGCGCTGTATGGTCAAGATGCGGTTGCTGTGCGGGATGTCCTGAATAAGGTCTGCGACCACCTGGCTCCCGCAGACCTTCCCAAACACATGGCTCAGCATGACATCGCGCTGTGGGTCCAGGAAGCCACGTCCTTCGCTCTCCACATCCTCACACCATTTCTGCGCTTGATGCCAGAGGTCCTGGACGTTCGCATCTAGCGTTGGCGTGAGCGCGAACCTGTAGTGTCGCTCGCCGAGCTCTTCCTCGGTAGCCGGCGGGTACTTCTGGCTGAAGCCTTTCCTCGAGTGCATGATCCTCACAGTGATGTGCATGACTGCTGGTCGCGCTGGTGTTGGTGCCATGGCCGGATCCACTGCTGATTGCGCTGCTGGGTTGCTGGAAACCGATGCGGTCGGTGGGTGCGCGACCGCGCGCTGTGACGTCAAATTGGGCGACGACGCTTCACGTTTGTCCAATGGTGTATGGAGCTTCGTAGCAAGCGCGCCCGCCAAAAGAGCGTGTGCCAACGTCTGGTCGTACAAAGCAAGTTGTATGTATGATGGTGAGCAAGGTGGAGAGAAATTGGAGCTCCAAAGGTTGCGACGCGGGCGTGGGCTTAGCGCGATGAAGCTTAGGCCATCGATTTGATAAGTGTGCACGTGCTCGCTCGGCACCAAAGTCGGTGACAGAAACTTTGGCAGCCGAAAGTCTTGGTCTGTAGAACTCCAGGTTGACAAACATTCCTCAAAGAAACCACAGTGCCGCAAACGGTACCGGGCCGAAGGTAGCAAACGGGCGTGTACTCCATCATGATCTTCATCATGAAGCGCCTAAGGAACATAATCAAAGGCAGCGTACCGACCTCAGCCAAGAGAGAACCGAAAGGGCAATATCTTGCCCAGCGCCTGTACCCATGATGGAGTCCAGTCCCCGATTGCATGTCGGTAATCTGCCGTATGTCGCGCAGAAGTCAGATGTCGAGAGGCTCTTTGCTGTCAACAAATTGCCAATGTAAGCTGATATAACCCAATAATCCATTCTCGCAGATGACGAACCGTCCACAGCAAGAACATCGACAAATCCATCGACCCCTTCACTGGTCGCAACTCATCCTACTGCTTCGTCGATTTCTTCAGTCAAGACCATGCAGATCAAGCTTTGCAGAGCCTGCAAGGTCAGATGGTGAGAGGACGCCCAGTCGAAGTTAACCTTCATACTGAACGCAAGTCCCGCCCGGGACGAGAACGTCCACCGCCCAAGAGCGTTCATCGCGGATGGCGATCGCAGGAGGAGGCGATACGAGAGATGACCCAAAATGCCTGCCTCTTCGACCGCTGGTCCCGCGACGATGCTGAAAGCCACTGGATCATTCCTATGGAAGAAGGCCGGCGGTTGTGGGTAGGTGGACTGACGCAGTGGCGAAACCAGAAGTGTGTGGATGCGGAGATGCAGGCGCTGTTCCAGGGGTGGAACATCGAAGCCGTGAGCAAGAGGATTCCGCAACCGGGCTATACGGTTCACCAGCCGGACTCACATTACTACTGCTTTGTGGATCTGCCGAGCGAGCGAGAGGCGGAGGATGCTATGATTGCTCTTGATGAGAAGCGCACGCCGAAAGGTGGCCACTACCGGATCCGGCTTGCGCGGTGGCCGCAGTTGAAACCGACGAAGGTTATGCGTGAGCAGCTTGGCGTACGGAGCCTGGATGAGCTGGACGTGCCGGAGCGGAATCTGGAAGGCAGCTGGCATAGATCAGAGTGAGGCAAACTTGTCAAGTATACCGAGGAATATCTGCGCATCTCTTCACCTCAGTTCACTGCTTTCTCCACCTCCGTTCGCTCCATAAGCGACGCTGGTGGCTGATTTCGTTACGTTGACTGGCAAGTCGTCTCGCTCCATAGCAATAGACAATCGACAAGAACAGGACCTAGTGCAACATCTCTGCGACCAGAAGTATTCGTCACTCACTCGTAGTGACCGTCTCAGACACAGTGCGATGCAGTCTGGCGGTTAACAACTATTGCTACTCCAGGAGGGACACAGGTCTGAAATCATGTTGACAATCATTCACGATGTTGGGCGAAGTCCTGATGAAGAGCGCAAGAACTTTCGCTCGGCTGCTGGCCACAACCAAGGGTTGTTGCTGCTGTTGCTCCTCTAGATGGCCTTTCCTATCGCGCCCCTTGCTCCCTCCTAATCATCTTTCTCATCCCCGACCGCGCAGAAGCCGCGAGTTTTATACACTGCCCCTATGACAAGCATGCCCATAGTGATAGCACTCTCAATATCTCGGTCTGACCTCGAAGGCCGGTCATCGAAGTTAGGCACTACATCGCAAGGCTAATAGCAAAAATTGTCGGGTGCGTAGAGCATAGCATGCGCTATCTCCGAGAGACCACCTGCGTGGCTTGAAATCGCTAAATACCACGGCGGCTCAATGATCCCGGCGGGGTTCTTCGCATCGTAGGCGAACAGTTTCGTGTAGAGCCGAGACGGTACTGTATACGATTCTGTGACGCCTAGACTGTATGCTGGCTGGGACTATGCGAGACGATACCATAAACATTACTGCCAACTGCATCATGAGTGCCAGAGGGCGTTCGAGCCTAGCGTTGAGCGTGGATATGATTCTTGAAAGATTGAGATGGCAGAGCTTGATGCGAGGAATTGCACCGCGTGTCGTTATCAGAAAGCGGGAGACGAGGACAGGCTGCAGTATTTGCCTCCTCACAGCCCGAGAAAAATTGCAAACGGGCTCATCCAACAACCATACCAATACGTACACGGCCCTACCCAAACCATCAACGCTATCTACAACACCCACTCCAGCGACATGTACATCCATCTCAACATCTGAACGCCCCCAGCTCACTCGGCGCAGCACATCCCCAGCTACACGCCTTCCTCAAAAACGGCAGTACCGTCTCCGGCGTCAACTCCTGCTGCGAAGAGAATCCGTGAAACCAGTATTCCATCCACTCCGCTCGCGGGATGATGAACTGCTTGTCGCAGGTCGAGCAGGTCTCGTTGCCGTGCGTGGCAGTATTGGTCGCTGCGCGGCGGAGAGCGGAGATCAACGTTGATGATAGATTGAGGTCATTGTTGGGTTGAGTGATGAAGTCGTGGAGGTTGTAGTTGGCTTGCGTGGAGCGCAAGGCGAGTTCGAAAAGGGAGGGTGCTGAGGCGCTGCTGGGTGATGAGGGGGCGTTGGCAGTGGGGTCGAGTACTGCTTCGTAGGCGTCGTCGGTCTCCGCCTGCAGTGCGCCGAGGCGGCGGACAGGTGTGCCGTCGGCGTCGAAGTAGCGGACTGCCGAAGAGGCGAGGTAGATGAGCTCTTCACGAGACACCTTCAGCTCCTTGCCCGCTCTTGATGACTCCTGCATGTACTGGATCCGCAGCATCCTGCCCAGCTTCAGACGCAGCTCTAGCTCCGCGCGCATGCTCACACTCCCTTCTTCTCGCTTATACTTCTCGCGAAGCTGATCAATGGCATCCCCGGTGTCACCCCACAAGCTCAAATCGCCACTCTTCAGCATCTGCTGGACCCTGGCTCTTGGTAGCGGTGACGGGCCGCTGAGATCGCACGGCTCGACGAGCGGATTCGGTCGCAGGGTGATTCGCCGGCTGTCGCCTTGACAGTCCAACTGGTCAAGCATCTCCCACGGAAGGTGGAGGATGCGGTTGCCGGCAATGTTAAGCTCTTCAAGGTTCTTAAGGCGACTGATGGCAGGTGGAAGGGAGGCGAGCTCATTGTTGCGTAGGCTCAGCACAGAGATGTTGGTCAGGTTGAACAGTTCAGCTGGTAACGATGTGAGATGGTTGCCGGCCAAAAAAAGCTGAATGGAGGGCGTGAGCGGGCTGAACTCGTCCTCGCTCGGTGGGTGCGTGTGGTCGGCGAAGGTCTGTCGGATGAGCTGGTGCAGAGACGCGAGCGTCACATCGGAGATACTGCCGAGCTTGTAGTTGGTGAGGTCCACGCTCTCCTTGCCATTGTCCACGCAGTAGTGGATGTAGCGCGCCGCAAGCGCCTCACGGTCTTCCTGTATGCTTTCGCAATGATCTGGCGCCTGAAACTCCTCCAAGGTCAACTCCCGGACCGCCCGCCTCTGAAGCAGCATAAATTCCTCGCCGCCATCACTGCTGTCACTCCCCAGCCACACGCCACTGTCTACGTTCCTCGAGTTCTCGCGCTTCGCCATGCTGCGCCTCAGATCCTGTGAGCTGTCGCGGCGAAGGTTCCACCATGGTCCGCGAACGAGCTTCTTGCGTCGCGGCTGGTCTGCCTCATAATGGTTCGCATCGCTATCGGATGTCGCGTCGGAGAAGATTGGGTCGCTGCTCATGCTCTCATAGTCGCTGAGTTGGCGTTTCCGGTGATGCGCGAACAGCCCCGCGTTGGAGCTCGAGGTGGAAGCGAGTGGCGGGAATGTCGGGGAGGTAGGTAGGTCCTGCTCTGGTAGCAATGGTGGTGAAGAGGGTAGAGCTATCTCGGACATTGTGTGAACGCGTTACTGTCAGGCTGGATGCTCGCCTGATGTTGTGAAGGAGTGGAGACTTGTCGCGTGCGAGAGACTTTGAAGACGCGCCAGGGTCGATGACGCCAACGCGGAAACGAGCCGCACCCAATGCCTCTTTCCAACAGACCACCTTTCGAATACCTATCGCCGCGACAGCAATGCGCTGCGATCGCATTGTGCACTACCGTATTGATCGGGCAATGGCACACAAGTGGTATGCCGTAGCCGTTCGAGATTCAGGATAACATGACGTCCGTTCATGGTGGCAAACCCGTCTTCGGGCTGCTCTCGCTTCAAAAAGAACCTTGGTTCGACGAGATGCACGCCGGCCTCCTCGAAGCCTAGAAGGCGAAAGCAGACATCCGCAAAGTGACCGACAGCTCAACGGCCAGCACCGCCCTGACCACCAAGTTGTGTTAGCCACCGACGCCGCCCTGACAGACCCACATTTCCGCACTCAAAGAACTGAAGCAGCCATAGTGGTACATTGGTTTCTCACGAGCGTCTTCGCCAGCATTGCCCGTCCGTTAAATATCAAAGACATGCGAAGAAGCAGAAAATCCGATTAGATCGAAGTCCCAGCTACGAGCTCCGTTCATCTATTACAACAAAGTATTTCATGGTGTATTTTCATCGCTCTACTTGTATATGGGTATCTCTGAAAGTGCACTCAACCGATCGCGCTTCGGTAACTTGGTGACCTACTGCTTCAACCACGCGCTCTCGTAATTGTTCCTTCCACTACGACAATGCCTTCGAGTTCCCGAAACACCTCTCCATAAAAGCCTGAACCACCGGATTGCCGCCTGCGAGCCTACCACCTTCCTTGAGCACGCTCAAACCATTGCTTGTTACGATCTTCAGACCCTGCAGCCCGCGAACTCTCGATAGTGCGACGTACACCATCTCACGCTCGAAGCTGCGGTCAAGGTTCATGATGACCTTGTCGAGCGTCATGCCCTGCGACTTGTGGATGGTGATGGCCCAAGCCGGCAGCAGCGATATCTGGGTCCGCAAGAGCAGACTGTATGGTTCTTCGTCGCCGAGCTGGCTGACCTGACACATCGGGAAGATGGTCCGAAGTGCGCCGTTGGTAAAGCGAACATGCGGCAGATACCGTACGTAGCGACCGTCTCTCGGGGTCTCATCTTGCTTTTCGATCCACTCCTGCACACGCAGATCTCTATGCCTTCCACCATCGCCACCAGCTGTTGGCCAATAGTTGCGGTTCTTGTCGTCCTTGCTCTGCAACTTGGCGACCTCGTACGGCTTAGAACTAACAAGCTTGCCTTGATTGCCATTAGCAAGCCCGGCCGCAAGGTCAACATTAGCAACCAGCATGACGAGTATGCCTACTTTCATCTCCAGCCTAGCAGGGAAACGATGGTCTTCGCAACCTTTCATGTTGCCGGAGTCGTCTTTGTAACCTTTCGGCTTGAGATGAGGATGCAGCTTCTCTCTCCAATCGAATTTGTCGCGGCAATAGAAGATCCGCACTGGGTGCACGATCCTGGCCAAGCCTTCCTCGTTCTTTGCATCGGCTTCTCGATTGTTAGGGAATAGCTGTACGACATCCTCGACGTCACAGTCATGGTTCAAGAGAAGGTCGATCTGCGCTTGTGACGGAAGATCGCCCGCCCGAAGCGTTCGTAGTATGTCGATGAATGCAGGGTCGCTTTGCCGATGAATCTGCGTCAGCTCAACATTGACAAACCCACACCGTGCCCACGCCGCGCTGCGGAAGGCCCACTGGTCATCCGACTCAAAGCCATGACGACAGCTGGAACAATATTTCCTGCCATGTTCCGCAAGCTCTTTGCCGCAAGGGAAGCGAGTCTTGAAAGGTCGGACAGGTGGCAGTTGATAGAAGTCACCCGTCACGATGACCTGGATGCCACCAAACGGCAGTGAAGGGTCATGCGTCGATCTTTGAGGTCCCCTATGATACTTGCCCAGATCGTCAGAGTCTTTATTGGGCGCCCTGGCGTCGCGGCAAACCTGATCTAAGCGCTCAAACTGAGGATTCTCCAACATACTGATCTCGTCAACGACGAGAATGTCCGTCTCGTTAAGCCTCTCCCAGCGCTCTTTCGAGTGAGCGTCGCGCCTCAGATCGTCGATGTGCTTCTTCTTGCTGTCTGCAAGCCGGCCGGCGAATGTGAAGTAGGTCTGTCCTCCGACACTAAGCGCAGTTATGCCGGTCGGCGTAACGATAGTTGCCGTTATAGCGAAGATGATCCACGAAAGCTTTCAGCACGGTCGACTTGCCCGTACCGGCAGATCCGGTATAGAAAACATTGTAGCCGTCAAGTACAAGCTGTGCGAGGCGTTCCTGCTCTTCGTAGAGGTGATCAAGAGTCGGTGGTGTTCGGACTGCTTCGTAACCATCGTCTGACTCCGAGGGTGTCATTGAAGGTGGTATAGCTGTTTGCCGCTGCTGGCTGAGCCGATGATCTCGCTGGCGTGTTTCTGCAATCTTCCTTAGGGGCTGGCAGCATCTTGCATGGCAGCCAGCTACACTACGGTTCAGGTAATGAGGAGCCAGATCTAATTGAGATGGCTTGGAGCTTTTGTGGCGTGCATCTGGGAAGCCGTTGACCTGCCTTTGCGCTTGATCCAGGCCAGACCACTCGAAGTAGATGCCGGTGTTACGGCCATGGCAGACCGCATACAGCTTCGTGGTGCCCATGGGAACGTCCGCAGGCATAATAGGTGCAGGAGACTGAGCCGGTAGAAAGCTGTCCAGATCTGGTGTCATTTCGCGCGTAGCCTCTGTAAGTGGCAAGAAGTCCATGGCGCTCTCTGGTGGAGATCCAGAGCTCCCATAGCCTTCGTCCGCTTGGTACAACTTTTCGTGAGTGTAGGACTGCTGCGTGGGTGGCTCCTCACACTCGGTCTCCATCATGACTATTGCGGCCCTGCGGCCTTGACCAAAAAGAGCTGGGCGGTCTGAACCCTCGCCGATGACTCCATTGTCGTTGACACGCTCGTAAAAGTTGTCCCCACGAGCAGCAGTACTGGGTATAGTTTCGTACCCCAATTGGTCGACTACGAAGAGTTGAGCTTGCTGCATTGCTGACGAGCCTGCCTTTGGAGTCGGCATCTCGGATGACTTGATCTTCGGGTCGACGTACGCGCACTCCAAAATCGATGTGCCTCGGTTGATGGCTTGGCTGGCAAGCAGCCGAGCTTGCCGCATGCCGTACTGAATACGCTCGTGCTCCTCCCGCCGCGCTTCGGTTCCAACGCGTGGCTGCGCGTCTGGTCGCGTTCTGTTGGTGCCGTGGAGATGGTGGGCAGTGAGTGACGATACAGATTCATCTTCGGAGGATGACATAACCTCGCCTTTCGGGGTACACGCATTCGCTGAAGGCCTTGACGAGACATCGTCGGAGAGTGAGTCCTGAGAGGATTGTGTATCGCCGGACGATGACGAATCGCCGTCATCCTCAGAGTTCGTACTCGTCTGAGCGCAACGCAGACCCTCGACCGCAGCAGGCCTGATCTTCAGAAACTCGTTGGTCGATTCGACGAACACCGGCCGGTTGACAGCTCACAGGCTCGATCTCCGCTGCGGTGCCCAGCTTTGCGGCAGGCATAGCAGCGGCCGGCTTTCCAGCACTTTGTGCGCTCTTCTTTCGTCAAGCGCCCCAGTCTCTCCGCCCAATCCGGAAAACAGTCAAGATTCGACCTCTTCTGTCCTGGCTCCACCCTCGTCCTCTTTCGTGCCCCATCCTCCGGCTGCCCGATTTCATGGCTACTTTCCTTGCGCTTGCTCATATCTGCTAATTTCCCTGCCAATGCGAGACCGCTTGAGACTCTTCCAAATGGCGCATGCCGTATATGCACGTCTCACTTTCCAGTCGACACGACTCAGCCCTGAAATGCTGTGAGAAATTCGCCTAACCGCCAGCTTAACAATCGCGAAGCAACGCACCGATAAGCACCAAGACTCTGTACACGCAAAAAATCGTGTCGAGATAATGTCTCAAGATGCTCGCTAAGGTCGGTCGTTGATGTTACAGATGCGCTCAGGAACAGGCAAGGCGTGAGAAGGCCCGCTCCGCCCCCACGCCTCTACACGCCAGATGCGTTCGCAACTGCAGGGATCAGGAAAGGAACCTCTCACTCTCAGAATCCAGACGGCGCTGCTCAGTAAATAGCAATTCATGCAACATGCCACCTATACCGGCGCATCACTTCTCGAGTAAGCTGGTGTCTCGTGGACACCTGGTGATTTGCATTCTACTGCCGGCTGCCAGCACATATTGACAACAACCTTCCCGCTCTGCGATCGCATATACAAGCCCGTCGGAGTGCTAGACTTCGAGGCGTCTGTATGGCGTGAACAGCCGTTCAGCAATGGCTGTCCGTCGGCGTGAAGTCTGCGCTGTGCTCATTCCCATCCTCTCACGAATGAGGCGTGAGGTACATCCTAACGAGCGGCGACTCGACGATAAGAAGGCTCCCCTTCGCGGCCTCAAGGTATGTATTACTGGCATCGACCTTGATCTAAGGCAGCAGCACGCAGCGCTTGTGCGAGCTCTCGGTGGAGAGTTCCATCCTCGTTTGACAAAACGGGTCACCCATCTCGTTGCCGGACGGAAGCATGGCGAGAAGTACGACTTTGCGATAGCCAATGATGTCGCCGTTGTATCTCCGGCATGGCTGCGTCGCAACGTCCGGCGCCGGAAACCAATGGACGAAGCGTTCCATACCACGCCCGACCAGCACAGTGATGATAGTCCCTCTTCCTCTGAGACGGACGACTACGAGGATGAGTGGACTCGGCTTGCGCAGTCGTGTAGAGATCCTCGCCTTCTCCTGCCGCCTCCATCGACGAGCCAGAACGCATCCTGATAGGAGACGATAGAGAACCAAGTGTCGATAACACATTTGCGGCCCAGCCGTCCAACACGACGCCAGAATTAGCAACGCCCCGGGAACTTCTCCTTGCTGAACGTAGCGAGTTTGCAGCTCATGCGCAGAACGACAGCGCCTACAGTCCGGAAACGGCGGAGGAAGATGACGAACCAACGGAGCTCATTCTGGCAGATCTTCTAAGGAGCGTCAAAGACCACGAGACGACGCAAAAGCATGAGGCCGAATCCTTTCTACCACCGGACTCAACGGCGTTTTGGAACTCTGCGCTTTCGCAGGTAGAACGCGTCGAGAAAGCATTCTGGAGACGTTGTGCCGTTTGCCATGCACAGCTTCAACGGCCGAAAGCGATCCTTTGCCGAGGCTGCGCATTGACTCCAGGCGCAGACTCTCTCCTCGAAAACTGCGTTGCAGAGCACCATCCCTGTGCTGAGCAGACCGACGTTCTCAAATTGGTAGCTCAAGGTCACAATGTCTTTTATACCGGCGCCGCCGGCACCGGCAAGTCCACTGTGTTGCGAGCGATGGTGCAATATCTTCACGCTCACAGTCGAGATCGAGTCATCGAAACTATCTCATCAACTGGTATCACCGCTCTCAATATTGGCTGCAGGACTATTCACAGCTTTGCCAAATGGGGGCTTACTGTGGACGAGAAATCAGCGAAGAAGGTGCGGACGGATGCAGGTCGCCAGCGAGTCTGGGAGACCTTGCACGAGCTAGAGGTCCTCATTGTTGATGAGATCAGCATGATGTGCAGCAAAACGCTAACACGCCTGGAGAGCGTTCTCCAGCATGTGATGAAGAACACGGTACCCTTTGGCGGCGTACAGATGATCATCGCAGGCGATTTCTTCCAATTGCCGCCGGTGAAGCCTTTCAATAAGTGTCACGAATGCGGCATGCAGACTCAACAACAGAAGGACAAGCCGAAACAATGGGAGCGTCCCAAGCACGCCATCTACCATGACGACGACAAATGGGCTTTTCGCAGTCAGGTCTGGGACGATCTGAGTCTGCGCTGCAAGCAGCTTGTGCAGATTCACCGACAATTCGATCCGACTTTCACTGCGTTTCTCAACAAGTATCGCGTGGGTACGCAGCTGATGGTAGCTGAGGACAATCTGCTCTGGGAGCACATATCTCACGTCGGTGACGATGCCATCCGAATCTACCCTCGACGAGGCACGGTGGACGACTTAAATGCTGCAAGACTTGCGAAGCTCAAAGGCATTGTATACACGCTGCCTTGTGTCGACAGCTGTCACTGGAATGGGAACGAAGACGATCACAAGCGATACGAGCTCGCCAAACGCTGGAGGCGTGTGGAGCCTGGGAACGACGTGTCGCCGTTTCAGGCATGGACCTTGGACCGACACCGCTACGACGAGGCTTTTTAGTACAAGTGCGGTATGCCGGTTGTGCTGCTAACGAATCTGCATCGGCAATCTGGACTCGTGAATGGTAGCCAAGGCCAGATCATTGGCTTCGAGAAGTACGACTCTGGCAAGCTCCCGCGAGCTCGGCGCAGAGGCGGTGAACAGCACACGCTCCAGCAGTGGATCTTCTTCGGCGACACAGCCAAGTATCAAGAACACGAAGTTCGGAAATTCAACAAGCGTGTTTCGGCTAATCAGAGACTGTGGCCAATTGTCAAGTCCAAGCATTGGCGAGAACCTTGTACTAATTATCCCTTCTGCGAAGTCCACGAGATCGGCGCGGATCCACCTTACGGCCTGATGTCGCGCACACAGATACCGCAGCTCGCCGCCTGGGCCATCACGACGCACAAGTCCCAAGGCATGACGTTGAATCAGGCAGAGATCGACATGAGTGATGCTTGGGAGCCTGGACAGATGTACACCGCGATGTCAAGGGTGAGGACTTTGGAAGGGTTGAGGGTTAGTGGACTATCGTATGGTACGGCTAGTCGGGCGGACCCGGTAGTGAAGGAGTTCATGGATGGGACGGCTTGGGTCAAAGGTGCTGGATGACGATGGCTTGGCTTCCGGGTCGACATGAGTGATGGGCTTGAATGCTGCTGTGCCTTGTGATACTCTGTCGCTAGGATGCAGACATGAGCCTGGTGGCACACGTCAGTGCAGCTTAGTATTAGACCTGCATGCATCACCTATACTGTACATGCAAAGTCCGTTACTTACACTATGCGACAAGACTCAATGCGCAAAAAGTACGTACAAAACCCTTCACCCAAGTCCTTGGGTGCATGTACACGATGCGATGTCCAAGCTGTCTGCGTGCACTGTTGCGCAAAAGGGTATACTCGAATGCGACAACGCTAGCGCAAAACTCCATGTAACCAAGGTTCGACATTTACTTCAGCTACTTCCGCGAGGGACCCGATCATGTTGCGCCACGGGTTCACTGTACGTCACGATCTTTCAACGGACTGACGACGTCACGGAGACGGTTCCCGCATCTTCCTACACTTTTTCTACGCGCGATACCGTAGCTTTTGCCTCGTCATCCTAAGTCTCTGGACTCACATCCCGATTCCTGCGCTCTTCTTCGCCACATGTATCCCATTGACCATTGAACATCCACTCGTAAGAAGCCTGCTCCTGCTCATTCGCCCTCGCTACCCTCCAGATCAACACACTCTACACGGCCAAGCCGCCAAGGCTACGTGCACAGGAAAGGGCCATGTACGCCTCACCTTCCTCAAAGCACACCTCGAGACTTGTAACAAGCCGGTCAAGCGTGATTTTCTGCGACTCGTGACTGACTTAATGCACCAACTCGGTAGTCAATGGGTTTGAGTCTATCAAAGCAGGCTATACAACCTTTCTTCGCCAAACACCTGGACGAGTCAGTGAGTGGTAGATAGTATGGCGCTCACCGCTGCCGGGTCTGCAAACTTGCAAGTACGGGCTTCTCAGAAGCAGCAATTAACGCTATAGGGCAAGGTTTTGCCAGTCCGGGCCTTGTCCTTGGCAGATTGCCGGCTTAGGGTACCTTGGTGGAAGGGAGGGTTCACCGGCTTGGATTGTCAGTCTTACCAAGGCTACCGTTCACCTGTTCGGCTTTAGCAAAGTGGCGACTAGTGTTTAATGTCACAAGCACCTCAGGTTTGATGATCGTTCCACCCCTTGTCCTCGTTGGAGAAGACTCCGTGAACTCTGCAGGCAGGAGGCCGGTACACTGCGTTTTGCAACGCATCCATTGTATACTCGTCCGGAAAGGCTGGGCCATCGAAATGATGTATACGGAGCTGTCTATTCGGTACAGTCTCGCTGCCTGCTTTAGTGAATATGCCATTCGCGGCCACACTGAGCTCGTCGATGATGAGTACATTGATGTACGAGAACGATGGGAAATCCACACAGGTCCGAGGCGATTTGGGTCAAAACCTGTACATCTGATCATTCTGTTTTCCCAGATACTCTACACCTTTTTGGTCTATGCCATCCAACTCCCATACCATCTTCTGTACACTCTCACACATCTAGATCACAAACCTCGCAACTACACACCACCTGCACGCGCCTTCCGCACATATTCAACATCCTCCTGCGACGGCCTCGGGATGACCACTTGTGGCGAAGAAGGCACCGGAACCACCACCTGCGGCGATACCGGACGCACTTGGTCCGGGTGGCCACTTTGACGCAGCATACTGCCATAATCATCGCTCTCCGGAGGCGTGTCCCAGACCACCGGCTGCTCATCGATGCCCGCAGGCGCCATCTCCGTCTCAATGGGATCGGCGACCTGCTCGACCCATTGCTCGACCTTCGAAGGCTTTGCTGCTGGTGCTGTCTCGGTACCCTCGGGATCTGCCGGAGCGGTGACTGCGCTGTGCTCGGCTGCGGGCCGACCAAGGTCACGACCTGCGGCTTCGGGCTCAGCCTCGACTGCCAGGACGGGTTTTGGGTCCGTCTCCATCTCCGCTTCGGCCAGCTCAGGAACGGCGTCATCAAGCATTTCCTCGATATCGACTTGCTCACCGCCAAGAGCATCAGCGATTATTGGTTCCAGCTCGGCCTGCAGCTCCAGATCTGGCGTTCCTGTAATCTGAAGGTCTTGCTCGGCACCGAGAGCAGCCCGTTCGTCCTCCGATGTGATGATCACCGAAATAGCATCTGCCTCGGCCTCCGTTGGCTGCGTGACGCCATCCAACAGCTCGCCGTTGATGTGTGCTTCGACATCACCACCAGTGCTAGCCACGACTGGCTCCGGCTCCGGCTCTGCTGGTTGATGAGCGTTGGCAATGGGTCGTTCGCTGAAATTGAGCCCAAGCTCTTCTGCGACAGCATACATCTCCATTGCCGAGCCCATGTCCTCTTCCACCCCAAGCTCTCCTTCCTCCTCTATTTCTGCTTGTAAAGCCAGCTCGGCGGCGTCGATTGCTTGTTCGCCACTGACGCCTGTCTCGTCAACATGGAAAGCTGCGGCCTCGATCTGCAAGGCCGCTGCCTCCGCCTCCGCTTCCGGTTCCAGCGGCAATACAGTCGGGTGAACGTTCGGAACAAGCGGCACAGCACTCAAAGTTGGCTCGCCCTCATTAGCGATACCTGTCTCCATCGGAGTGACTTCCTGCTGTTCGAAAGCCTGCAAATTGGGCTGCGTTGTGGCATCCGGCTGCTTCGCATCTTCATCGAGTCCCTTTGACTTGGCCGCAAGCGCGCCTCGTCGTCGCTTCTTCTTCGGAAGCCTAGCAGGACGAGAAGCACTTGCTTCGGCCTTGGAGCTTTGAGTTAGTAGGGACTCGGTCGGTCGCAACTCAGCCTCGGCAGCTCCGTGTGCCTCCACATTGACAGCCGCTGGCCGCGTTGACCAATCGTATTCGGCATCTTGCGGTGTACCGGCAAGCACATTCCGCCTGCGACGCGGCCGCTCATCCTGACCATCAGCCTCCCGCCTTCTCTTCTTGCCCTGACCCTTCAGAAAGCCAGGCAGCGGTCCCGTCGGCGCAAACGGTTCGCGCACATCCACCACAATCTCCTGCTGTTGTGGCTGTTGCCGCTCATCTGATGGCACCCACTCCGCATTCCGTCCCAACTCGATCTCCTCCGTGATGTCATTCCCAGCGATATCTAACGCCACATGCTCCGTCTGCGGCTTGCCAGCCTTAGGCTTTCTCTTCTTCTTCGGCTGGCAGTGCAGCATCGCGTCGACCCGGTGCAGTTCGTGGTTGGTGAAGAGGGGCAGTCGCTCGCCCCAGAAACATGGCAGCGTCTCTTCGCTCGGCTTGACGGCGTTACCGTAGACGCTGTGCTTGAGTTTACGCTTTTCCGCCTTTGTCTGGGGTGTGGAAATGCCGCGGTCGTAAAGATGCTCCGTCTCGGCTGTGCGTGGTGGTGGGAACGTGCCGAGGCCCATTGGTGGCTTGCGGGCGGACATCGTGAGGAGTCCGTTGATTGATGAGAGGATTCAGTGCCTATGGAACAGCAAGTTGCAAAAGTCAAGACAATGTCGTTCAGAATGCGGGAGTGTTTCGCTTGGCTTCATGCGGAGCCGCAGGCCCCCTCGCAACCAAGCAGATGCGGAACGTGCCGAGATCCTAGCCTGAGGCTGCAACATCCACTCCTATCCGAGACTCTCGCTGTCTGCGTCCTCGGACCACACATCATTCAACTCTCCTGATAACATTGCGAGGATGTCAATGGTCTGCGTCTTTCTGTCGTGTCGACGTTCATGCACGATACCACATCCTCTCGAATCGCTGCTCCTGTTCCGCCATGCTGCTCGAATCCTTGCTTCGCGCGATGATCGGTCCGCCCCCAAGACGCCACAGAATCCTTCTACCTGGTTTTCGCCCAACATGAAAAGACTTACCCGCAAATAGAGGGGGTAGCAGACGCTTCGCTTCGCGCTATCTTCTAATAGTGCCAAGCCGAGTTGCCAATCCTCCATTCTACGCTTCTGCACTTCCTCTCACACTGGCTTGACATCGCTCTGAAACGCCGGCTGGTGTCTGCTCTCGCTTTTGTGGATGGTTACGCTCTTCGTTACCGACTGGAGGTATGAATTACGGAAGGCCATTTGGTCGGTGGCGCAATTTGCTCAGGACAGCGTTATGCATGATCGCAGTACTGGCACAGCCTTGTGGCGCGTATGTCGCAACGAGCTGGAACACCACCCACTACTTCGGACCTGATGGACTGTGTCAGGCCGTCTTCGTTGCCGCAACGTGCCTGAGTTGATAATCGATTTACAGACCGTCAATCTACTGCCTGGAGGCACCGATGGGACTACGTTCGTTCCACGGAGCAGATATGCACCGACTTCTCGGACGCCAGTCTCGACTGCGGTATCGGCGGCACCATTCTGATGCCTAGCGACTACGTTAGTCCGCTTGAACTTGGCACCTTCTTTGAGAGTGACACGAGCCACAGCGACATGAATGGCTATGGTTACCTGTACAAGGGTAACGTGTCACAGAACACATTCAGTATCGGACAGCAGCAGTGGAACGGAACGTTTACGGCTATGGGCACCGCCGTTGTCGTCTCACCCAGCGGGCGACGTCTGCCGCCCCAACTTGGCTACTTCTTCATTGGCGGTAGCGACTCCTTCGATGACACAGCCCTGTGCCCGAACTACACCTGCGATCCCGCCGCGTACCTGTACAATCAGAACATCATCAAGTCCCGAGCATACGGCATGCACATGAGCTCGGCGAGTCTGCAATACACTGGGTCTCTGGTCATCTGCGGTTACGACCGCGGGAGAGCGATTGGCCCAACTGTGGATGCGAGCGACTCGTCATCTTTCCAGCTGCTCGATATGATGATCGGAGTTGAGACTGGCGCAAGCCCATACGACTTTGATAGCGAAGATGGTCTTCTGCAAGTGCAAAATGGCTCATCTGCAGCCCAGCCGCTTACTGTCGGCATCAGCCCAGAAGATCCATACGTGTTCTTGCCACCTCAGACGATCGCAGCGATTACCGGCAAGCTCCCGGTTTACTATGATACCACTTCTGACTACTATCTCTGGAACACAAGTGACTCTTCGTACTCAAAGATCATCAACTCGCCATCGTACCTTGGCTTTGTGTTTTTAGGCACGTCACGCAGCGCCGCGAACATAACTATCAAGGTACCCTTCAAGCTGCTGAACCTCACGCTGGAACCAACAATCTCTGGTCTGACCTCGGATTTACCGTATTTTCCGTTGCAGCCCATGACACCTCCAGACTTCTCTTATCCTTACAGTCTTGGTCGGGCATTCTTGCAAGCAGCGTTCCTAGGTTCAAACTTCGGACAGAACGTCACTTGGCTTGCTCAAGCACCAGGCCCAGGCTCCGAGAGGAGGGGATTGGGCTATGATTTGACAGACATCGAGGATACTGACGCCACGCTGAGTCTCCAGACCGGCGACAGCCTGTTTAATTCTTCATGGGCTGGGGTTTGGACGCCGATACCCATCGCAGCAGCTAAGGGCCAATCGACAGGCAGCAGTACCTCCGCCTCCGGAACCTCCAGCATCAGCATGCATGTCCGCCACGGCTTGAGTGGCGGAGCGACTGCGGGAGTCGTCGTCGGTGCATTAGTCGGAGCCTTGCTGATTGTGGGTGTAGCGAGTCTACTGCTGTGGCGAAAAAGGCGTTCTCGAAAACTGGCTGAGAAAGCAGAACTGCAGGCTACCAGTAATAAGAAGGCAGCTGGTTTTGGAGACAAGGCGCAGCTCGATGGCAATCGTGTTCAGCGGTCGGAGTTGCCTTCGGACCCAGTGGCACGAGAGCTTCCGGCTTACGAGAGGGCTGAGATGTCGGCGCGGGCGAAGGCTACGGAGCTACCTTCACAAGTAGAACTGCAGGAACTGCTCGCGAGCTAGTAGTGGGGCTGGTGTCCGCTAATTTATAGACTGAAATGTAGCTTGTTCATATTTGAGAAATTCATGTGGAATTGAGCAGAGTGTTGACGAGTTTTGCTTGGCCAAGTGATCTTCGCCCTCATCCGGGACGGAGCGGAGTGTAGCGTGGGGTCCAAACCTCCTGCATACCCCTCGCTGAGCGCTCGAACTCGGCTCTCACAACGACGATCCCATGGTCTTTTCCACATTCATCGCATCAGTGCTCAGCGTCTGCATCGTCTTGTCCCTTGACGCAAGAACATCGTGTCCAATCGCATCTCCACCATGCTTCTCGCATCCTGTTCTACGCGACAGCTCGTCCGCGCCACCATTCGCCGATTCAGCGTTCCTGAGAGCTTCCGTACCGATTCCGTTTGCTCTGGCTATGCTTCACCCTGGTCTTCCGGCCTTACTGTCAACATACACCGCCAGCGATGGGGTTCCAGACTGTATCGCACGGACGGACAGCGGAGTGCTGTCCCCAAAAGCGACCGCCGTAGTGGCCTCCGCGGTGACGAATTTGGCCCCCTTTCGCCGGCAGCGCAGAGCATTAGATCAAGAATGCGCTCCGAGCACCCTACGGATGTTCTACGAGGATACGTCGAGGGTAACGATGCTCCCTTGGATGTTATACGTCAATGTCCGCGCCACTTCTTTGAACATATTAAGGTGGCCCCCCGATCCAGACGCGCGCGTTTGATAAGTAGCAAACCTATTGGCGCTATCGCCCTTCAGCATGCTTAGGCTAGCAACGAAAGATAGCTGGAGCTTGTGTTGGGAGGCTACGAGACTCAATTCATCTTGTCCTATTTCGCAATTGCCGATCGGCTGGACGACCTAATACTACAATGGCTGGAAGTCAGTTTCCCAGGTGAAGCAGTGCAGAACCTCGACGAGCAAAGAGCGCATATGTGGCGCGGAGTGCTC
>Ga0058704_10000460_pt1 | contig 21320 bp, 22 predicted proteins | sample AgamicMgSfe_FD_71363 | JGI IMG/M metagenome (GOLD analysis project Ga0058704, IMG submission 71363) | Agave microbial communities from Guanajuato, Mexico - Mg.Sf.e | ecosystem: Host-associated > Plants > Phyllosphere > Phylloplane/Leaf | place: Guanajuato, Mexico | collected 2012-05-30
AAGACCATGTCGCCGCCATGTGAGTGAGGCGTCGACATGATAGTTGCTGGATGGCTCTGTATCATGCCGAAGCGAGGTATCGACAAGTGGACGTGCGCCCCCGGTGACCAGTGCTTGATCGCTGCATTGGAAAGTCTGACCTTGGTGACGCCTCCCTCCAGTGGTGTCAGGGTTGCGCGGCTGATGTGAAGGTTCGTCCATGCGAAAAGAGCCGTCCTCATGATCCGGTCCAGCAGATATAGAGCAATGGGAATGTAAATGTATATCCGAGACCACGGCGCTGTGCTGGGAAGGTGGTACATGATGGCAATGATGAAACCGAAAAACGTTATGATGTGTTGAACGACCTGCTCGGTCTGTTAGCTCCTAGTTCACACGCCATCGCAGAGGGTCGCCAGTGCGAGAAAACTCACTATGACACATGTTAGCGCCAGTAATCTCCATACTTGAACGGATATGACTTACCGAAGAACTCATACGACCAATACCGAAAGGGTGCCAGAGTGCTGAGGTTCATCCACAGCAGCACCGCAAACGCAGCGATACCACTCGGCGGGCAGTCATCGGTCGTCCACTCCAGCTTCATGACCCCGTACCTCGACCATGCGCGTGATTGGAAGCCGAAATGAAAGATCGCAAGCAGCAACATCACCCGGGATGTCCACCGGTGAAGCACGTTCAGCCGCTCGTACGACACGCCGGTCGTCAACGTGATGAGGTTGTTTCTGCCGACCAAGAGAATTAAGAGCGGTACCTGCGCCACCGCGAGCCATCCTGCCCTTACTCCGCGCGCTTGCCAATATTGCGCGCCCTTGACGTTGTCGTTGACGAACTCCAGCGCGAGCACGAAGGCGAGATACGTCAGCAGTAGCAAAACTATCCCCATTGGAGGCACTCTCAACCATAGGAACTTCCGCGTCGGTGTGATTTGAAGGTAGGTCGCTTCCCGAGCCAGAGCTGTCAGTGTGGCGAACCACCGCACCAAGGGGTTCGTAGGCCTCGCGGGATGGTCTTTCTTTCGTGCAGCATCCCGTAGCCTCATTTGCAGGAGCAGCCACCGGCTCCAGTGGAAGACGGAAGCGATGCCGATGACCACGACAACACCGTACCAGAAGTATCGTGCGTAGGCGTTGCCAATCACTTTGAGCTGATCGTCGTTCAACAAGGCCTCGAGGAAATCGGCGGCCTGGTCGAGATCGGAGAAATTGACTCCATCGGGGCTCAGGGGCGTGCTGGAGGCATCGCCGCCCATATCACCACCCATATCCATATCCATGGTTATGCCCAGAGCTCAAGCGAGGGCGAGATGAACTGGCCGATCTCGTCCCACACAGAAGTAGGTGAAACCAAGTGGGATCCCGCTGATGTTTACCTCCTTTCAGTCTTGGCAGGCAAGCACTGGAATGCGGGTGTACAAGGCGATGGACCGCAGTCGACCTTGTGCTCAGTTGCCTCCGAAGAACGCCGCCAGTGGGTACCAGCCTGTCAGGTAATCACGTCGCCCTCGAGACCATCAGAGTAATCAGTCGCGCTGCTGCTCCGGGGAATGTCCGTCCAGTATGCCGAGAGGAGTAAAGAGAAGGGCAGGAATGAGCAAACGGGAGGGATGAAATAAAGAATGAAGCGGTAGGGTGCCACTCAGCTTCTTGCGATGCCTCTACACATTCGACAGTCGATATCGACTTCTCACACCTACACAATACTGTACATGTACTGAAGTCGGTTGGGTGGAAATGTGCTCAAATGAGCAGGTTTAGCTAATCAATGTTATATTTTTCGTCAGGAAGCGCCGACTTCCCGCTTCAACCGGCGACGACCTACCACATACTAGTACTGTACGAACACGTTCTTAGACCAACTACAAACAAGCTTGGATTCAGAGAGAATGTTGCACTCGGACACGATGTACATGACCGTTGGCCAACATTATTCACATTATCGAGATCAGGTGCACCGCCAGGTGTCGCCACCGCCGTCTTTCGCGCTGTCCAAGAGGGTATTCGCCAAGCGCCAAAACTACAAGCTCGTCTCAAGGACGTGTAGTCTGCGCGACACAAAGAACCCAACCCTAATCCGCCTCCGCCTCCCCCATCTCCGCCTCCCGCTCCACCTTCTCCATCCTCTTCATCGTCGCCTCATCAAACACCGTCTCGTCATCAGCCGGGATCTCCGGCCGACCGAACTGCACCACAGGCCCCACCATCTCGATCCAATCCCTCCGCTTCTGCATCAGCGCCCGCACGCCGTCCGACACGCCGCGGCCGGGTGCCGTCCCCCCAGCCACCGCGACGCCCTTACCCGCCGTCCGGTTCTGCTTCTTGTGATTGCCCGATTTCGTGGAGAGGGAGCGGTTGCGCTTCAGGTAGGCGGCGTTGACCTGGTTGTCGAGGTCGTCGGCGATGTTGCTGTACTCCTGCATCGCCATCCGTTCTTCCGTCAGCTCGAGCACGCGGGCTTTGCGGATGTTGTTGGAGCGGCTGACGCGCCGCAGTTCGTGCTGCAGCGTGCGCAGGCGCGCCGCGACCTCGTCGTCGTTGTGCGCGGTGTAGTCTGGCATGTCGGTCGGCGAGAGGAAACCGATGTAGCGGAGCTCTTGGATGGCGCGTTGCTCCAGGCTTTCGTAGTCGAGCTGGGGGAGGTGGACGGGGCGAGGGGCGTCGACAGGGAGGTACGTGATCGGTTTGTGCTCTTCGTTAGCCGCGCCGGCTTGCGTTTGATGATCTTGTGGCTCGAGCGCGTCACCGTTCACCATGGACGTATCGCCGTCTTTGTCCGCCTCTCCGTCCTCCTTCCTTGCCCCGTTCGGTGCAGGACGGATGATCGACAGCAAGCGGTTCATCACCGGACCCATACTAACTTCGTCCGTCTCTGCGGTGTTGTCGTCCATATCCTCCATGCTTCCACGCGCTTCGTTCGCATCGCGCTCTCGCTTGGCTGGCGGCTCGATACCTGTCAACGTGAGGCCATCCTCTGCGTCCCAGACCGCTTTGTACCCTTTCGCGCCTCGTTGCGGGATGACGTAAGGCGTGAAGCGATCGCCTCGCTCTTTCAGGAAGGCGACATCTTCTTCCGTGAAGGGCCGAATGTAGGGCTCGATGTAGGTCTGGAACGTCGTGAAGTTAACTTGGTTGGCCGGCTTCGCGTTGCTGAAATCCATATCCGGCGGGTCGCCCGCCGTCAGTTCGCGAAGATCGCTCTCGGGCCAGTGCTTCACGTTGAAGATCGCGCTCTTCTCCTCGTCGGTCATATCGTCGTCTGTTGGTCGGATGTCGTAAATCGTGGGATCGTCGAACTGCGTGGGATCTTTGCCAAATGCACGCTCGTACAGTGGGATGGTCGAGGGTGGATCGAGTCGGTCTCCCTCGGAGTTTGTAGGCGATGCAGCAGTATCTATGGGATCGATTGCAGCAGTGCCAGGTGGCACCTTTGGCGATGGCGGAGGGGGAGCGCCTGACAACGTCAGCCTGATGATCAGTCGTGGAAGCGGTAGCTTGATAACCAAAGACATGTTGGAGCTAGAGGACATATGGACACAAGGAGTTCTTGAACAGGGGTGAGCATAGGGGTTGGTAGCAAGTGTATGCCGGTTTTGCCGAGTGCTTGCCTACCTAGCGAGGCGATTTGCCAGCCAAAACATCACGTGACAGAATCTCGAATGAATGAAGATGCGGCGCATTTGATGTTCTTTTGTTTGTCGCGAGCAGAAACATAAGAGAGGAACTCACCTTCATGCACCCCTTCTCCATTCTGCGGCGCTAGCGCATGCGCGCCTACCGTCGGCAAATCGATCTCTGCCCTGTCCTTGCCCTGGCCGTCCTCCCCATCGATCTCCATCTCGTCGGGGCTCCTCTTCTTGCTCAGTGTTTTTACCTTCTTCTGCTCTCTTTCCTCGTCCTCTTTCTTGATCCGAGCCGCCTCCTCTCTCGCAGCTTCCTGCTCACGCTCGATTTGCAGCCGTTCCTTCCTGCGCTGAACTAGTTGCCGCATGGAGCGATCGCATACCTCGCCGCGCTTGCTCACGGAGCGGTTGACGGTGTCGCGGATCATATCGTGGAGAGCGTGCAGTTCCTTGGCGCTTGGGGGGTCATTGCCCTTAGAGCTGGTGCGGGAGATCATCGTTTCGATGCTTGCGTCGCTGGAAACCAGCGCCGCGGTGACTGTGTGCAGATAAAGTGTTTGCGCGGGCATGCTAGCTTCCTTGGTACTCGTAGCAGTCGGTGTAGGCGTAGCCGCGAGCGGAGTCGGAGGTGCGGTAGACTCGGTCAAGGCGGAGACGGGGGTGCTGTGTCGGGATGAAGAGCGGCGGTCACGCGGATGCGAAGAGGACTTTGGGCCCGAGGCGCCCCTTTTAGAGCTTGGAGCCATGATGGGCGTGAGGTGGGAGAGTGTGCTGATTGTAACCAAGGCTGCCGGTGCTGTCTGTGGTCCTGAAGAGCTGGCGCGAGAACATGAGACCTACGCGCCGGTAGGAAGACTAGGATGTGGGCGCGAGAAGGCAGTGCAAGTGTGCGGTGATACCGGCGACTTCAGGCATACCTTGTCTGGAACTAGGTATGCAGGGCACGAGTTCAAATGTTGGTGCTCGTCGGCGCTGCTGTCAGATCGTCGGACCCCCGTCTCCCCGCAAAGCTTGTATTCTTAACCTACCTCGGTAGCACGCGCAAGATCGGGGCGCGTAATCAACAACACTGTCAGCGTTCTATCACACATCTCATACTTACCTAGGTATATACTTCAGTCAGATTATTCTCCGTGTCTCATGCGTACGCGCACACGCAGCCGATCGCTTGATCAAGCCCGCTCGATGGTCGAGCAGTGCGGATTGCGCAAGTGAATTGCTAGACCAATGTACACATGTGTGAAGTTATTGTGGCTGACCAAGCATTCGTGGCGTTCACGTTGTCAATGTGCCGAAACTCGGCCACCGAGGCCACCCGTCCAGCCTTCAATCATCATTCGCCCTACCACGTCGACTTTCCCACTCGTTCACTCCTTACGAAACCTGCATCGTTATGGGTCGTTCTCGTGGTGTTTATGTTACGTTCGCCATGATCGCGTTCCTGCATATGCCCACCTAAGGCCAACCGAGGCATCTTGCGCCGGCCACGAAACACAGGGAATCGCTGCAGCCATGAGTATGTTTGCCTGCCTCCAGCGGCCGCCCGTCACGAGTATTGGCCGTTTGCGCACATCCAAAGTTCTACCTAACGTCTGCTTAGGCGCGCAATCGTTGCAGGTCGTCACCCTCGTCTTCCCCGATCCCGACTGGTCATCACTAAATCAGAACGCCCTGAGCCACGCCTTTCATGAAGTCAATTCGTCCATATCGTACAGCTTCCAGACTTCCAGCTCCCTCGACATCCGTACCCTCTCCACCGATGACGTATCCGGCGGCGACAAGGTCCCCGGCCTCCTATACGTTCCGAGCCTCGCACCCGACGATCCTTGCGTGAACGCGAGCGAGCCATACGTGCCGAATAACGTCACGCGGCAAGCCGACCTGCCAGATGCAGATTACAACCTCATTGCGATTGCGCCGTGGATCAGCGCGAGCTGCACGCAAAGCTATCTGGCCTCAGCGAGACAGGCGCCCGTGCGAGGCTTCCTGTTCTTTCTGGCTGGAGACAACGGCACGGAAACACCGCCGGAACCCGTCAGTCCTGTCTGGAGCTTGAACGATGGAGGCAGTTGGAAGAGACAGAATCATTGGCCCGTGTATGCGTTGCCGGGACTATATGGACAGCAGCTCATGCAGGCGAGCGCGCTGTACAGCGGCGACATGACACAGTCACCGTACGCGCAGAATTTGACAGATCGTTATGACCCGAGGGACTACGTTCGTCTGTACGTGAATATTGACACAGGTGAGGGGGTGCTGTATTACACACGGAAAAGGGAAGAGGCAGTGCTGATAAATCCATAGCGGGTGGTGCCAGAAACCTGCCCAGCCTGTGGGTCTTCTTACTCGTCGTCCTTGGTATACTGCTCTTAGTGATCGGTCTGACATCACTGGCGACGCACTGGATTCAGCGTCGACGACGACAGGCTCTACGGGTTCGGGTGGCGAATGGCGAGGTCGATCTCGAAGCTCTGGGCATCAAGCGCCTCACCGTGCCGCAAGAAATTCTGCACGAGATGCCCTTGTACATTTACGGCACGACTGCACGAGACTCGAAAGGCACGTTCGAAGAAGGCGCGGGTCCCGACAGACCATCAAGCGCGGACAGCCGCCGGCCACACTCACCCTTACCGACCACACGACCCTCTCCCGCTTTGATCAGGAGTACAAGCTACCACCCCTCACCCCTACAGCAACCCACCTGCGCCATCTGTCTCGACGATTTCGTCCCGGCATCGCCCCCTCACCAGGACGGCACGACCGTCAGAGAACTGCCCTGCCACCACATCTTCCACCCCGAATGTGTCGACACCTTTCTCCGGGATAACAGCTCGCTGTGTCCGATGTGCAAGAAGACCGCTCTGCCGAAAGGCTACTGCCCTCAGGTCGTGACGAACGCCATGGTCCGCCGCGAACGCATGGTCCGTCGTACACCGGAGCGAGCCACTGCCGATCCGTCCAGTGTTACTAACCATAGAGACCGCGACGAAAGCGCAGACAACATCCCACCACTCCATTCTCCCGCCCGGAATCGCACTTTCTCCGGCCTGTCGCAATTACGCCTGGGAAGGAGGATCAGCAGCGCACCGACACCTCGTAGCCAGCAGATGGCGGAAATTGGACCTTCGTCCGTTCCTCCGATAGCGCTCACGAGGTCCAACACGGCGACGCCTATGACGACTCAGCAGCGACCGATTCAGCCGCCCTTGACGCCGGGCAGGAGGGAATGGGCGCGGCAGAGGGCGGTGGCGATGCTAGGTCGGACCGCGCCGGTTCACGACCCGGATGAGGAAGAGGCGCGACGGACGCCAAGGTGGCGGAAGGCTTTGAGAGGCGTTTTCCCCAGTGTAGGGAGGTGACGGCCGCGGGGGAGGTATGTATGTCTTCGACTACTGACGCATGATGTTTCGCCCAAACTTGTGTATAAGATCTCCCGTGTTTGATTTCGAGCGAGGAGCGTGGCGTTTGGTTGCTTGATGATGGGTTTCCAGCGGGCGGGTTATGGGTCCGGTGTATATGGTGGCTTGAATGTCATTGGTACAGATATGAGATCTATGTGCGGGCCAAAACTCTGTTGTATGCGGAAGGAGATATTGGTACATCAGCGTATGCTGGCTTCAATGTTCTTGAGATTGTGCTCCGCGAGCACACCTTGCTGCGATCACTGTGGCATGTAATTGTACGACTTTGTATGGCGCGATGCATAAGTAGCTGAAGTCCGCAGAGGGTACTTCCTAATTGGGCTCGCCAAGCCGACTTCCGCTTCGAGGATAGAGGTGTGCACTCACGACACCACAACCATGAATCCACCCATCAGTGAATAATGACAGCGTTACAGCCCAACGACCTTGCCGCCTCACGCAGCCACCGATTCGCGGCCTGATTTCACCTCCATCCATCCAGCCCAGTCTGCCAGGTGGCGGCAGCTATTCTTCCGGTGCCTGGTCTCCGTTCTGCATGACGAAGAGGCACTTCTCGTGCATAGGCACCATGTACCGTATAACAGCGCAAGCGCCCAACATGGACTGTTCTGGACCCGGCATGACCATTCTCTCACCATGCAAGAATGCTGCCCGTGCGGGACAAAGCGTGTTGTAACTTCTGCTGCAGTTGCACAGATCGATCTGGTCCTGATTCCTGAACGGGCGTGCCTCTTGGAAGCTTCTGAGGGCCGATGCAACACGCCACTTAACGATTGCTGTAAACGCTCCACCGTCTACAGTCTCCTCCCGCCGATGTGCTTAGCTTGGGACTCCCGACCTACCTATGTACAGACGTCCCCTCGCAGATCCTGAAACGAAAGTTCCCGGGGAAGATCCACCAAAGCGTTGCATTCAATTTACACACTGCTATATCTGCGGCTCCCGGCTGGCCATCATTGATCAACATGCAAAGTATTTTTCACCACGGCTGAATGGTGTTCACCGGGGGCCGTCAACTCAGTGCGGGCCTCGACTGCATCTCGGTCATGTTACTCCCGTGCATTCGCCTTGCAGATCAATACATGTACGGACATGTACAGTGCAGGTATCTTCCATCGTCCAGGATCCGATATGTCACCTTTGCTATTACTACATGTAGGTATGTACTTCCTTCGAGATGCCTCGGCGCTTGTGAGTCCTTGCCCCCGTACCTTATAATCTCCGCTCTACAGGACACACGGCACGGACATTCTCTTTCCAAAACATTGCCCGTGGTCAAGGAGTGACGCAGGTATGAAACCTCAATCTGGTCTGTTGCAAGATGCTGTACAACCCGAGGGTTGCGGCACGTGCGGGGTCAGAAGTTGATTGACTGATGGATTATTGTGTCTGGTCTCTGGCCATGGCCCATGGCTCAAGGCCGGGCGTTGGTGTTAGTACAAATAGAGGACTCCGACCTCGACCAACTGAAGCGCAGCACATCACCCAACAACCGAGCCCCAATCGTCTTGTCAGGAAGTCAACTGTATCGACGCAACAATGGCTCGCTCACTCGCCGTAGCAATGCTGGCTATTTTGCCATTTGGCGCAGCCCAGCAGATTGGCCGTACCCCTGAGGTTCATCCCAAGCTCTCGACACAATACTGCACCAAGAAACACGGCTGTGTCACTCAAAAGACCGCCGTGGTGCTCGATGCCCTGTCTCACCCGATCGAAAACACCACTACTGGCGCCTCGTGCGAGACTTCAGCTTGCTCGTCTGCGCAAGCCTGCGCTCACGGCTGTGCTCTGGAGGGCGTCAACTACGCTCAACATGGCGTTCAAGCGAACGGGGACTCGCTCACGTTGCACCAATACTTGGACATCAACGGCACAGAGACCTCGGTCTCGCCTCGCTTGTACCTACTCGGCCCCAACGGTAAGAATTACGAAAACCTCAAGTTGCTCAATCAAGAGATCAGCTTCACCGTCGATGTCTCGAACCTGCCTTGCGGCATGAACGGCGCCTTGTACTTGTCCGCCATGGACGCGTCTGGCGGGCGGTCCAATCTGAATCCCGCGGGTGCAACGTATGGCACCGGGTATTGCGATGCACAGTGCCCAAAGTCCGCTTGGATCAACGGCGTTGCCAACATCGACAACCATGGCGCGTGTTGTAACGAGATGGACTTGTGGGAAGCGAATGCTGTTGCTACTCAGCTGACACCGCACGCTTGCAACATCACCGGCCTCTACGAGTGCACCGGCGCTGCTTGCGGCTCGACCGGTGTGTGTGACGAGTCCGGCTGCGGCATCAACCCGTACACCGCAGACCACACCTTCTACGGCTACCACGACACGGTAGACACCACCAAGCCGCTCACAGTCGTCACCCAGTTCTACACCAACGACAACACTGCTTCCGGGACTCTGAACCAAATCCGCCGTCTTTACGTCCAGAACGGCAAAGTTATCCAGAACGCCAACGTCACTTTCGACGGCGGTGAGAGAACCAACTCCATAACCAACGCCTACTGCAACGCCACCGCGCCTTCATTCCAACAGCGAGGCGGTCTCGCGCAGATGGGCGACGCTCTGGGACGGGGCATGGTCCTCATCTTCAGCATCTGGAACGATCAAGGTGGCTACATGAACTGGCTCGACTCTGGCAATGCTGGGCCGTGCAATGCCACGGAGGGCAATCCGACTCTGATCATTCAGGAGGACCCGACCACCTCCGTTACGTTTTCGAACGTGAAGTGGGTACGTGTATCGATGAACACCATGCTCCCCACGTCTCTTGTATATGTGCTGACCTTTTTGCCTTTCTCTCTAGGGCGAGATTGGGTCGACATACGCGTCTGCCCACCGCTACTGATTGAGAGGTTCTCACCATATAGCTATATTACGAAGTACCAACCGCTGAGACTTGAGCTCTGTTCTTCCTGTTGAGTAAATCCTTGATCTCGATTCTGCTCTATCACCCCCGAGCCGTGACAGGCCTAAAGAATATATCTCGCGCACTGCTTCTGTCTCGAAAGAGACCAGCGTGTTGTTCATTGCCGTGCGTACATGTGCCAGTGCTTCACGTCGGGATACCCCGCTTTCGACCTCACGTGGCGAGCTTTCGTATGCATGTCGATGCGGCAATACACGACAACATCACATCTTGCTAGCGCAATCACGGCAGAATGCAAACACTCATCATCAGAGTCTAGTGCTCTGGTTTGCCCATTCAAAACATGCCCTCGAACGATGTACCTACTAGCCGAGGCTACCGGTGGACTCGGCTGAGGACTCCCGTGGTTCATCGTGAGGTAGTGATATATAGCTGACCTTGCCAGCAGAGCAACATGCATTCACACTTTTCTGCTTGGAAAGATCGGGAGAGAACTTGAGACCAGCTCCCAGGCGCAGCGCATAAGTCAAGACGATGAGACTCAGCAGCGCGCTCACTTGTTGTGGCGCTACATTGGCGGCTGCGCAGTACAATGACCCTGTCGTTAACCTAGGGTATGCCCAGTATCGTGGGATCCCTAACAGCACCTACGGTGTGACATCCTTCTTCGGCATCCGCTACGCAGCACCTCCTACAGGCCTGCTCCGCTGGCAACCACCACAATCAATCGAATCTCACAACAACTATGATCCAACCACCGTCATCGACGCTACTCAGCAGGGACCCATCTGCGTTCAGACGACCCCTTACTGGAACATCACAAACACGAGCAGCATACCTGTGAATGCTGGGAGCGAGGACTGTCTACTGCTCGACATCCTCGTCCCAGCACAGCCAGCGCAACACTCTCGGCTCCCGACCATGGTGCAACTACACGGTGGCGGCTACGCTGCGGGCAGCTCCGAGACCTATCCCGGCTATGCTCTCGTCAATCAATCGCAGGGCAACCTCATCTACGTGAGCATCCAATACAGACTCGGCGCATTCGGCTTCCTTGCTGGCGCAGAGATACGCGACAACGGGGTCGCGAACGCCGGCTTGCTCGACCAACGCGCCGCCCTGAACTGGGTGCAGAGGAACATCCGAAGCTTCGGCGGCGATCCCACTAAAGTCACGATCATCGGGGGCTCGGCGGGCGGTGGGTCGGTCCTGAACCAAATGATCTTGTACGGAGGCGAGAACAACCCTCCCTTCCGAGCCGCTATTTCCGAACGGCCGTGGATCCAGGAGTACCACAACAACAGTGTTCTGGAAATCCAGTATCGGGAAGTACTCAAGGCGACGGCTTGTGATGATCTGGCGTGTCTGCGCTCGATCAATACTACGCAGCTGAATATCGGCCAGCAGAATGCTCTTGTCAATGCGTACCTTGAGCGCCCTCAACTTTATGGGTTCGGTGATTACTGGTATGGACCGACCGTCGATGGAGAATACGTAGGTATCACCTCTCGATCCCTGGCAGGCTTCAGCTGATGGGATCTAGATTCGAGACTTTCCTTCGCGCGAACTGGAACAGGGCCACTTCAGCAAAGTACCTCTTCTCGTAGACACCGAAGGTTACGAAGGCTTTCTCTTCAGCAACCAGTCCCAGCGAACCCTCGCAGATGAGACATCCGACCTCCAAACCATCTTTCCCTACGCCAAGAACTCCTTCTTCACCCGCCTTTTCGAAGTCTACCCTGCCAGCGCCTTCAACTCCACTCTGTTCCAACGGCAGACGATCTACGGCGACTACATCATCAACTGTCCGACGTACTACATGGCGACTGCCGTGTCGGACTGGGGCCTCCCGACCTACAAGCTGGTCTTCAACGCCGGAACCGAGCTTCACGGTGCAACGCGGCCTTTCCTACACAACACCAATGCGTCCACGATCAATAATGCCACGCTGGCGCTCATCATGAAGGATTGGTACCTCTCATTCGCGATCAACCTCGATCCGAACGTGCAGTCGTTTAGCAATGCCTCCAAGCCGTTCTGGCCGCCTTACAACCTGCCGTCGTCGATGAATTTCACGATCATGGATGTGAATTATACGGAAGTTGGTGCCGTCCAGGATTTCTGGGCTAGTGGGGCCTGTGATTTCTTCAGAGGCCAGACGAGTATTGTGAGGAATTGAGGGATGCGGTACGTAACATGAGTAGCTAGGTAGGCATAGCAGCAGATTTTCTGGGCATATTCTAGGACTCTGGAGCGTAACGATCTTGGCCAACGCAGTAGTTACTTGCCCGGTGATCACTCCGGGATTTATCGTCGATACCTGTACTTAATATGTCGCCGCTCTCCTAGCGGCGGGCTTCGTACGGGCTTATAAACCTGTCCCGGCAATGAGACGCCCGTGGGGGTGAGAATCAGGATCTCGCCAGCCAGCTGATTGGGTTTTGATACGAATCCAACGTAGTCGACCGCGGAGCATAAAGTGCACACGTACGAATCACGCATCTCACTATAGAAAACCGTAGCTCGTAGGATTGGAGCGCGTCGGGTTGGTAGTTACCTGCATTACTTGTGCTCGCACGTGACTTGTCGTTGAGCTTGGACGTACCGCGCCACTTTTAGTAGAGGAGCACGTGCTACCCCGCATACAGTAGAGGCGCCGCGTCTAAATAATGTAACATTGAACTTCACCCAACTGAAATTGATGATGTCCAGAGAGGTAGATACACAAGATCATCAATCTACATGTACTGGATATCATAGAAGTAGGTAGGACTTGTTCTTACGGTTCATTGAACATCCCTACCGACCAGCGGATTTTCATTTCCTGTCCGGCGACCGGAGGCACGAGAGCAGACCAGTGGGATTACGCGAGCGGGAAAATAATGAACCGTGATGAACTCGGCACGCAAGCGACTGAACCGGTCACCGCAGTCAATACTTGATTACCTGAGGGCAAACCGCCACGAGCTTCCGCCAACAATCAGGATCGGTTTACTCATTTACGCTTCACTCACTATTGGCTACGGTCAGATGATTGCTACGTTTGGGCCTTCGAAACTTGCTTGGCCTCATCACAGAGTCACGCACATGAGAGTACCTTATGGACTTGATGGTCCTACGCCGTAAGGTCTGCGATGTCCATCTCCAGCAAGCCTTTCATTCTTTCCTTCATCAAGCATATCTCTCCACACTCACTAGGGCTTTGTAACATCTCAGGTGGTCGTACTAATGTTTTCTTCTAATCTTGTCCATCTACCATGCTTGGCACTGCTCGCGATCATCTTCCTAAGAGGTAAGTGCGAAAGCTGCGACGGCACAGATCCAGCACCCGCCTGACGTTCCGATGAACAGTTACCACCGTCGGCGCGCAAGAACCCTCCTGGTGCAGCACCGCACCCGTCGATGGCAATAATGCAGCCCATCGATCCGGGACGCACCTCAAGATCTTACCCATGGGCGCCTCGGTGGTGTATGGCCTTTTGTCGAGCGACGGCAACGGTTTCCGTCTCGGACTCCAGAATCTCCTGGAAGCCAACGGCACACAGACGACCATGGTCGGCACCCAGCGGTCGGGTAACATGAGCGACAATCACCACGAAGCGTACCAAGCCATGACCATCGATGGCTTCAACAACAAGACCTATCACTCCGGTGCATACGACCTAGACGCGAACGTCATCCTCGTTCTCATCGGTACCAACGACTGCTGGTATGTCAAGAACGGGAATAGCAGCGCCGCAGATCCGCGCTTGGAGAGTGGCATCGGGGCGGCGTTGCGCTTCGGGAACTTGCTCGGTAGCATCAAGACCCATGCCCCCGAAGCACTGGTCCTGGCGTCGACGCTGCCACGCAACAAAAATCAGTGGGAGGACCGGTGTATCCAGGGGTTCAACTCGCACCTTCCGGCCGTGGTGCAGGATGCGGTCGAAAAAGGACAGCAGGTCAGGTTGGTGGATATGTACGATGTGGTGCCGCTGGACGAGTTCCACTCGGACGGCACGCACCCGACGGATCATGGGTACCAGTTGATGGCGCACCAGTGGTATTCGGCAGTTTCCAACGCCACCGAGCATTTGTGCGTGGAACGATCTGCGAACACGACGGAGCCAAGTCCCGCGCCGGGTTCGGGGACAGTGGCGGGCGTAGCATCGAGCAACTCGTCGTCGCAGAATGACCAGTCGGCGTCGCCTTCGAAGTCGGCAGCGGCTGCAAGTTCTCCATCGTCGCACCTGATGATCTCGCTACTTGTACCTTTGTTGACAATGTGGATGTTGGTCGTTTCAGCTCACGAGTGAGTCGGCTGCCGGAGCCATTCTTCCCGTATATACGCATTACCAAGCCTCAATCATCGCTTCAGCATGGCACGCTCGCAGTTCGTCTGGGCCAAGGTAGCTCTCCAAAATCGCGTAACCTTCGATTAGTCGGCAGCGTCGCGCACTGAGCGACTAGAGGGTCCATGTAAAGTCGTCCTCCTAATCAACGTCAAACGAGAAGTTTACCTCTTTCGTTCAGCCGCAGCTATAAGATGGACTCAATGGAGGTCCGTTTGCTGGTCTAGAACACACCACTTCCGCCTACACCGGCAGCAACCGTCTCACTCCGGCGCCCGAGGTTGCGCCGACAGCCCGGGAATCCGCCGAACAGCCGTTCTCAACTTCAGCTGCTGGACATTAAGGCGGCTCGCACCATGCTATGCGTGTACAACATGTCTTAACAGCAAGATGGTGAAGTGAACGCGGTGAGCGATCAGAAATCCCATACTTCAACCGTCGACTTTTCGGTAGTGTTCCATAACTGCGTACTTTCACCGATCGTAACCTCGAACACGCCAGGTACGGTGCAGAGCGCCACTCGTTGAGACGCACGGTACAATGGGGCTGGACACCCTGTTCCATCGAACATGCCTATAACGGAACCCCAACTTTGTACGCCAAATCCAGTCGAAAGCCGTCACCGACAACCTCGACATTGGCGAAGCTGTGTCTAACTCGAAACTTTATTGGGTATCACTATCAACCAGCAGCTGCGATAATTACGAAGGCTACCCAAGTCGTTGTGGCCTGAACCGTTGAGCGAACACCACCTCGACTCTTCCCAAACTAGGATGGGCCAGGTAAGTGACTGTTCACGCGTGCGTGTATAGCGAGTCTGTCACATACGGCTCAAGGCTTGATTGCTAACGTGCTTCAGGATTCTGGCGTCCAGCTCATACATGCACGTCCCCTATTGGATCCCTACGCAATTGCAGCTTCGTCGGTCATGAATTGTACGAGGCGCTCAAGTTCAGCAAGTACATATTCGCGAGCCAACCATACGGTACGCCGAAGATATTCGCCGCGTGTGAATACTTGACAAGGCTTATACTAGCTTATCTGGACGTCCTGACTTCACTGAAGTATTGACACTGCAAAGTCTAGACTGGCTAATGGACCTTAGGTGTGAAGGGGCTGACAGCTCGTTCCCAAGATGAGCGACGCCGATGGGGTATATAAAGATCTCCATACCACCATACTGTCTAACAGATCGAGATAAGATCTTCAGTCCACTGCACCATCAAACAACCTACGCCTTTGGCTCTCGCTTTGACACCTACCTTCGCTTCGCTCAACATCATCTTCACCGCGCTTACTAGCACTCTTCTTCACCCAAGATGTTTTGTGTCATTGTCACCGTTGCGGCTTCGATCAGCCTGGTATCAGCCCTACCCCGTATGGCTGCACGCGATAGGCCGAGACGAGGTTTTATGTGCCTCAGGTTGTCAGTCTTGGCGGCGCTTACAGCCGTCGCCCAGTATGGAAAAGTACATACATGCACGTATACTACTATGCACTGTGTACATGTAGGTACCAAAGTAGATAATATTGTATGTGCCGGAGAGGGGTCGCTCCTCTTCAAAACATCTCGCCACATTATCACATCCAAGGCATCAAAGAGAGGTCCACCACAGACCCTGCATGCTGTGCCATCGTCTGCGATACTGCCGCCGCTTCCCTCGGGTCGCAACCTCTGATAATGGCAAGAGGTGCTACACAATGACAGACACGATTGCTGCCCAACCAATTGAGGAGCAGACCTTGCCGCGATACTCCCAGAAACGCTATTACCCTGTGCGCATCGGTCAGCGTCTCGTAGAACGCTACAGCATCGTCTCAAAGCTAGGCTTCGGTGCTTATTCGACTGTGTGGCTTGCCCGGGATGAACGGTCCGTTGACCTATGGGACCTCATCAAACGCGGTAAAGCTGAGGGACGAGACAGGAACAACGAGTACGTTTCCGTCAAGGTCTTCGTACAGGACGACTCGACTGCGTCTCCCGTGTTGAACGAGATCAGGATATTGCAGCATCTCAAACAATGCCCGCGAGACCATACCGGTGCGATGATCGCTCGGCTCCCAGATGATCATTTCCAACTTGATGGACCGACGGGCCAGTCACATTGTATTGTGTCGAAACCTCAAGGTTGCAGTCTTGGGGCTCTTCAAAAGATGTTCCCAAACGGTCGGCTGCCGATTCAGTTAGCACCGCACCCTGTGCGCTGCTTGCTGGCCTGTATCAACTGGCTAGTCTTGGATTGCGATCTAATACACACCGGTCAGCGCTGGCGTGACTGATCCCGTTGCAAAGGAGCATCACTGATCGAGTAGCAGAGATAACTACGTCGAATGTCTTGACTGGAGCCAGAAGCGATAAACAGTTTGCGGCTATAGAGCGGGACGAGCAGGTCAATCCGAGTGTGCCTGTTATAGGCAAAGGATACCCCGTTTACCCATCCCGCGGATCGCTCCAAAGTTTCATCGACACGTCAGGCATGGCATACTTGACCGATTTCGGATCTGCACGGTCAGCAAGCTCGGCCAGCAGCGATTGGTATATGCCTGACACCTACCGCGCCCCCGAGGTGTTGATGGGAGTTCTATGGGATTGTCAAGTGGATGTCTGGTCAATCGGAATCATGGTATGCATCCTCCGCTACACCGCACTCCTTACGTATGCGTCTTCTGAACTAAGCTCTTGCAGCTCCTCGAACTGATCGAGGGTCGCAATTTGTTCTATCCTATCGACGAGGTCCACAAGCAGTATGTTCTGCCTCTGGCGCTTGCGCAGTATATCGCTGTCTTGGGCTCTCCTCCTTTGTGGATGATCCAAGAAAGCGAGAGCCCATTCATCCGAATATTATTCGACGAACAAGGCAAGTTCTCTGCACGACTCGCACGACCAAACAACGTTTCTAATCCGTAATACGCATGCAGGGCGATGGACCGCCGACGTCCCCATCCCAGAGTTCTCGCCTGAAGAATGGTTAACGGCGCTTCCTGCAGGCGAAGAAAAGACCAAAGTCGTCAAGTTCATGCGCAGGATCCTGGTGTGGGACGGGATGGAAAGGGCGACATGTACAGATCTTCTTGAAGACGAGTGGCTGAAATTCCAGTAAGACAATGTGGTGTGATGGGCATCTCCTCTCTACCTATGTAACATCTTTTGATCGATCTGTCACGAGTATCAGTGACAAGCGTATCAATCTGTGAAACAAACAGCACGTCGTTTGTATGTGGCCAGAAGAGGTCGCGCTCCAACGTCACGGCGTATCTATCCCGTGAGTGCCAAGGGATGCCGATACAGTAAGCTCCGATAAGCCTGCCTTCCGAGGTTACCAGCCTTGCAATGAGTTGTAGCCTTCAACGATCGCGTCACCTTGCACACTGTCTCCTTCTCCGATCGCGCATACATTACCTACAGTACGGCCAGGCCAGACATGGATCAATCTCGCGCCATCAACGCGCTCGCACCCTTCATCGCGCTCGCAAAGTCCGCTACATCACCTCGCGCCGCGGCGGATCTCGTCGTGCAAGCCACCTCAGCATCGAACACATATGTCTTCGCCGAGCTGCTTCAACAACCGAACCTCCATGCATTGGCTGGCCATGAGCAGTTCGGGAGCTTTCACGAGCTGCTGAAGGTGTTCGCGTGGGGCACGTGGGAGAGCTACCAAGGTACTTGCAATATCGGACAATACTGATTAAGGCAGAGTAATGGAAGCTGACAGCCACACATAGCCTCTTCAGGACTCCCACAACTCTCAGATGCCCAGGCTAAGAAGCTTAGATTACTGTCGCTCCTCACGATTGCGGCGGAGAAGCCGACTTCCTCATCTCTAACTTCGAACTTAAGCTATGCTTCTCTGTGCCGACGTCTCGATCTCCAGTCCCCGATCGACCTCGAGCACCTCGTCACGGAAGCCATTTACAGCAACCTGATCGTCGCCACTCTCAACCCGGCTTCGCAAACCATTTTCATCACATCTGTTGCACCGCTCCGCGATCTCGCGCCTGGAAGTGTCGCAACCATGATCTCCGAGCTCTCAGCTTGGTCGGGGCGCTGCGATAATGTGCTGGCGGAGCTGGAGGCTGAGATTGCGAAAGTGAAAGCGGACGCGCAGAAGCGGTATGCGAGGGAGCAAAAGGCGGAGAAGCAAATCAGGGCTGTGACGGAGGGGGCTGAGAAGGCTGGCGCAAACGCTGGACCTGTGGGGAGTAAGGGTGGACCCAATACTCGAGGCGCGAACAGGAGGGTGGAGGACACGGAGGACGACGACATGATGGATGTAGATGGTGGGTTGGGCGGCGGTGGTGGCAAGAAGAGAAGCACGGGCGGGCCTTCGCTCGGAGGATTTATGGGCAAGATGAACAGAGGTGGGCGGTGATCACACCACCCATCGTGAGAACAAAGCTCGTCGCTAGTATTGCGTTGCCCAAGGGAGGGTTAGCTTTCTACGACTGCGTTTGCGTAGATGCGCTCGCACAGATGGCTCAACTGCGAACTGCGGACAAGCTGCGGTGCACGGCATCGCGGTCACTCCGGGTCTTGATGAACTCCTTCCGAAGCTGAAGCAAGATACAGTGTACCCGGCACGGCAGGGACGACAAGCATTGAGCGTTCGCAAGGTCACGTGCGTATGAGCTTTACGAGTTCCTGGAAGGTGCACATCAACGCCTGGTGGCTGTCCACTTGCAAAGACCCTGATTGCCTCATTGTCGGCTCCGAATGCGTCCAACATGGCGAAAAGTGCCAACTACACGTCACTCGGAGGAAGAACGTACAAACGGATACCTAGATCATTTGCATCATGAAGGGTCAAAACTCATCAGCTTCCATATCAGTCCCATTAAACCTGTAGGTCATTGAGAGGGTGCATGCGCCTCGCGAGGACCGTGGACCATATCCCACGGCGCCTTTGCTGCGCACTTCACGCAGCATGTGCCGTGATGAGCTGGACCAGCTTGCGATGTTGCTGTAAAGCCTCCTTGTGTGAAAGACTGCTCTGCGCAATTGTCGTATGCGGTTCAGACATAGTGCTTCGTATCGATGTGTCGTCGAAGCGTGGTAGATGGGATTGATGGGTCGTGTTGGTGGTGTTCACGGTGAACATTGGAGAGAAGAATGTTTCTGTGTTGCTAGTCTGAACTTTTCAGGTGTTTACCTCCTGTCAGCGGAAGGCCTACACCCTTCTGCCGACCTGGGCGTTGATTGGCTGTGGCTCGAGAACCTCCTGTACACCCATCATCGCACAGCATACCGACACTCAAGTCTCACATCTCGCATCAATCACGCATCTCAACAACATCATCACACGACACTGCATACACCACGACAACCACCATGGCGTACTCGCGCTCCCCCACGCCGGATGGTCTCCCCCGAGAACGACTACCCAACCTCTTCGAAGTCCTCTCGCGCCGGACATTGGCCCCCGTCGACCTCTTCTCCTTCTACATCTACATGCGCGATGTGCAGCGAAGTGTGGACTATCTCGACTTCTGGTAGGTGTTGATACCTTTTGCGCGCGCGTGAAAATGCGACGGCGGCGGCGGCGGCGGCGGCGAGGGTATAATGCAGCGGTGATAAGCACGCACTAAACACTAGGTCTTCCAGGCTCGATGTGTCGCAGCACATGTCGCTCTGCCGACACTACGTTCGTGAACTGCGCCGCTCCGTCCTCATCTCCACGCCGGACCTCGAAAAGGGCGGCTCGAAGCGCTCGTCCCAGATCCTCGAATCCTACACTCTCGACCGCACATCGTCCGATCAGGGCCCGAGCAGCACGGCGAACGGCCATGGCCCGATGGCGAAGGAGGAGGCTCGCATGAGCAACGACCAACGGCTCTCGGCCTTCCTCCGCAACGAGAACGGCCACAAACACTCGCCGCAGAACAGTCAGCACAGTCAGCGAAGTGAGGACAACACCCCGGGTTCCGAGCAGCCTCCGCGACCGAGCTTCATGACCGGCCAGTCCGCGTCGCCATCCCCATTGCAAAACAGCAGCTCCTCACCTCAGCACTCCGTCACGCGCGCCGACATCCGCGCCAGCGCGGAAAAGGTCCTGTACACGTTCTTGCTGCCGGGAGCAGAGCGCGAGATCATCCTCCCGCAGGGCATCCTGAACGACATCACCAACGCCATCGAGAAGGAAGGCCGCGACGACCCGGAAGTCTTCGACGCGGCGAAGGACTACGTCTTCCAAGCCATGGAACGCGACGCCTTCCCCGGCTTTCTGCGTGCCAAGGCATTGGGCAACATCGTGCAGCCCAGCATGATGCTCCGACTCATCGTCGGGCTGGTGAGCATCTTCGCCGCCTTCTGGACGGCGTTCGTGCTCATCTTCCTCGACAAAAGCCGCGCCACCAGGTGTTGGGTCATTCTGCCTTTCACCGTCGGGGTGTACCTCTTGGCCAGCCATCAGTACATGCTCGATCCGGTTCTGGCGCTGCTGGGTTATAGCGAGTATACCGTTTTCAGTGTGCATCGGATCAAGGAACCTTTCGTGAGGTAAGCAAGGAACCGTTTCCGTAGTTTCTGTCGCGGATGTTATTGACGCATCGTTGCAGGACACTACTGAACAAGCGAGCGATGATGTGTCTGATGTGGATCTTGATCGTCGACGTCGCGCTTTGTTGCCTTTTCATCTTCGTGCCCGGCCATCGGCTATAAGAGACGTATGAGTGTGCAGGAGTTCAGGAGTTCTTGGGGGAAGGGCGAAGTCGCTGCGTGGGATTGCCGCCAGTGGTTGCAGTACCCGTTTGCTCTTCTTGTTCGAGAGATATCTGCTGGTGACGATTTACCAATGATCATGTACGACTATTTGTTTCCATCATCCCAAAGCTGACTACTCATACTTCCTCTCAATGGAGATCTCTACAGCCATGTGATACGATGCGTATTTGTTGGCGACGGTTGTTTGCTTCGAAGTTTGGTTTACCAGCACAGACTCTGCCACAGATGAAACAAAACTGCACCACTTTACCTTGACGAGGCTCGCCCAGGCTTCCGTCAAGACCGACGGTATTTGAAAGTCCATACATCATCAGATACTCGCTACCTAGAGCTGATGCAGGCAGCTGCGAGA
>Ga0058704_10000463_pt1 | contig 21191 bp, 19 predicted proteins | sample AgamicMgSfe_FD_71363 | JGI IMG/M metagenome (GOLD analysis project Ga0058704, IMG submission 71363) | Agave microbial communities from Guanajuato, Mexico - Mg.Sf.e | ecosystem: Host-associated > Plants > Phyllosphere > Phylloplane/Leaf | place: Guanajuato, Mexico | collected 2012-05-30
GGAGACGGGGTTTCGGGGCGCAGGTCGCCTTCGCCTACATATCCTCCTCAATCATGTAACAATTTTGAACAGTCCTTGTTTATGATGACACTCATGCATGTCCTGATTTGTTCGGATCGAACAATGATGACAGGTTGGACAATCGCGCGGGGAAGGTATCGCAGGATCCGGCTTTGTTGACTTGCATCCGTGTCCTCGACTGCCCCACGATCCCCTTCTCCGAGTTCACGGAGTTTTCTGGCCGCGTAGTCCATTTGATGATACATGATTGTTGGAGCGAATTCCTTTCCCCGCTTTCCTCCTCCCTTGCGCGTGATTCTCACAGTCCGTATGTAGAGATGCACAAAGTGAATGCTCCTTCGCTAGGATTATTTAATCGATCAGGACACAACAATAGATTTCACGTCCTCGTCACCTGAACCGGGACAATAAACGAAACCATAGAGAGTGCATTACCCCCTGGAGAAGACCAAAAGGAAATTTTGTATTGGATTCAATGATGACTGTCGTGATCGCCTGGGGAGCGTAGAAATCGTAATCAGGCCGCATCTTCTTCCTCCCTATCAAAACATACCAAACCCCCCCAATCATGGACGTGCCGTCCGTGAGCTCGTGAAGCCATGACTGCTAGGTCATTTCCTCCCACCTGACCGGACACCCGGCGCGAGGATCCCACCCAAGACCACCACCACCACCACCACCACCACCGCGTGGAGCGATGCCTGCCGGCCGCCTAGAGAAGGCTTTAATCTGCTGCGACGGCGATTGCTGCTCTACTCCTGAGCGAGCATAGCCTCGAATACACGCCGAGAACCTCGGAAACGTCGGTACCCATCGACTTCAGGCCCCGCCCGGATGGGTTGTAGAGAAGGGGGGGTTATTGGGGGAAGTGAGGATGGCTGCCCCGGGCTCGAGAAGAAGCGGGTCCCTCGCTGCAGGTCGGCGAGGGCGTGGACATGCTGAACGGCCTTGATGGTTGAGATGGGGTGACGACGGAGTAAATGGAGTCGCGACGGTCGTCCGCCGGGTGACTAGGACTGCTGTGGGTGGTCGGGGTGTTGTAGTTGTGGGTGTTGTACGTGCTGCCCTGTCCGGAGCAAGTTTCGACGGGACTGGGAGGCAGCGTCCGCGATCGCTGCATCGACGCGTGTGGGGGGACTGTAGCTTCATGACTGACATTGGGGGTGTTAGCGATTGCTACTGCTTCGGCTGGTCAGTGGGTTCACAGGCAGGACGTACATCGTCATCATGATGGGCGGTGATTTCGCCTCGAGGGCGTCGGCCACCCTCTCGAGCGGATCGCCGAGGCGGAGCCGGGCGAGGACTTCGGTGGCGTCTTGGTCGGAGCCGCGTTGCATGACGGCGAGGACGGTCATGGCGCGGGCGAGGTCGTGGGTGCGGGTTTCCAGCTTCTGCTGCAGGTCCTGCATCTTCGTGATGCCCTCGGATGTGACGTCGTACGTGCACTGCACGCCGCCAGCTTGACATCGCGCGCACGAGGGGTGTTTGCCGTTGCACTGTGGTACCGTACAGGTTAGGGCTCTCATCGTGAAACTTGTGTGATTGAGAGATGCGGGTGCGACGCGTGGATGCAAGGGGTCTCATTTATCAGGGGTCACGCTGGAGGGGGAAAGGCAGAGGGCGTACTTTGGTCTTTGCAACGCGACACCGAATGCAGGCGTTGCGCGTCAGCACCGTGCGTTTCGACTTGTAGGACCGTCCAGACGTTGGGCCGGTGATGGGGGGGATGTCGGTGGCGATGTTCGGCGGACGGGCTGAGAGGGCGGTGGTGGTCGTCGCCGAGCAGGACGAGGGATCCCCGCCGTTATTGTCAGTGCTGTTGTGCTTGTTCTTGCTGCTCACGCTGAGCTTCCTGGCCTTCATCCCGGGCATCTGGATTGACGATGATGTCGGCGGAGGAGGATCAGGTCAGCCTGCCGTGCAGACGCTTTGGCTTCTTTCAAGCCACGAGTAGAAGCGTGCGAGCCCGGGAGCGGGATCAGGATGGGGTGGTCGGGTTCGCGGACCCTCCTTCGATCCCCGCGTGTACAAGGTTGAGATAAAGCAGGACTGGCGGGCTGCAGGAGAAAAGAGGGTGGATGGACAAGGCTGAGGCTGAGGCGCAGGGGGAGATTGTTTGCAGGGTGTAGGCGCAGTCGAACCCGGTTGATGGGGGGTCAGAGATGGGTGAGGGTCAGGCAGGGACTTCAATTGTTGTGTGTTGCGCGAGTCCAGGTTTCGGATGGTTGGAGATGATGATGATGAAGAGGAGTGGAGGTGGGAGAGGAGAGGGGAGAGGGAAGTGAGATGAGAAAAGTGGCGTGCTGTCGGAGCCGGGGGGGCGGACACGGTAAGGAGAGTAGAGTGGCGGTGGTATTGGTGGTGGTGGTGGTGGTGGTGGTGAGATGCGGATGAGGATACTTACCAGGCCTAGCCAATGCAGGTGCTGCTCTCCAGCTCCTCACCCTTGGATTTTGATGTACATACTTGATGATGAGGTGTTGCCTGCGCGTGAGCATTATTGATTGCCCGCTGACGAGAGAGCAGATGTAGTGAGGTACGTACACGTACACGTACCTGTACCTGTACCTGAACTGAAGTGAACGTGAACAAACGCTGGGTCCATCCATGTCGACCCGTACCTCTCTCTACATGTAACGGCTTCACACCAGTTTGGATTCTCGATCCTCCTCCGATGCTCGGAGCATGTCGCCGCATCCGTCTGCCCCTCTTTCAACGATTGGATCATCCAACGGCAACCACGTGCATGTTACATTCATCAGTATATGTACATTAGGTATGTATGGGTTGCCACCCGAATCGATCCCCCTCTCCATCGCCTTCATCAGCGAGTCACGACGGTCTCCCATACTACAGTACAGTAATGATACTCACCGATCGTCACAAGCGTGGACCAAGCCCAAAAACAAAAAAAGGTCCAATACATGTAACGTTAATGAGAGGAGACTGGCCCGGCGTGTCGGCCAAATCCCTCCGAAGCACGATTCTGGTCGAGCGGCAAGCAAGCAAGCAGGATCGCCTCGATACCATCGTAGATGGCTTCCCGCACCACCGCGCACGACTGCATACCATGCATCTTTCCGTGGATTACATCCCTACCTATGTACTCCGCCTCGCACATTTGGGAATAGCGACCATACCCCAAGCATTTTGACCACACTTCGCCAGGGTTTCAGGTTTGGTCCCAGTACGCGGTAACCGCACGCTTATTGGATCTGCGGCCCACACCGCCAGCTATCAGACGAAGTGACAAGGTCCTTCCGCCCCCACCCCCCGTCTCCGGCGACCCTTCTTTTCCCCCCTTGCCTGCCGTCTGCCGTCTGCCGCCGACGGTCAGACTCACATCTGCCGAGCCAGATCTGCGATCGGGCTCCGCCAGCCCCGTCCACGTGACCACGTCCACGGCCACGTCCAATGCAAAGCCGTCTCGGCTGACGATGATGACGAGGATGAATGCCATCTGGACGGCCTGGTCGGACGGTACTTTCCAGGTGTGTGGAGTGTACGGAGAGTAAAGCCCGAGGCACGACGGGCTAGGTCTCCGAAAGGAGCAGCCAGTATGGGTCCGTTTTATCATTGCCAACATCAAATATGGAGGAAAGAAAAGAAGAGAAGATTGGTCGATCTTACTTTCTCCCGTCGTTCGATCCGAGTCTGCCTGCAAGAAGGACATCGCTCGAGTGGAAGTAGAGAGGCCCGCCCGAGAAGCACACATGAGGCGGGTCGATGTCTTTTCGTCCAATCACCAGCATGAGGTCCAAGGCTGCCTCTCGTCCGCCGAGAGGCCGGCATACTCTCATCCACGCTCGATTGGGTTTCATGCTCATGGATGAATGGCTTGACATGTCGGTAAAAGGTGGTAGCCATACCTGCACCTCTCGTGTCGGTGGGAAGCGCGACCGGAAAAGGCCGAACATTATCAGTCCTCACATTACCTACGTTAATTAAATAAGCCCATCAGGAGTCCTGGCAACATGTGTTCTGTCGTCTTCGTCGACTAAGTACTTCGTCGCTGGACGTGCAAGTCCCCCCTCCTGTATGTATGGACGCATCACGGCGCGCTGACATCAAAACCCGCCTTCCGAGCTGCACCTTCGCTGACCGACTGGTGATGCCCAAGGCAGCATTTGGGCCTCGATCGAAAACTCCATCACACTACCACCCGACCTTCTCAGTTGTCAGCAGCGGCAGTGAAGCGTTCCCCATCTGTGTAGATACTAGAAATGTACCCAGGTATGTACATATGTGAGTGTTGGTCGGGCCGAAAGTCTTGTAGAGGCCGGTGCGGCGAATACAGCGACCTTCTTTCATCCCCATCCTCAAACACAAAGGTTGCAGTGCTGATGAAAAAACATCAGCATCAGTCTTCTCGGGACCACGGACTAGAGAAAAAAAGGCGGTGAAAGAGAGCGAACCACGTCCCCGAGTCACATCGAAGAGATTGAAAGCGTGCCGAGTGTCTCTTGCTCTATCGCACACTGTCGTACCTATCAAGTCAGCCATGAGGAAGATGATATCAGGTGATACACTCTCTAGGCCACGATTGTCGTAGCGAGCTTCGAGGGTGTGAGTATATCTTAACAAACTGAACTCCCAAAATCCGAGGGTGTTACAAAAATGCACACCACCCGATATACATACTCGCCAGGTTGAAGTTGCTCACCGCCTCGCGAATGAGCGCGTCGACGTACCCCTCTGCGCTCAACGGCACCGTCTCCCCCCGGAGCAAACCCTTCAGTTTCCCGTCCACGCTGTCGAGGATCTCCTGCGGCGTCTCCGGCACGCCCGGCGTCGTCCGCTTCTTCTTGCCCAGGCCCACGAAGTCGGTCGTCGGGTCGTAGAGGAACGTCTCGAGCACCGTCATCAGCGTGTCTTTGTTCTGCCGCAGCAGGCCGAGCGTCAGCTCGGACGACTTGCGGAAGGGTCCCTCGCAGCCGTAGGCGCCCATGGCGTCGACCATGTTGGGCGTGAGCCGGAAGGGGACCAGCTCCGGCTTCTCGAACGTCAGCCCCTTGTCGAACAGGCAGTTGAAGTCGACGTGGAAGACGCCGCCGGTGCTCTGCTCGAGCAGGATGTTCTCGCCGTGCCGGTCGCCGAGGCCCAAGACATGTCCCGTCATGGACATGACGGCCGTCGAACGGGCGTAACGGAGCCGCGCGGCGAACCACGCATCCGGCTCCGAATATGTTTCCGAGAACCACTCGTGCAAAGACGGAGGGAACTGACTTTGCACTTTGTCCGCGAACAGGTGGGCCTGCTCCGGACTGGCGCACGCGTCGTTGAGGTTCGCTCTGATCTCGTTGTAGTTGGGTCGTATCCCTTTGCGGCTGTAAAGGTTGAGGAGGATGTCTCGGATCGGTTTGATTCCTTCCACCCACTCGAGAATGCCCGACTCTTCACTGAGCGGGGTGACGGCGTACGTCTTGATGTAAAGTCGCCGCTTGCTGGCTTCGGCGTCTCGCTTCAGGGCGCGATTGATGATGCCGTTGAACTCCATCAGCCGCTGGTCCTTGCGGAGGTCGTCCCTGGGCTTGCACAACAGACCATACTGCTTGCCGTCGGAGCCTCGGACGACGATCTTCTTCGGACGTTGCAGGGAACTGAGGACGAGGACATCGTCCGCGAATGACTGGATCGTGATCTTGTCGTGTGCAAACGGCCGATAGCGGCGAATCTTCTCGCTGTCGGCGCCGGTCGGTAGGTTAGCGGATAAGGTGGCCTCCAATGGGATGACCAGCGCGCTCGGGGCGAGCTTGTGATTGAATCCGAGCGTTTTGGACAGACTTGCGGTAGATGTGCGGGGCTCGACGTGCGCTTCGCAGGCACGTAGCAAGCCGTCGGAAAGCTTCTGTCCGTGGGTGATCATCTGGCGCAAGTCGGTATCGTGAGCATCTGTCTTCGCTTTGTACTTCGGCTCCTTGAGGCGATCCAGGATCTGTCTTCCTCTGTCCGCCCGCGCTCTATCCGAAGCTTTCGCAACAGCGAGCAGGCTCCACAGAGCTTGGCTTGAGTGCAATGAGCCGATTCTCGCCAGGATGGTCGACAGCTGCTTCCACACATCCGGATGAGGATGGCTAATGCGCGAGATCATCTGTGGCAGGGCGGTGTAGAAGATGTACGCAGGCACGCGGTCGAAATACTTCTGCAACTGACGGTTGACTACTTGCAAAGACGCGGCTCGTCTTTCGAAGACTGCTTGATCTTCCCGAGCAGCTTTCGTCAGGGTTTGCATACCGAGGTCCAACCATAAGGTCAAGATCTTCGGAACGGTCTGATGCCAGTACTTGTTGCCAAAAGGTAACGAGCGCAAGAGATTCTCGATGACCAACTTGGTCATCTCTCCGCCTTGAAGCATCGGAGACTGCTTGTTCTTCGGCAGTGCCTTTTCCGCTTCGAGCAGTTTGTTGTAGTGCTTGCCCAGATAGTAGTGACCTTTCTCCCAGCGCTGAAAATTCTTTGCCGCATACTGGTACCGCGCGGTCATGTCTTTCGATTGACTATGGCCGGAAGCGTCCAGCCACTTTGCGAGCAGCAAGTGCGCTCTTGCGGAGAGCATGTTTTGCGGTGAAGAGCGCTCCGAGCTTTCACTGTGGCCTTGCATGCTTGCGGTGGGCATGTCGAACGCTTTGGAATCGATCGCTGACTCAAGAGCCTGGATAGCCTGTCGCTGATGGCCATCGTGCCACAAAAGCCGCGCTTCTTCGAGCTTGGCTGCCTGATCACCGCACGCATAAGCTTGTAGCACAGCATAGTATGCACTTTGCGTGTTGCTGGCTTTCCGCGAAAGCCTCGCAGTGGCGAGCCAGGGGGGCCCAATGTCTGCCTCTTTCAGGCTGTCACCGTTGGCTCGCATGATGGCGCGTCGAATGCCTAAGATGTACTGCTTGTCTGGTACTGACGACCCGACCGCAGCTAGGCGCTTTTGAGCCGTCTCCGTGAAACGGACGATGTCGGCCTCACCCTTGCCGGTCATCGCCTCCACCTCGTACAAGATATGCAGCTTTCGCAGCTCACCGTGACAAGCCTGTAACGAAGAGGTGCTCGCCTCGGTCATCGCTAGAGTAATGGAGCTTCGCACACGGGACAGGTGTTCATCGATGGCGTTGCGCTCTTGCGGCGAGGCTGCAACCAGCAGCCGACCCAGTTCGACGCTAAAGTCAAGTGGCTCCGTCGCCCCGAGTTCATGTACTTGGTCTCGGAGTGCTGTCATGTCGCAGGTCATAATTCTAGCTTCCATCGCCAGGGATACGACGGGCGACGCCTCTGACAGAATATGCGCCTCGGCGTCGTGGACCAGGAAGCCTTCCGCGTACCTCAGCAAGGGCGCATACTGTCCGGTCTCTCGCAGGCACTCTAGGAGTGATGTTTGGAGCTTCGTGTTGTTCGGCTCAGCAGCGAGTCTGAGCTCGTACCAGGCCTGAGCTGCCGCCCATCTACCGGCTTTAGCATGATGCACCACCTGTTGCTCTTCTGTCAAGAAAGCAAGGTGCGCTCCGATACCCTCAAGCCCGTCCGGCTCGTCGATGTGGGCATAGATGTCTTGAAGCCTTCCGTAGATGTCCTCTTCCCCCTGCGACATTCGGGCAGATGGGATGATCGCCCGATTCTGTCGAATGTATTGCTCCCAGTTGAACAGCGCTCGAGCGTACGAACCACACTCCATGGCACGATCCGCAATGGCTTGGGCAGGAATGCTGGCTAGGAAACCTTCGACCTCCGAAATCTGGTCCATGTCCTTCCCTTCGTCGAAACCGTGTGGTGCGTGGCCGGTCTTGTAGGCTGCTGCTCTACCGTCGCCCACAGTCTTCTTCTTCTCTTGAAGCCAAGTAGACATGTAGTCCAACACGCTGAACACGCTTTCACTGCAGAGCGTGACGGTGTCAAGCTGTACGTTGGTCGTGGGCTTGCATTCCAGAACGGCTAATAACTCCTGAGTGATGCCTCTTACCTCGCCGACCGTGCCACCCAGCACTACGTTGAGCATCACATACGGGAGCAGGAAGCTTGATATGGCCAGATCATGTCCACGGACGATGCGCGCGATGACGGGAAATACCATCTTCGCATTGTCACCTCTGGCCTTGTCCATCAGGTCGTACACCAGCGAGCGCAGCCAGTTGCCGTGGGATGTGTCCGGGGAAAAGTTTGGGTATGGCCTGGTAGGCGGTTGGGCAATGCTGCCAGTCACCATATACCGTGAGGTCAAGAAGGGAGTGAGCGTGATCCGGGTGTGCTCCGGCATGCTCATCCACTGCTGATAGACTGACGGCGCCTGTGACGAGCGAGGCCTCAGAGCAGTAGCTTCGTTGAAGCCGCAAAAGCGCAGCAGCTCCTGCATCGCGTACGCGAGAAACCCCTGCGCCCGCGCGTTGGTCGTCGACTTGAAAGCTTTCACCAGGCCTTCTTCGAGTATAGCGACGACCCAGTCGATGACTTCACTCGCTTTGTCAAAATTCGAAAGTACCAGCACCTGCCTTCGTTTCCTCGTCGCTTCAATTCTGTTCGGATCCAGGCACCCGACGATTCCCAAAGCTTTCCCGCATAAGTCGGCAATTTTCACATCTCGGGACGAGTAATCGACGGTAGTGTCCAGCAGCGCTCGGAGGAGCACTGACAAGGCGGAAGCTGGTTGCTCGCTGGCTGCTGCATCGTGGATGAACTCTTGGTGCTGCTCCAAAAAGGGAACAAGCTCTTTCAGTGCTAGCTGCACGACACTCTTATTCTCATCCCTCAACCGCCGCTGGAAAGCTCTGAAATGGCTTTCGATGCTATCTTGTTCCTTCAATCGTTCGATCTCGGCCGCGAATTTGGCAAGTAAAGGAATACCAGCGAGCGACGGAATTGTCATGACCTGCTCTTGGACGACTTTGTTGTGACTTTTGATCAGATCTGCAATCCTTGCGTGCGTAGCTTGTTGAAGTTCAGGAGATATCTCCGACCAGTGTTGTACGACAAGCGCAAAGGTCTGATTGAGCATATGCGCGAGATCATCAGCATCTAGCACAGAGAGTAAGACCAGCCATGCCGAGAAGGCCGCTTCGCGCAGTGGCGTCTGCTCCATCGCCGAGCCCAAGCAAGCACGAATTTGCGGTAGAGCAATGCTGACGTGAGTTTTCGCCAGCTTGGTCATTTCCGCGATGGCATTTAGGCAGCGGATCTTTTCAGACGTCGTACTCATCAGTTGCGTGCTTTCCAGAACGTGTGAGAAATGAGCCATGATACCGAGGACATGTATATCAAAAAATTCGGCGACTGTACGGCTTAATTTGCTGTGAGCTTTTGCTTGACCAGGTCTCCTTTCGACCAAGTTCGCAAACATCTGGAATGCGTGGTATGCTCTTGATTTGCGGGCCTCCGTTGCCTCGCCAGTATGCTTGAGCATTTCGCATGCGATCAGCTCCGGTTGGGGTTTCACAAAGCTTGACAGGTCCTGGCCACGGAAGTCGGGCGCAACTTCCGCCAGACATTCAAGGACGAACTCTTCCGGCTCCGAAGTCGCTTGAGAAAGCAGTAGTGCAAGGGTTGCCGCACAGTTGGATGCGGGCTGCAGACAAATATCCTTGATTGAAGCACCGCTGCCCCGGGCGTCCGCAATGCGCTGAAGCACCTCTGTTTTCTTCGCAAGTACCAGCAATGGGATGGTGTCCTTCTGCGTCATCAACAAAAAGTGGTTGATATCCATCTTGAGCAGGTCGCATAGCTGTTGGACCTTCTGGGGCCGCGTGTGCATGTCGCGGACGGCGGACGGAGCGATGGTAGGCCAGAACGGTCTGAGCAGGTCTTCGGGCGTCTGTGTCCTTGCAAGAGCTAGCTTCTCCAACTCGGCAAAGGCGAGGGCGCATATCAGAGAGTTGTGATGGCCCAAGTAGTCAACGAGGCGGATCAGGACTAGGTTGACTTCTCGGTCACTGCATACCATTGCAACCTGACCCCAGGCAAAGATGAGCGACTCGTGCTCACTCGCGATGTCGCGATCCGACAACGCGCGGAGATACTCCAGAGTCATCTGCCTGTTTTGCTCTTTCAAGTGATGCGACAGACCGTCGCGCAGGAAGTTGGGCAGACATTGACCGGCAGCGATGCGAAGTTCACGTACCGAACTGTGCAGCGAAGACAGGCAGAGCTGACCCAGCGGAGACTTTGCTATGTCTAGCAGAGCATCATCGGTGTTACGACCTGCAGCCTTGGCAACAGCATTCAGGGCATAAACCCTGGACCGCTTGCCATCCCGCAGAGCGGGGAGCTGGACAACTTCGGTCATCGTCTGAAGAGCGACGACAGGTTCCGAATGCGAGAGGTCGGCCAATCGAAGCCAGATATGGCATTGTTCGTCCTCGTTGAGCGATGGGTACAGTCTTGAAACCGCTTCGGGCAAGTCTCGAACGTCGTCAGCCTCTGCCCTGGCCAGCAAGCCAGTCTTCCAGGCCTCGACATCTGGTAACTGCGCCTCTGCGTCCTGAGGCGTAATCTTTCGGCGTTTCCGTGTCCTGCTGTGCGCATGACCGGCTGTCCGTGTCACGCTGAGTTGTTTGAAAGCAGCTTGCATCTCACCGTTGGTTGCAGCATTGTTCTGCTGCAGACCTTCACGAAGTATCAATATTTGTTCCGGTAAATGATCGTCTGTCGCGAACCGAGTGAACCATGTAACGATAGCAATCTGCAGGTCCCCTTGTAAATCATCGAAGACTTGCTCGAAGGCTAACGCCCGCAGGCAAGGCAGCAGCACCTCGCAAGCAACGTTATCCGCTCGACGGAGAGTCTGTGTTAGAGCTTGAGCCAGTCGACTTTGGACTGTGGTCGTGGATCTCAACAGGGTCGCATCTGAAAGTAGAGTATGCAAGAATGGGACGTTATCGGGCAGTAGTAGTAGCTGCTCGAGTGTACGAGGCCACTCATGTGCATCTTCCAGCGACTGTCGAAACTGCCATACCAGTCGGTGCAAGCGAAGTCCGACTTGACTTTGGTATGCATGCTCGAGTGCCGACGTTCGTGAGAGCTGGAGGATCAGCATGAATGCGTGGCTGAGGTCACTGATGTTTGCTTGACAACCGTGAGGTAGAGCGATTGCGTTCTGCACTTTCGGCCAAAGTCGGGCAACAGTCTTTGCAGGTGGTAGATTGACGGAGAGGGAGAGTGCATTTGGGATCGCGGACTCGAGAGAAGAAAGTGTCTCTGTCAGAGATATGAGCAGATGTATACTTACGGTTCGGCCAGCCCATACTCACCATCCACGACTTCCCGAAAGACTCGCTTGACGGGTCTGACGCTCTGCCACAAGCGTACAGACGTCGACAATGATGTGATCGCGGTATCTATCAAGCGTGGGATCGGAATGTCATGGCATCTTTGCCTTCCACACACAGCCAGCAGACGCGCCAGCAGCGGGAGCAGAAGCTGAGGACCATCTTCACTGACTTGCGTGATCAGTACCTCCGGTTGGCGCTTGAGCGTGTTCTCTATCACCGCGATGCTATCTCTGGCCTGCGGAACCAGCACATCCCACTGAGCGAACGGGTTGTCCAGAGGGAGCGGAGCCAGGCCAGCCTCCGCGACCACATTGATGAGCTGGACGTTGACGTCGACATCCGTTTCCTGTACTGCATTGGCGTTGCTGAGAATCTCCTGAAGGAGCTGAGCAAACGTAGCGGTCTCGCCGTCTTTGGGAAGTCCGGCGTGGCGAGTTTGGTTCTGCACTATCTGGGCCGCCAACGTTGACGGCGGTGGTGCGTTGCCGTTCACATGGCTGGTATTGACGTTTGGCATACGACGCGCCATGCTTGGTTTCCGTCATGTCGTCTCAGGACGAGACATGTCGTTGTGAGGTGCAGTCTCACGTGAATTCGCAGTCTCAAAGCCTGGAGCACAACGCGGTGGGGTGACGCGGTATCACGTGACGTACTTTGGACGTCCCGCTGCAATTGGAAGTACGAGATCTTTTGCTGAGCCATCATCACATCGACGACCACACGCACACACACGCATCAGAAGCGAACCAGGTCAGCTCCAGCATGGCCATCTTCCCGTCCAAGAAATTCCGCCCATCCTCCTACGATAGCACCGTGGCCGCCAAATACCGTAACGCCCTCGCGAGACATCCGTTCGCATTATTCGGCCTCCCCTTCATCGCGACCATGGTCCTCGGTTCCTTCTTCCTGACCCCGGCGACGGCGCTGCGGTTCGAGCGACATGACCGGAAAGTCCGACAAGTGAGTAAAGAGGAGGAGCTCGGGATCGGGAAGGACAGGCGGAAGATCGATATGAAGGAGGAGTACTACGTGAGTAGCGGCGGGGACCTTATATCGTACGAGAAACGGGATGACTGACTGGCGCGGGGCAGAAACTGGCGGCCAAAGACTTGGATAGCTGGGAGCAGAAACGCGTGAAGCGGCTACCGGGAGAGCATGATGGCGTTTTGTGAGCTTAACCTTCTGATGGGACAATTGCAACTTTCAGCGCGGCGTTGGGCGATATCAAGGGTTGGAACATGCTGCACTGGGCTCTCGCAGGGAGCTTCATTATCGAATTATGAATAAGGAGAAAACCCAACTCCCACGCTACACAAGTCCCGCAACGCCGTTTACCTCACGCTCGTGCGCTTCCCAGGTACCACCAATGAAATTCATCTCAACTGCTTCCCTTCCCATTCACCCGAGAACCACCGCTTGCCACAGCCGGACTGTCGGGCGTGCGCATGCGAGAGGCTGTGGGCCGTCCGCTGAGCGTGTCGACCACATCCACCAAACCCATCCAGAACTCGTTCTTCGGCCTCCGGTCCTTCCAGTCCGTCTCCTCGCGTTCGATCTTCTCCATCGGGGAGAACTTGACTCTCGCGCCACGGATACCAATAACAGCCGCCGACATCGGGTCGTCGTTGATCTCTTGCTTGTTCTTGCCGATGAAGGTTTCCAGGTACTGAAGCGATTTGACGCCGAAACGAACGGCCCGGACACGGTCCATTGGCGACGGCGTCCCGCCCTGCTGGACGTGGCCGGGGACTGCGAAACGCGAGTCGAACTTTCCTTCGGACTCTTCCTTGATAATGTTGGCAATGACCTCGGTGGTGTATGTCTTGCTGGCCTTCTCATTGCGGAGGATGATCTTGCCGGAACGCGCATGACCTTTGTCTGCGGCAAACTGCTTCTTGAGGTATTTGATGTCCTCTACAAGCATGTTCAGGTGGATGCCTTCTTCCGGCGTGTACACGGCCACGGCGCCAATGCTGAGCCCGGCTATTGTGGCAATGTAGCCCGACGCGCCACCCTGCGTTTCCACGACGAAGACTCGCCGGCGGCTGGCACTAGCAGACTGCTTGATGGCGTCGCAGTAGTCGATCAGAGCGTTCAGGCAGGTATCACAACCGATGCTGTACTCTGTGCCGGGGACATTGTTCGAGACGGTGGCCGGAAGCACGACCATGGGGATCTTGAAGGCGTCATATTCCGCTCTCGCCTTGCGCAGCTCCGACACAGCCGTAAACGCTTCGAACCCTCCGACGACGAAGAGAGCATCCAGCTTGTATCTCTCGAAGCAATACGCCGTCGTTTTGAAGTCCTCAGAGGGCAGTCCACGATTCGTACCGATTTCGGACCCACCACGGGATGCCCAGCTCTCTGCCTCCAGCCAATTGAGCTCACGCACAGCGCCGAGCGGTTCGTCGTCGTGATGTCTGCACAGGCCAGGGAAGCCGTTGTATAGTGCAACCGGTGTGTGACCCTTCGTCAAGCAATATGCCACTGCCGCTCTCGTTGCCGCGTTCATGCCACCAGCTGGTGCGCCCACGTGGATAATGCCGACCCGCATCCTCTGTTCTTTCGGCAACAGCGTGTCGGACTTGCCCGTTTTGTCGGTGGCTGTCGTGATGTTGAAAGCCTGTAGAAACTCTTCGAATTCGGCATCCCTTCCTCGCATGGCGGCTGCGAAGTCTTTCTTCGCAATGTTCGCTGCTACCTCCTTAGTCTTGGCGATGGCGTCCAATAGTGGCTTGCGCACGATCTTGTTCTCCACAATGCAGATGACGGGGGAAGGCGTCTCTGGCGTCGCCTCCAACACAGCCTTCACAGCCTCCACGCCTTGCAAAGTCGCGAGCATACGGTCGTACGTACAGGGCGGGCCACCTCGCTGCACGTGACCAAGGGTCGTGACTCTGGTGTCTAGCCCGACCCTCTGTGAGAGAAGATCCTTGACCATGCTTGCCGAGATCGGGTTCAGCTGCCGATCGTGAGCGCCCTCAGCCACGATGATGATGGTCTTCCGACTGCCCATCTGCCTGTGCTCCCTAACGATGCGACACATCTCATTCTCCCAGTCCTCGGTCGGCGGGTTCTCCGGGATGAAGATGAAGTCGGCGCCACAGCTCACGCCTGCCATGAGCGCAAGCCAACCGCAGTGTCTACCCATGACCTCGATGACGAACGCGCGCTGATGGGAGAAGGCTGTAGCATCGATGTAGTCGATCGACTGACAGATCCGTTGTAGCGAACTGTAGCAGCCGATCGTAGCGTCTGTGCCGCTGAGATCGTTATCGATCGAGCCCACCAGACCTACAATGTTGAGGTGCTTGAACGGCTCCACCTCGTCCGGTTTGCGCTGACCGCTCGAAACGAGCTCGTCCATGAGACTCGGCCATTCCGCCCGGAATTTGTCGGCTCCGGTCAAGGAGCCATCACCGCCGCAGATGATCAACGCATCGATGCCCTTCTCGATCATGTTGTTCGCCGCCGTGAGCCTGCCCGATCGCTCCATGAACGCCTTGCACCTCGCCGTGCCGATCAGCGTACCACCTTCGACCAGCCATCCTCTCACATCCTCCCACCGCATCTCTTTGATCATATCTCCGCCGTCCACCAGACCCTGGTAGCCCTCGTAGACGGCGAAGGACGTGCAGCCCGATGCGATTGTCTGTCTGACCACCGCCCGCACAGCACCGCTCATGCCAGGCGAGTCTCCCCCCGAGGTCATGACCGCGATCCTCTTCTTGCCGGTAGGCATCGCTGCAGGGGCTAAGTTGATCTCCGCCATGGTTGTGCGCGTCCCCAAGTGAGTGAGCCGGTTTGTAGTGTAGAGGTAGAGTGGTTATGCGAGCTCGTGGCCGAGAGTAAAAGGCTCTTAGGAGTGTCAGCTGCTGCGCCCTCGACCTACGGCTTTCGCTCGACTTGCGCGGTTGAAATAACCCAAGGTCGCCTATCTCCTCAAGCCCCACCAGTGAAGGGTGAGGTGAAGGTCTAGTGCAATTATCGATAACGGCGGCGTCACTTCGGCGGTGAGGCCAGGGAGCTCATCCTCTCCGTAGCACCTCCGATGCCGTGTTGGTTGATACGGACGTTGGTTACGACGCCGCGTCTAGTCACAGATGTACGATAGTGGACTCGACACGATCTTGACAACTAGGCAGCATGTGATGCTCACAGCAACAACAGCTCGGATACCGGAAGAAGCTCAGCTCAGCTCTGCTGATCTCCCGGCCGGACACGGCTCGTCTAGCGTCCGGCGTTTGCGGCAGGTGGCACGTTGGCCGGTGGTGGGATGTGCAGGTCTACACCGTTCCAGCATTTGGAAGATGTGTCGATGCAAATGATAAACAAATTGAGGCAACGCAGCGTACTGGAGATTGGTATGGTATATAGAGCGGAAACTATCCAGAGAACTCTCCAAACGCTCCCCAGATACTCTTTCCTCGTGTCTCGGCACCATCAGAACCCCACGTGATCTTCCTCGTTGCCGAGTTCAACGACAGCGTCGCAGTACCGCTATCAAAACTAACCCACACGCCGTGACTGTGACCGTCCTCCTCGCGGTTCCTCGTCAGCACCGCTTCCCGTAGATTGCACCTCCACCGCCCGTCTGCAGTGGAAGTGGACGCCAGCGCTCCCGCAAGGCTTGATGCGAGGATCGTGTCCGCGCCTGCTGCGACCTCGTCGAATCTCGTGAAGCGAAAAGCACGCTTGTCCGGCGCGGTGAGGGTGAAGATTGGGCTGAAATTGTAAGACAGGGTTGTGTCGACGCGGAACCCAAGCGTGAAGGATGTCGTGTCCAAGCCCTCGACGCTAATACCGGCGTGCGACGTCCAGGGCTGCATAAGCCTGCCCGTCAGACCTTCCGCATTCGAGACGTCTGCTACTGTTGAAAGATCAAAGCGAGCATCGTCCATCGATGAGTTGATACCTGCGGTAGACAACACCGCCTTGATAGTGCCCATGTAATTGTTGAGCTGGTCGAGCGCAGAACGATGCAGGACGAAAGACATGATTGGTCGTAGGATAGGGAGCAACGGCTGCTCTTCCTTCTTATCAGACATCGGCGGCGGTACTTGGGACCGTGTTCGTAAACGCTCCCGATGCGCCTGGGTCAGAAGGAGACGCACTGCCAAGGCGATAGCTTGAGCGAGAGTATCTTCACTATCCTCACCACGAGACAGGTCAGGTTGAGCTTCGTCTAAGGACACGAGCTCGAATGCGATCTCTGGTACGTTCTCGTTTCCAGCCACGTCTGGCTTGAAGGTGATGGCCGACTTTTCGACAGCAACGCCGAGCGACCCTATGGAACGACTCTCGCGGATCATCTCGTGATAGAGTTCTTCGTCGAACAGGCTATCTCGAGCGTGGGTAATGCGTGACTCGAGGGTAGACTCGCCGCGCTCGAGCAATGGGGGCAACTTTGAACTGCCAATAGTTTTACCCATTTTCCGGATCCGCACCCGAACAGCTTGGGGCCTACTGCCCACTCCTCGCTCCAGCGTGATGTTGCCGTCGCTGTCAGTATTGAGGGCAGCGATCCCTCGTCTCGAAAACTCTGGTGCGCTGTCGTTAAAGCCCAAGCGTACAGCCAAGCGGTGGTGTCCAGGTAGCCGGCAGACATTCCATCCTTTCTCGGAGATGGACAGTATCTGGTCCCAGTACTGCGTTTCTTTACGGACATTGTCTTGCAAACGAGTGGCGGCTGAAAGCAAACTATCCGCGCTTCGCCGTAGAGCGTCCATCTTGACACTAGTCGCCAATAGCTCGTCTTGTGCCTCGCGCGCTTTGTCCACAGGCATGCGCTGCCAGATGTCAGTCCCTAATGTCCCACTCGGCACCTTTTCTTTCAGCACCGGCGAAATAGTGGTGTTGGCTTGCGGTGCCTGCTTCGACAGTAGCAGTGAGATGAAGTCCAGCGACATCAAGATATCCTGCTCCGCCGCAGCGACGTGTTGCAGCATCTCAAACTTGGCCTTGTATAGGTCCTCCCGCGTTGTAGGCTTGCCTTGGTCTTTGCCTCCTTCTGGTGCCTCGTCGTCTTCTTCCACTTCATCCTCGCTCTCGCTTAGCTCCAGAGCTCCTTCTCGTGCTATCTCCTCTTGCAGTGAAGCCTCGGTGATGTCGCGAAAGTGCCCTCGTTCGAGGTGGACGCGAGCAAGGACGTCCTTCAGCGAGCTCTCTTCGGCGACGTCGCGCGCCCAGGGTCGGAAAGAAAGCGAGGTCATGGTCACCGTGTAGTAAGTTCGGCCGTTGCTTGAGTATGGGTGTATACCCAGACGAGCGTCCAGCGCTCTGATTGTGCGAACCAACCATCAACTCTTCAATCAACGTTCCTAGATCCCATGGCTTGAGCACAGACCATCACTTCCGTAGGAGGAAAGTCTGGGGTGAATGGCGCTTCTCACCTCGACCCCAACACCCAGTCCTCGACGACATGTAGTACACACTGCTGGCTGTGGCAACACGCCGCCACCCATCGCCCAACATGACCACTCGATACAGAGTCGAATGTAAGAATGACCGAAATCGAGCGGTCTTGCCAGCATCGCTAATTGGACATCAGATGCGCTCAAGGTACGCTTGTCCTTAACGACGGGGACGGTAGACTATGGGGAGTAATACGATGCTGAACCCACTCAAGACGCACCGTAGAGATCAATTTGTATTAAGAATAACCATGAACCCCCGAACCGATTGCAGTACGCTGACGTTCCGCCAGATCGAATGGATCAAAGGCCTTCTGGCGGTATGTCAGGCCTGTCCGTCGACGTGATCACTCACTCACGATGGGGTGATGGGCAAGGTACCCTTTGTGCTGCTGTCACAGCCCACCGCCATCTACCAAAACGACAAGCCGGCCGTCAGCGCCATGGCCACGAACGCGCACGCTCGCTACGCGCAGATCATGAAGGACGTCGAGGAGCTGATCGACGAGCACATCGCGCATCAACGCAGCGGCGCTGCTGCCGCGTCGAAACTGAAACTTCTCGTCCCTTGTACGTACATACCGTGCCGGCGAGCCACTCTTTCACCCTAACGTCGAGCCAGCCGTCGGACTGTTCTTCACCCCGTTGCCACTGCAAGACGCCTTCGAGTGGCAAGACGAACGTCGCTTCATCAGCTCCCGCCGATTCGTCGCGCCGAGCTTCAACGACATCCGACTCGTCCTGAACACGGCACAGGTGATGTCGCTCGTCCGAACCAGCAGGCTCGAGCTGGTGACGTTCGACGGCGACGTCACATTGTACGACGACGGCGAGTCCCTCAGCCCCGACAACCCGTGTATCCCGCGCATCCTGGAGCTCCTGCGGAAGGGTGTCCGCATCGGCATCGTCACAGCCGCGGGCTACACCGACGCCGAGAAGTACTACGAACGTCTGCACGGGCTACTGGACGCCGTCGCCGCCAGCGACACCTCCCTCACCCTCGAACACCATCTCGTCGTGATGGGCGGCGAAAGCAACTTCCTCTTCACCTACACGCCGCACAGTCCCCACAAACTCACCCCCGTGCCGAAAGAAGACTGGCAGCTGCCGGAAATGCGCAGCTGGACGGAAGCCAACGTCACGGCGCTCCTGGACGTCGCGCAATCCGCGCTGAAGGACTGCGTCGAATGTCTGAAGCTTCCCGTGCAAGTCCTCCGCAAAGAGCGCGCCGTGGGCATCTACCCGAGCAAAGGCGTCAAGCTGTCGCGCGAACAGCTCGAGGAGACGGTGCTCGTGGTGCAGCGCATCCTCGAGACGTCCGAGGCCGGCGCCCGCCTTCCCTTTTGCGCCTTCAACGGCGGCAACGATGTCTTTGTCGACATTGGGGATAAGTCGTGGGGGGTCATGGCGTGTCAGCGGTACTTTGGCGGCATCGAAGGTGGCAAGTCGTTGCACGTGGGGGACCAGTTCTTGAGTGCTGGCGCCAACGATTTCAAGGCAAGTGAAACCTGTTTCAGTCTTCGTTTTCGCGCTCTGACATGTCAATAGGCACGATTGGCGTGCACGACAGCGTGGATCGCCAATCCTACAGAGACGGTGAGCCTGCTCGACGAAATCACACAACTGGAAGCAGGGAAGCGATGAAGTGAGAGTAGATCGCGTCGTCGTAGCTATATATCCACGATTTTATTCAACTAGCCACTACCCTTGGCTCTCGCCATCGGACCCCAATTCTCACGGGGGTTCTGCTGATACCTCACGAGTCTCTTCCCCCCCTTGTCTCGTCCGAGCGCTTCGTCAAAGACGACCCGGATCCGTGTCGGGTCCGCCGGCCTCTCTTTCGCTGGCTCGGCATCACCGTTCATCCCAGTAGTCACGATCTCAGGCGTAGTACCCTCCTGATCTGCGCTGACTTCGCCATCTCCGTGCTCTTCCGACGTACGAGCATTTTTCATGATCTTCCACCCGGGCGCCCCTTCCTTGATCGCCCCGTCTTTGATCGGCGACTTTTGCCGCACCCACTCGCGCATCACTTCCCAGATGGCGGCCCAGGGCGCGTCGGTCTTGACGCTGCCGGGCTTACAGTGGCTTCTCGTCGCGCGGTAGCCGGCGTGCCGGAGGGCACCCTTCACCGCTGCTTCGGGGGGCGCTTGGCAGTGGAGCACTTTCGACAGCGCCGAGGGGATGAAGAAGAATGGGTGCAGGTCGAGTGTCTCGGGTGGAGTCTTTGATATCAATTCGCGATGTCCGTGTTCCTGCTTTCTTCGGGGCCAAACCTCGTCCGCGTGGTCGATCACGCTCAACTCGTTCAAAGCCGTGTCGAGCATGCCCTCGAGCCTCGGCTTCGTCTGGTAAATATCACTGTCAACACGCTCGACCTCGCCGAGCAGGTCTTCGAGGAAAGCGGCATTGTGCATCGGCCCCGCCCACATCGGCCCGGCGACATGCATGACACTGCCACAGTGCTCGCAGTGGCGGTCCGAGCTCGGGGCCTGGGCGATCGAGTGCTTGAAGTGGAACTGCGGATGGCTGCCCTTGCCCGTCTGCCGGGCATTCCGGCCGAGCATTTGCGTGTGCCACGCGCCGCACCCGCTGTCGCATCCGTACGCCAGCATCGTCTTCCCGGCCAGGAACTTGACGTCGGCCGGGGATTTGGTCACTCGGATGAACATGCGCACGTAGAAGTCGATGCTGAGGGAGAGCAGGGGTTCGATGGCGAGGCCGTACTTGGCGGCGGTGGAGGCGACGGAGTGCAGGATGATGCGGAGTCCACCTTCGTGCGAGTGGGCGCCTTTGACAGGCATCCCGCCGTAGAGCGAGTAGGTCTTCTCGGAATAGCCGCAAGAGGCGAAAACGCCAGAGTCCGTGCAAGTCACGCATAGCAGACCGCCGTCGTCTAGCGCCTGCAGAGCGGAATCGATGAACGGCGCCGCTGTACCGTAAGGATCGAGGTCGATCACATCATATCTCCCGTTGACGTGACCGGGTCCGTGGCTGTTCTCCGGCGGGAAGGCGACGCCGTACATGTGGGCCATGGCGTTCGCGGTATTCGGCGTGATGATCGCCGACAGCTTGTTGTGCTCGACGTTGACTTTGATGCTTTTGGTCGCGTTGCGGTCCATGTCGTTCGCCGTGATCGAGGTCGCAAAGGGGATTTCGGAGGCGTAGCGCAAGGCGCGTAGACCGGTTGCGGAAAGCGCGTCTAGGATTCGGAACTTCGGTCGCCATGAGTGCTGCACTCGATCGCCATTACGGTCAGAATGTGCTGTTGGTTCTTGGGCGTGCGTTGTGGCAGTCTCCCCCTCCATTGCATTGCTTGCATCGTCAACCTCAACAGGCTTCGCGTGCGCACCGTCCACAATCGATTCAGGGACCAAGCGATCCTCGGGCGCCCCTTGAACAGCCTTCAAATGACTCTCTCCATCCTCACCATCCGCGAACACAGCTGCTCCCCCATCCGTCCTCCTCGCCTTCACACCCTCCTCTCGACCCCCACCCTCCTCTCCCATCC
>Ga0058704_10000464_pt1 | contig 21177 bp, 25 predicted proteins | sample AgamicMgSfe_FD_71363 | JGI IMG/M metagenome (GOLD analysis project Ga0058704, IMG submission 71363) | Agave microbial communities from Guanajuato, Mexico - Mg.Sf.e | ecosystem: Host-associated > Plants > Phyllosphere > Phylloplane/Leaf | place: Guanajuato, Mexico | collected 2012-05-30
GGACCGGAGAGTGTAAAGAAGCAGCTCCTGGAATGCATGCCTACCGATAATTCGAAAGCCTTCATCGTCACCGGCTCCTCGCTCGCGAACAAGACATCGTTGATCAAGGATGTCCAATCTCTGCTTGGGTCGAAGCACCATGCTGGCACATTCGATAAGATCGGCCAGCATGCGCCCATCAAGCAGCTGGATGAGGCGACCGAGATGGTGCTGAACGACGAGAGCATTGATACCATCATCTCCGTGGGAGGTGGCAGCCCGATCGACTCGGCCAAGGCCATCTCTTATCGGGTGAACGAGAAGACGCAAGGGAAATTTCTGTACCACATCACGATCCCCACGACGCTCAGCGCTGCTGAGTGCACGCTCGGCGCTGGGTATACGAACGAGGACGGGATGAAGACGGGCGTAGCGCACCCAAATCTTGCACCGCAGGTGGTGATCTACGATAGCAAGTTCGCCCTCGAGACACCACCATGGCTGTGGATGAGCACGGGGATACGGGCCATGGACCATTCGATGGAGCTTGTGCGTATCTTAATGGTGTGTTCGGCTTGATAATTATGTTAATTTCTTTTAGTTGTACCACCCGACGTCGACAGAAATGCCATGCCGATGGATGGCCATGTTTGCAGCAGGCGAGCTGTTCAAGTATCTGCCGAAGTACAAGGCGAACCCAAAAGATGAGGACACCATCACTCGGTTGCAGCTAGCCGCGTTCGCCTCACTCGGCTTCCTGGCGCTCAACGTCAAGGGTGGGCTGGGTCTGTCACACGCGTTGGGCTACGCTCTCGGCTCGCCTTACCAAATCCCTCACGGCATCACCTCGTGCCTGACGCTTGGTCATGTCGTCAAGCTGAAAGCGGAGAGCTCAGATGAGGATGCGGCGCAGCTGGCGCGCGTGGCGCCATTCATCGGCATCAGCAAGTCTAACGACGACAAGAAAGACGCTACGGCCGTCGGAGATGCCATCTTGGATCTGGTGAAGAGTCTTGACTTGAAGACCACCTTAACGGAGAAGGGTGTCGGTAAAGACCAGGTGCCCGTCATCACGAAGACGGCAACGCGGCAGGAGAGCGGACCGCTCTATGATAAAGTCAAGCAGCTGGTAGAAAAACTGTATTGATCGGGTGCAGTAGCGAATTGGGTTATAATAATCAGGTAACAATCGTACATAGACCAAAACACGTTACTAGCCTCCAACCAGAGCGCACGTATGGCGTTATAAGTGCATGGCCTCACATATCTTTCAGTCATGTGCCTGCGAAGCTCCTCACGCCTACGGGCTCCGCAAGAGCCTTCCACGATTCCATTAGCAAGAGGTGATCGTTCCCGAGTACAATCGCCTTCGGACGCCTAGCTGGTCTGCTTCGCATAGCTCAGCATCCGTTCCGCATTCTTGTAGTACAAATCCTCAATCTCCTCATCACTGAACAAATCCTTAACCCCCATATCCATCAACCCCACCAAGTGATCGACCCCATTCGCCTTCGTATACGGATAATCAGACCCGAACAACAATCTCCCATGAGGCACGCCAACCCCCTCCATCAACCCCCGAATCTGGCCCGGGAACGGAAAACCAGCGAGATCGAACCACATCTGCCGCCGGAACGTATCCCTCACTTCCTCCTCGGGCGTCGACTCGTACGGTCCGGGTACCAGACCGCTGTAGCCCGTCCAGCGCGACAGCAGTGGCGGGAAGGCTCCGCCGAGATGGGGGAGGATGACTTGGATGTTGGGACTGCGGCGCATGGTGCCGCTCATGAAGAGGTGAGTTACGACTCGGGCGGTGTCGAAGAGGAACTCTAGCATTGGATTGGGGTAGAGGCCGGCGAAGGGGGTGGCTTTTACCGGCTGCTGGCCTTGTGCGAGGGCTTGCGGTGAGCACGGGCATGTCGGTGTCGTTGGGTGGATGAGGATCGTGGCGTGACGGCGGTTGAGCTCCTCGAAGATTGGGTCGAAGGTCTTGTCGCCTAGGTAGATTCCATGGCCGTTGGTGAGGAGGACGAAACCGTCGCATCCTTCCCTAGAGGCTTGCTCGATTTCCTTCAGGCACAAGTCCACCTCCGGGAGTGGCAAGCTGGCCCAGTACCCGAATCGATCCGGCATTTTCTTCTTCAGTCCGGCGGCGTAGGTGTTGCAATCTCGAGTCACCTTCGCCGCGAGCTCGCTGTTGCCGGCTACGAGGTGCGTTCCTGGCGTCGAGACGGAAAGGATGGACTTCGTGATGCCGTGCTTGTCCATCAATTCGAGATGTGCTTCTGGGCTCCACTCGGGGAGATATGGCATTCCATCGGGGTTGGCATGGCCATTCTCGAGACAGGCTTTGCGGTATTCTGGAGGTAGGAAATGGGTGTGCACATCAATCTTGTGCGGCATTGAGCTTGCCATCGTGATGATCCACGGGTTGGTTCTCGGCTTTGATCGAGGGGAGACGTTGGTTGGATCGTGTGTTGCAATGCTGGAATTCCCATTCGAAGGTTTCCCTCAAATGTGAGGTCTTGACGAGCGATGTCGGAAGTGGATTGCTGTGGAGATGGGTCCCTCCCAAAACGCTCCGGTCGACTTCCACCTCATGTGTGTAAGACGACGCCCACTTCATGCATGTAAGACTGAACCCACTCCCCATAGTACCAACGAACGAAGACTATAAAGTCCTACCAGTACCAAGTGCATGATTACTTGAGCAGAGAGATTCCTGGTTTTGCGGAACACTCAGGTGCAGTGTTCAAGAGATCTGTGTACAGCATCGACACTCTCCGAGCGAATCACATTCACCGATAGATGACAACACCAACAACATGGACGCCTTCCTGATCACCGATGTTCGGATCTTTGACGGCCAGAAGACGACCGAACGAGGCTCGGTGCTGGTGGAAAACGGGGAGATCTCCAAAGTCTCGTCTTCTCCAATCTCCTTCAACGGCACGACCATCTCTAAACCAGGCCACACGCTCATCCCAGGCTTAATCGACACCCACATCCACGCGGACGGAGCCAACCCCATCGCCTTACCCCAATCGCTGCGGTTCGGCGTGACGACGGCGTGCGACATGCACAACGAAAATTATCACATCGCCACGCTGCGGAAGCAGATCGAAGAAGCCGAAGGAGATTGCGCGGATCTCAAGACGACGAGCTTCGCCGCGACGATCGATATGGGTTGGCCGATGCCTGTCGTCCTCGCCGCTCACGACACGCCCGAGGTGCGGGAGGAGATTGCCGCTTGGCCGAAACTGACGACGCCGGAGACTGGGCGGGAGTATGTGCGGGAGCGGGTGAGGGAAGGGGTGGATTACATCAAGCTCATGCATGAGTCTGGTGCGTTCATGGGGGCTTCCTTTAACAAGCCTAGTGTTGAGTTGCAGAAGGCGGTCATTGATGAGGCACATAAGAACGGGCTCGTCACCGTCGCTCACGCCACATGCATAGCAGACACGGTGGAGATTCTAGAAGCGGGAGTGGATGGCCTGACGCATATGTTCATCGACCAACCCGCGGATCAGAGAGTGATCGACGCGTACAAGAAGAACGGGGCTCATTGCAATCCCACTTTGGCATGTATGGGATCCAGTACGACGGAAGGGCAGCAGCTGCAGGAGAAATTCGCCCATGATCCGAGGGTGCAGCGATTTCTTGGAGAAGCCGAACGCGAGCGCATGTGCATGTGCATGGGTTTCGCGAAAGAGAATGGCAAGGTCGAGCACGCTTACGAGAGCGTGAGGCGGTTGAAGAAGGCGGGCGTGCCGATCGTGATGTATGTCGTTCCTGTTCGAAGTTCATGGTACGGAAGCTGATACTCAGCAATAGGGGTTCTGATGCCGCGGGTCCGGCTGTGGGCACCGCATGGGGTCTGTCCGCGCACCACGAGCTGTCTCTCCTCGTCAATGAGTGCGGTTTCACGCCGGCAGAGGCTCTGACAGCCGCGACGTATCTGCCGGCTCAGAGGTTCAAGTTCACCGATCGTGGGCAGATACAGGAAGGCTTGAGGGCGGACCTTGTCCTGGTCGAGGGTAATCCGCTGGAGAATATCGACGATACGCTGAACCTGAGAGGCGTATGGACTGCTGGGAAGCTATGCTCGGCGTACAAGGACGTGATGTAGCTCAACAGACCAGATTGGATAATCGTGTAGAGATGATTAGTCCATGGTCCTGGAAATTGCCATTGTTCTTCGGTCGGTTGATGAAGCTGAATGTCGCAAGAGTCACATGCAGACTATATAACCCTCCAGGATGCCAACTGTGTCGAAGTCGCCGTGTGGTCGTAGATACATACGGTAACATACCTAGGTAGTATCGTATCAATGGGAGGGGAGGTAAGCCGTAGAGGTAGGTCTGAAAAAGGGGAAAGATGGCCGCGCCAAGCAAAAAGTCCCGTGACAGGAGATGGGGAGATCTCCCACCAATTGAACCCCTGACCGCGACCACCACCACAGCTGGCCCAGGTTAGCATTACTACATTTCATATAGGTACAGGTCTCGCATCTTCTCCTTCTTTTCTCCCTCAAGCGCGATGTAATAAACCCACTCATTCTATTCCCCACAAACACACCATCCACCACCGCCCATCATGTCCCCCAACGAACCGCCCAAAGCTCCCGAAGACAAGGAGATCCAGATCCCGGAGTGGGAGAACGCGGCGGTGAACAACAACACTCGCAGTAAAGGCACTGGCGCGAGACACTCTACCAAGGGAGGTCTGAGCAATAGGTTCAATTCGACCCTGCCGCCTCACAGGCGCTACTTCGGGCTCAGCAGGAAGGTCTTCTTGCTGGTGTTGCTCGCGATTGTGCTAGCTCTGCTCGCGCTCATTATTGGGTTGGCTGTGGGGTTGACGGGGCACTCAAGGTGACTACATGTACTGGAGTGGGTGATGTGTAGCGCTGGAGGTGAAAGCTGACGGGGGGTTTCTCCTATCAGGCATGGCAAGAACCTACCGCTTCCGTCTAATACCAACACCTTCACGGGCGATCTAACCTACTACGGCACTGGACTCGGGGCGTGTGGGGAGACGAGTGGGGAACACGATAACATTGTGTCCATTTCGCACATCGTCTTCGACGCGGCGGGGAGCTCGTCCAGTAGTGGTGGGAACAGCAATCAGAACCCGCTGTGCAGCAAGATGCTTCGGGCGACGCGGTTCGACGAAGAGGTGGGGGCGGAGAGGAGCGTGGATTTGAAGGTGGTGGACAGGTGTACGGGATGTGCGCCGGACGATCTGGATACCAGTCTCGGGGCGTTCGAGAAGCTGGCGCCAAGCGCGAGTGGTAGGGTTGATGTGACGTGGGCGTGGTTGCAGCCGGTTCAGACTGGGAGTTGAAGTCTGTCTGTTCTGACTACGAATATGCTGACCATATGCACGATTGGGTTGTCTCCGACCGAAGCGGCGTTACAACCACGCCCCATCTGACGGCGTGTCTTCCTGCCGACTCCAGTGTGCGCGCTGCACGGGCTTACTGGTCGTCATCGCCCGATAGACGCGCATCACGGTCGAAAGTTTCTCGAGTTCGACGTCGTACTTCTCCGCCGCCCACACCGCAGGAACGAGGCAGACGTCTGCCAGGGTGATCTTGTCCCCAACGCTGAAAGTGCCCGATGTGCTGACGGCGAGAGCTTCGTACGCCTCGAGGCCGCGGGTCATGTACTCTCAGCTCCATTGCTGGGGATCACCGCCTAATGCGCCGACGGCCTGGACGATGCGCCTGTTGGTGACGGGTTGGACGTCGTTAGAGATGATGTTGACCAAGGTTCGCACCTTTGCCCGCTCGAACGGCTGCGACATAGGCGGGAGCAGCGGCGTCTGGTCCGGGAAGATCTCCTCGAGGTACTCCAGCGCCGCGATGGACTGCGTGATGGGAAAGGATGGATGCACGAGATGGGTCAGGACTGGTACGGAAGCTGACGGGTTGAGTCTCCGATGCTCTGGGGACTGTTGCTCTCCCTTGAACAAGTGCACGTAGGCGTACTCGGCGGGGATGGCCTTGAGGTTGAGTGCGATGCGGAGCCTCGCCGAGCAGGAAGATCGGTAGTAAGTGTGCAGAAGGAAGTCGGGACGGGCGGTGGCAATGGGGGATGTCATTGTCGTGTTGTTGGTGGGAAGAGATGTGAGTATTGACGGCAAATAAGGAGGATGTGGGAGTTGTTTGCCGCTCAAAGCAGAAGGTGCAGGGCGTGCAGCGTGCCCGCTTGGTGCGTCACATGATCCATATTCTTTCTCCACAGAAAGGTCGAAGTGAGTGTTAATACTTACCTAGGTACATAGGTATGTAAATGTAGGTAAGGTACAGTATATGTGATAGGTGACAGGGCGGTAGGTGTAGGTGATGTTCGAAGGGAAGCATGAAGGCGTTGGGCAATGGGGCCTCAGGCTTACGATCACCAGACTTCACCTAATGTATGTAAGGTGGAAATTTGGCAGGAGCGAGTGTCGTGTTATTATCATTATGGCCGTACCTTCCGTAATGGGCAAGGCAAGAAGCCTAACACGACCTCTGCTTTCCGTCGCCGCCTCGTCTGTGTTGATGTCGCCAGTCTTCCTTCACCAGTCGCTCAAGCAAGACGGGCTGCCTTCTTTCTCTTCGTTTATTTTTTTCCTTTCTCTCTTTCTTCCTCCCTTACCTCCTCCCTCTCGTCACAACGCTCGCGCCACACTGCACCTACCTCCTCTCCCTCATCATGTCGGCCTGACCGAAACCCGGCGACATTGGCATCCTAAGGAGTGCGGCGATATCACCCTGCTCCCCGTACTCACCCTCCCCAAACACGTCGCTGACACCCTCCTCCACCGAGTTGCTGCTCCTCCTCTTCTCCGTCCCAACAACATTCATACCCCGACGCCCACCACCACTCCCGATGCAGAGCAGCGCTCCCCAGACCTAAGACCTACGACCACGTGACCATGTCCTTCTACCACAAAGTCAATCAAGAGAAAAGTTATCGCCGCGGCATCTTCCTGTTCACCTCCCTTGCGTTGGCCGGACTATGCAGCATCTATCCGATGGCCTGCTTCAAGAACTACAGCAGCAAGGAGCGGTCAAAGTTGAACAACAAGGTCGCCACTCTGGAGAGACACCAGCAAGAGGACGAGGAGTGGCACCGCGACCATCACCACCCCCGGCGAGCAAAGCCTCGCTCTCACTCTCACCCCCGGACCGCCCGCACGCCTCATCACCGGCGCCGCCATTCGTCGGAGAGACCCTACGACCGCCGGGAGAGTCGTCACCGGAGATATCACGACGACGATCGCGGACCGAGGCAGAGGGAGCATCACCACCAGAGTTCCCATCCCACCGATCGGGATCTGGACCGAGAGCGCCGTCACCGCCACTCCGGGCACCCGCCACCTCGGCGCTACCACCACAGCTCCTAGGAGGGCGTGTTGGGGCCAATGCCGACGTTCTGAAGGAAGCCCAAACTGCTGTCTCTACGCTTGAAATCAATGCAGCACACGACGCGACTACAGCCGGAGCACCCCGTTCGCTGCTTTCGCCACATTGGACTTCTCAGTATGCCTTGTTCCTATCTACCTTCCTCTGTTTTCATGACGCTAATCAGATTCCTACAGTCGAGCGGCGGATTTCTTGCCATTGCAACCAACACTTCAAAAAGATTCACCCCCCGAAACACCAGCCTCGGGTACCTCCGGAAGCTCGGGATATTCGGCTGGGTCTGGTAGCTCAAAGCAATCCGCGGCCAGCAGCATGGCGTTCGTGATGCGGGACAACCGAGCAGACAGGCGTCTCTTGACCAAGAAAAGCATGCCCTCTCAGCACCTCGCCAAAAGTCGGCCTCAAGAGTCGAAAGAAGCGGAGTCGAAGACGGTACTTCCCCGTCACGAGCCTAAAGTCGTCGAGGATACCGCTGTCACGCCCCTGACACCCGCGTCACCGTCTAAGCCGCCATCCCCGATACCAGTCCCAAGGCCTTCCTCTCGATCACCTGTACGCCATGTGAGAAAGTCACAATCCGCTGGGTTTGCACAATCGTCGAATGTAAAATCGCCGTCGCAGGCGCTGCCGTTACCTCAGATCTCACTCAAGAGACCCGGTATAGTGAGATCGTCGACGGTACAGGATCTCTCACATATCGTGTCCCCACCTCGCCAGATTCGCTTCCGCACACCGGAAAGGACTCGATCGAGGAGTCCTAGCCAAGAGCTGGTCTCTCCCACCCGGATGCGCATCTCCCTGCTGCAGCCAATCCTGAGACCGGGACTGTCCAGCGCCAAACACTACCATGACGTGACACCACCCGAAGCTGAGCCTGGGACTCCTGGCCGTTCACAGTTCGTTCACGGTGACTCATACTTCCGCCCTTTCGGTGGCGAGACTGTGTACATGAAGGAGTTCACCCCGACGATGGTGCCGGCAGAACCAGAGCAGCGAGTACCGATGCCGTCTTCACCACCCAAGGTGTTGCCTCACGTACCTGCCAACCCGCCACAACTACAGAGGAGCCCGAGCGATCGCGAGATTTTCAAACAAAGCAAGCGGAAGCGCAGCAGTATCTTTAAGCTCTTTCGCAAGTCTGCGCTCACAGACAGCACGTACGAGGCTCCCACAAGCGGCATCGTTGGTACAGCACCTCCAAACCTGCCGAGCTGGCCAGACATCACCATCAGCTACCCATTCGAGTCCCTCCCGAATCCCACGCAGCCAGCTGATACCCATCCCCAATCTTACTTCAGTCTCAGCCGCTCTCGTCGCGGACATGGATCTTCCGAGGCAACACCAACCTCCGCCAAATCGCCCAGGTCGAGCGGAGAATCCGAGAGTGGTCTTGGTGCACGTGGCTTACGCTCCAGCTCCTCTACCGGAGAAATCTCACCTAGGACGAGACCACGATCGAGACCGCGGGTGGGACACCGCCATACCTTGGCCAGTATGGAAGAGGACGACGATGAGATGCCCACCGTCGGACCAAACACGAACTTGATCCCAGTCGTGCCGGCTGGAGCGGTCTCTGGGCCTCAGCGAAAGTACACGTCACCCGATGGCAAGGAGTACTACAAAACATCACTTTTGGGCTCTGGAGGACTTCAAGCCCCACCCTTGGGGACTGAACAAGTCCATCTACCTCCCAACGAGCACCCTGCCGAGGGCAAGAAGAAACACATCCCATTCAAAGGGTTTTTCGTGGACGTCCGGAACAAGCCATCGGAAATCGTGCCGGCGGATCCCGAATCACCCGAACCACCCAACGTCAAACGACGCCGAGGCCTCATGCCCAGCACCTCGATGACCACCCTCCTGCACAAAGCCTCCCTGCCGCAGACCAACAAGCTGAAGCGCAAAGCCTCCCAGGCCACCATCGTCGGCTCCGCTCCCCCGTCCAGCCTCGAAGTCACCGGCTTCCAGCAAACCTCGTTCAGCCAGCGTTACGGTAACACCAAACGCGCCGAGTCGAGCCGCATCCGCGCTTTACTGGACGAAGCCCTGAACGACGACGGCGACGACGACGACAATGACACCCAAATCGGGTTCGAGCTCAACGTGCCCGATCATTTGCCCAGCAGTCCCTTGTGTCCGTTGAACCCCAAGCACCGGAGCGGTGGGACGGCGATCTGTCCGCTGCATGGACGGAAGAGGAAGAAGGGTCCGGTGGTCGCTTCGTCGACGCCGGGGTCACCACCACAGACGAGCGGCGCGACGGGTCCGCGGATTGTGTATGAGGGTGGGGGGAGCGGGAGTCCGGAGGGGCAGAGGTGATGGATGCGTGGGGAAGAAAGGAAGGATTGTGAGGTTTTGTTTCCCCCTGAGATGTTTTCGAGCCGGGCTTCTTTGGAGATTATTGAACCGAGGCATCGCAATAGATTAATGTGAGTGCGTTCCCGGAACCTCGCAATGCTAGGGTCTTCTCTGGCAAGGTGGATGGTTTGTCAAGCAAGTCGAAATGTCCCGATTGGGTCGTGATCATACCTGGACATCATCACCCAGTAACATCTCGCCGGTAGTGTAAGGGTGATCGTACGGAAGACACCGCCTTCCACTCTCTCCAAAGAATTCTCGGGTGATGAGCTGAAACCCCGGCGCGTATATGTTGGATTATCCTACCTTGCGTGTGACCTTTCCCCTGGCCGTTGCATACATAAGTCGATGAAGTTTAGAGCATCAGATCACGGTACGAGAGGGAGGATTCGAGATGAGATGTCTTCAGCCACTTACTTATCAATATGTGTCTGGTGGCGGATATTGGTCCCAAACTATTGACTGTCTCGTAATGTTCTCGGGTTTTTGAAATCGAAAGATTTGTCAAGCAGGATGAGGAGGCATCCTGCTCGGTTTTGAGCTGGGCTGGAGGAGGAGGAGGAGGAGGAGGAGGGTATGGTCATGGTGAAGTCAACGAAAGGAAGGACAGAAGTGCGGTAGGAGTATGTTCGCTTCGTGTTCATGGAATGCCGGCATATGAACCTTGATCGCTATCGAAAGGGCATTAGTATGGTTTGCTGCTAGTCATTCTTGTTTCCTTTCTTCTGGCGCCTTTTCCACAGCATGTGCGATCTTCTTCCCTTTTCCTCCTTCTTTCTTCTCCTTCCTCTTGCTCGGCCTAGACGATCCAGGACAGATATCGGGGACGAACAGAACCGATGATGATCGACGGGTTTTGGGAAGCAAAGGACCGCGGAAGATGCTGCTGTGGTGGTGACGGTCGTAAATGCTGATCGTACGAGGGGCGTCCCACTTCATAGATATGTATGATCTCTCGCGGGGTTGTTCTATCGCTGCACCGTAGCGCAGGTCTAGGGGTACTGATGCGCGAAAATATAGGCGATTTTGGTCATCCGTGAGCCATCTGGTGCTGAGGAAAACCTGCGCACGTCGGTTGTGAGAGATAGTGGAAGAGAGGGGGAGTATAGTCCCAAATCAACATCTTCTTGTCATGGGGTGCATCCCTGAGAGAATGGTATCCCTCCGCCTCGCTGCTATGGTCTTCGCCACGGTTCAGAAGGTTCTTGATAAATGTAAGCAGGTTGTAATAGATGTGTGCGTTCGGTTCGCCCACCCCTGCAATATAGCCTCCGTAACTTCCCCATCCGCACTACCTACCCCTATCACCTCAACTCCGCCTCGCCTGAGACGGCGTCATGATTGGCCTGAGGTTAGGGAGGTATTGTTACACAAACAACGTTACTGAGGTTGTTGATTGTGATCTTTACTGTCTTGCGTGGCGAAACCTCTTCTTCTTCCTAACCAACATCACTCTATTAACGCATAGCTTTGCCACTTTCCTTCGAAACCACTTCGAAAACGGACGAGCTGACGACCACAATCATACACACCGCACGACCGAGCTGCTGCCTGCTTCGCAAACACTGACGAAAGAAACCGGAAAACTTACAAAGACCAGAAGAACATGGCATCCGCTAACAACCGCCCAAGCAGTGTCTCCCACGCCGTCTACCCCAACACCTACGCGCCCCCAGCGCCCATGCAAGCCCCGCCGCCACCGCCGCCAAGATTCACCATGGACGCCACGATGCGCATCAACACCGTCGTGGGCCTGATCTTCAACGCCGACGGCCTCGACGGCAAAGATACGCGGCGCTTCGGCGTCGGCGGCCGCGTCGTCGACATGTGCACGTACGCGCTCGACGCCCTCACGGCGGACGCCTTCGAGCGGCGCCTCCTGTTCGAGCGCGGGGAGGCGGCGATCGAGCTGATGGCGTTGACGGTCATCGATCGGTTGGATCTGGTCGAGGGCGAGTACCCCGTGCTCGAGGAGATTGAGCGCAAGATGAGGGATCGGGCCTTCCGGTCGGCGTCGCCGGCGTGGGCCCACGGGCTGCGGATGAGGTATTCTCGTATGGTTGGGGTCTTGAGCGGGATTCTGGCCTTGCCGGCGGATGATGCGAGGCTGCTGATTGGGGTGCCGAAGGTATTGGATTTCATCACGGGAGGGAAGGCGAATTTCTCGGGTGGGCCCGGGTTGCCGGAGGAGGTGTTTCCGGAGTTGCAGGGGAGGGTGGATGATGAGTGGACGTTGCAGATGGTGGACTTCGCCATGTGGTGTGTCATTCTCCTAGCGAGGTTCCTGTGCGGGCAGTATGGGGGTCAAAGCGTCACCTTGTTCGGCAAGCACATTCCGGTCGAGAGGTTCGCGGTGCAGGCTGGTAACAACGCGATGTGAGGAGAGCAAAGTGGATGAGGAAGAGCTGAGGTGGAGTGTTGTGAGCGGGTATCGAAAGGAAGGTCATTAGGAAATTCCAAGACGGACTGATGTGGGAGTAGGAAAGATCTGGAGCTGGGCGCGGCTCAGTCTTGCGAAGGATAGTGGTGTAAAGACTGAACAGCTGCAGAAAGCGAATGCATGTGAACTCATCTTCTGACGGTTGCGGCGTCTTTCCACATCCAGGAGCACTACGTGAACATGGGGGTCGTGCCGGGTAGCATCGTGCAATCGGCTGAGTGCCGCCTTAGGAAGCGATACGCCTGAGTCTGTCTTCGTGCGTGAGCTGAGAAGCAAACGGTCCTTTTGTCACCAATCTCAAGAAGTACGAGAACCTCGTATGGGAGTCTGCCACGAATGTTCCAGACCTTAGGCATGGCAAGCAATGATGCGGGACCGGACGGACGTTGAGATTTTTCTGCGAAGCACAGCAGCTGCACACGCGACAGCCAGCGCATCTCAGCTTCGGGCCATCCAAGCGTCGACACATCAGAACCTTGTTGGATGGAAGGGAAGGACGCGGTCGGAGCGATTTCGACGCCAAGTGACGCTCCAGACAGTAACGGTCTACCTATCGTGTCCACATGGCGCCATTGCAGACCCAGTAGGCTATCGAGGAGCTCGCCATTGGCCTGACCTGGCCTGTCCTGTTGGGAGATTCCGTTCGGGCACTGACAGCAAACATCAACGTGCGGCACTTACTAGGTCGGTCGAGCACGGCTGCAGGTGACTCCCCAGACAGCCCGGTGTATGCGATATTCCCGTCCTCACACGTCGAGACTCTGGGCTGCTGTGTGAAGATGACAGTCATCTCGCGCGAGAGGGTGAGGTCGCGCAGCTGGCTTGCATGCGTGGCGACAACGCAGTCGAGTCGCTGCTGGACACGACTCAGTGTTGCTGTATGAAAAGTGTCGCTTTGGCTGACACGGCATCCAGTTGAATCCGACGGCAATAAGTGTCAATCACACGTATATGAAAATATATGTATGTATGTTCCAGTTCAGGCTACGTATTTCTCGATTCGGCAACCAGCTTCAATGGCGGTGATGCCTGACGACTGAACGACCATGGGCAGAGTCATCTTGAGATATCAACAATCATCATACACATGTACTGGCACTCGGGAACAGCAAGGTTGTGCTCTTCCTCGTCTCCCACCATCCTCATCCTTCCTCTCCCTCTCCCTCTCACGTCAACCAGCATGCTATGCTTGCGTGGTGGGTTGTTGATGCACACCACCCTGCCGTTGCACTGGCGTTGGTAGGCGGAAATCGCAACTTTGTACACACATGTTCCATGATGATCTGAGCAGGTTTCGATGCCAGATCCTTACCCAGAATGACAACAGCAACAGCATCAGCAGCACCATCGGCGCCTCGGTCGTCCGAATGACGGTTGGGTCAAGAATCACGAGCCAGCACTGGGGCGTCTAGCATACGTACCAAGCGAGCGGCTTGCGTCTCGTCACGCATTGACGTCCATGGCTACCTGCATATCGTGCAACACACGCCTCTTAAACAAACCGTCACACGACAGCACGAGATCCGCCCGAACGCAATCGTCCTGCACTCCTCAAAGAGCATCCCCCGCGACGGGTATAGCTCAGCACCCTCTATTGCTGACTCGGCCTCCCCATCATGCCTCACCTCTTCTCATTCGCCAGCTCCGAGAGCGACAAAGCGATGCATGAAATGGAGCATGAACTACTGCAGCTGCATACTCCCCGTCGGCCGTCACTGCTGAAGAACATCGGCAGTCTGTTATGGAGACATCACCAGGAGCCCGAAGTCTCAGAGCCGTGTCCACAGACGGCACCGCCGATCGAGCCGGAGCAGCTTCTACACGACTATTTCCATCTGCGCAGACACAGTTTCACGGAGAAAACGACAACCGCCCGGAAGCCCGTTCCATCCCTGCCTCGACCGCAGACGTTTCGTAGGCAGCAGTCCGAACGTCGAGAAAAGTTGTTGGAAGTCGAGCCTAGCTTGACCGAACGACGGGCTTTAAGCGCGGATCGACGACGTGGGTTGAGTGCGACTGCTGCCAGAAGACCGACGTCTCCCAGACTTGGGAACGGCCTGTTTGCGTCTGCTCCACAAGTCGGACAGCTCGATCACCATGCTCTCAACATTCCTGATGTTTCGAACGATGCCGTTGCTGATTTGCAGAAGCAGTCTAGGCTTTTCCCGGGCGATCTACCATCTCTACAGATACCAGAACAATACGACGATGTTCCGGAGCTCGATGAGGGGAACGACGAGCTCGCGATCGACCGCACGTCATTACACGAAGAGTACGAGCGACGGTGGATCCTGAACCTCAGCATGCATTTCCGCGACAAGTCCAAGAGGGAAAAGTTCTTCGTCACCTATGCCGAAACGCCTTCGCGATGGAGGAAGGTGACGGTCTCGCTCGACTACCGCTTCGCACCCCAAGGCTCCCTCGAAGCCGACCTGAGCACCCTGCACTACCAGCGCGACAAGAGTTTCCGCATCTACGAAGCCATCCGCGAGTCGTTGCCGGACATCCAGTACTACGACACCGTCACGAACTTGAAACTCGCAACTACTCCTGAGGATGGACAGCTGCATGTGTACGTGCGTGAGGACGCCAACGAAATCATTGAGTACCCATGCCTCTCCCTGTTCGAGCACGTCCGCGTTCCGACGTACGCGGAAAGTGAGCTCGATTTCATCTCACATCTCTCCGGCTTCGTGTACAAAGTGCGAGTGGACGGCGTGACGGTCATCAAGAAAGAAATTCCAGGCCCGGATGCCATCGACGAGTCTGTATACGAAGTCAACGCTCTAGATTCCCTCCTCGGCTGCGACAGCGTCGTGCAACTCATAGGCCTCGTCGTCGACGACGACCGCTCCATCGTCAAAGGCCTATTGATATCCGACGCCTCGCAGGGCGCGCTCGTGGACATGATCTACGACTTCCGGGGCGAGCTCCCCTGGCCCCGGCGCGAGAAGTGGGCGAAGCAGATCGTGCACGGCCTGTCGGAGATCCACGAGGCCGGTTTCGTGCAAGGCGACTTCACCCTTTCCAACATCGTCATCGACGAGCGCGACAACGCCCAGATCATCGATATCAACCGCCGCGGCTGTCCCGTCGGCTGGGAACCACCCGAGCTCGGCCGGCTGATCGACAGCGGGCAACGTATCGGGATGTGCATCGGGGTCAAAACTGACTTGTTTCAGCTCGGGATGGTCCTGTGGGCGTTGGCCGAGGAAGTCGATGAGCCTGAACGCGTGGAGAGACCGCTCCCGCCTGTGGTTGACTCCGTCCCCGCTTACTTCCGCCACATGATCGAGACGTGTCTGAACGATCGACCCCAAGGCCGAGCATCCGCGAAGAAACTTCTGCGTTCGTTTCCCGCGTCCACCGGCTTCCCACCTTGCTCGACTACAAAGCCGCCTCCGCCCACCGAATCCCCAAACTCAGAGATTCTAGAAAACAGCACGTCAACCCACCGCTCCGCGAAAGAATACATCGATCCCGCCCTCGCCGTCACCATCGATGAAGTTCGTCGCCGGAGGCCGGGCGGGCACGACTTTTTCCTCTCGGACAACCGGTTAGTCACGTACGTGGTGGGACATGAAAAACCAGAGGACTCGACGACGACGACTACGACAACCCGCTTCGACAGCTGCGGCGGCTCCTGGGTCGTGCCTCATTGCCGGAGGGGTCGCTCGCCCGTGTCGTCTTGTTGGCGTAGGCGGAGATTCTCGGGTTTTGGTGGCGAGGGGAGGCGGACGGGTTCGAGCGCGACGTCTTTGTCGGATGAGGATGAGGAGGGAGAGAAGGAGGAGCCGAGGAGTAGGCGAAAACCCAGGGGCGGGAGTTGGGATTGTGGGAGGGAGATGGGGGATGAGGGGAAGGGGGAGGTTGAGCGGGTTGTTGCTTTTGGAGATGGAGATGGAAACTTCGCGTCCGCGGACTTGGTTCATGCTGATTCCGGGTTCGATGAGCATATCGCGGAAGTTGTTCCGACCCGAGAGCGAACGGAAGATGGCTCACACGTGGTGGCTGTCTCTGCAGTCAAGACGAAAATGGAGGTTAGGGCCGGTTGTTTGGGTGCTTGAGTGATTTGAGGCTCACGAGAGCTTCATTCTTTCGATGCAAAAGTTGTCCTTTGCAAAAAGGCGGGATGGGATGGCTTCCAAAGGCGTTCGAAGTGGTTCTCTCTCCAGGGAGGGAGAGGGTTTGGGTTGGGAGCATAGCATAGCGACGAATGGACGAAGGGACGAAAAGACGATAGGACGATAGGACGATAGGACGAAGGGCCGAAGTATGGATTGACCCGGCGTTTCGTCTCATGTTTGAATGGGTGGAGGTGTTCTCCTTTACTTTGATGGAACTGGGTTGATGGGGTGGAACGGGAATGGGACGGGTGCTGTGGTTATGTATGTACTTTTATCACTCACCTGAGTCACCTAACCCACTCACCTGACTGAACCGCTTCTCTCGAGTTCCGGTGCTGAGCCGTGAGGCTGGATTATGAATAGCATGAGCGATGAGGGCTGCTCAGATTCGCGCTTCTCCAGCAGGCAGGCGACGAGAACAAATGACTGAAATGACTTGTGTGATCTTCTCTTCGGTTGCATCTCGTCCTCAAGAACATTCGTTTCCCTTCTGCACGTACTCTGCCTGCACGCGCTCGCCTTTGGCCGTCTGCTCCATGCTAGAAAATCTCTACCTATGTAAACTCGCCACGGCAGCGAAAGAGAGCTTGTTCGTTTGCGCTGCTAGGTCCAGCAAAGGAAACTAACAGGATTCGCTCAGAGAGGGGTGTGGAAGAGACTATGTCTTGTGTTGGTTGGACAAGCGTATATAGGTCGTACGGACCAAGATCTCCACTACTCTCGAATGTGTTGTTGCTCACCGACAGCAAAAAGGACTCAGGCGCGCACTGCCTTGTTTCTTCCGACCCACGACGATATCCGCACAAAGCAGCCTAGACCACGCTTCCGCCTTCACACGCATCGAGTCCGTATCGTCAAACAATCTAGTCCAGCGTCTCTGAACCTCCCCTCCCCTCTGTTGTTCTTGGTTTTCAACCCAAAATCACCGCCACTGCAGACTACTACTCCGATGATCCTCCACACTCATACTCTCAAACTCCATGTCCCACTCGTCGACCTCGGCGAACTTCCGCTTCGCCTCCTCCAGCTCCGTGCTTTGCGCGGCAGCGTGCATGCTGAGTTCCGGGAGAGCCGTGTCGTCGCCCTCGTTTTCATCATCGTCGTCGGGTTCGTCGTTGTCGTGCTCGTTCTCCTTGTCAGATGTGACGCGACGGCCGTACGTCCTGTGTGGCTTCTGAGCGATGGACTTGCGTGCCTGTGCCGCAGCGGCTTTGCGGGAGCGCTGGGTTGTTTTGCTCTGCTTGCTGGTTGTCTTGGCCGTTGTGGTCTTTCTACGCTTTGCAGGAGTGGTCTTTACTCGACGGCGGAGCCGACCGCCGAGTTCATCCTCATCTTCTTCCAAATGACTGGTGTCGAGCGCGGCGTCCTCGTCCTCCGATCCTGACGTGAAGTCGTATTCGGTCTTCCTGTGCCTGGGTTTGAGGGGTCGTCGTCGCTTCGGAAGGAGGGATTGCAATGTCGCGGTAGATATGGGCTTGGTCTTCTCCTTTCGTGCTTTTGGTCTTTCGGGAGGAGTTGGGGAGACTTGCGTTACGGGGTCCGCGAGCTCCTCCGGATGGTGTAGGGTCAATGAGTTGGCTGGCAAGGGGCTACTGCTCATGGGTTGCGCTACTGTCTCGTTCGGTGAGGCATGCGGGTCCGCAAGCTTTTCAGTTTGATGTTCTCTGGTTTCGATTGCGTCCCGCCATTCTTCGGTAGATGGAACGACAGCATCTGGTTCCACAGAACCGTCCCGGCTCGGAGGAGAGGATGAGAAGGGCGAGGAATGGATGACCTGAACTTCGGGCACTACATCGGCCCCTACGGACGATCGCCTGTTTGGCGAGCTCCGTAGTAGGGAAGGCAGTGGCGCGTCGTCGGCCATTGCAATGGCGCCAGATTTCCGCCGCTTAGCACGGAGAGCATCGAGCGCTGTCAACGAAGTATTGATAGCATCTAACCCTCGCTTTTGCGCACTGCTCGCGGTCCACGACGTCGCGGTATAATCAGCTTGGTGAGCCGACCTTTTCTTCGCGCTGGTCGAAACCCTGGCTTTGGTTTTGCTGACGTGGAGTGGCGTGCCTTCGGCTTCAGGTGCAAAGGCGTCTTCTTCGTCCTCGTCATCTTCATCACCTTCATCATCCTCGACGTCAAATACGCTGAGGTCCTCATGAGCGTTTGCATTCGCGATCGATGGCCTTGCATTCTGCAGGCGCTCCTGCACCATCTGCAGCATACTAGGCTGTCTAGGTCGGCGTTTGAAGTTTTTCAAAGCCAGAATGCTGTTCTCGACCGCCGGAGTGCCCTGCGGGCGTGGTTTCGATCCTGTTTGGGCGAGCGAAGAGTGGTTGTTCCTGCTGACGTTGATGTCGCCCGCTGGTGGCGGAGAGGGTGAGAGCGATAGGCCTGAACGCTCGTGCGTTGTGGATTCCGACGGATGTGCAGTTGCGGGCTTCGCAGGAACAATATCAGACGAAGTGATCCTAGCCTCCTTCATTGCCGACACATCTCTCTGCTTATCAGCTTCCTGCCGCGCTGTTGTCTCCATGCGCTTCTTCAACCCTTCCAAGACTTTGCTCTGCGCTTCGCTCTGCACAAGCTTCCTCGTCATTCTGGGCGGTCGTCGTATGTTTCGATGTACTGGGGGATCATGCGTCGCCAGTTCTTCTGCCGTCACAGGCGCGTCGCTGCGCAGCGCATCCACTGCTGTATCTTCCGGGGGCAGCGCACCCGTCATGACCAGATCGTCCTCGTTGTGCGTCCCCTTCTTCGAGCGACCGCGCTTGGCTTTCGCGTCCTTGACCAGGCTCTCCATGATATCGTCGTCATCGTACGCCGCAATCTTTGCGCGCGTGGTGTTGGTCTTCTCTTTCAACGCCGATCTCTTGCTTTGGGGTTTGACTGGGGACACTGCCGCGCGAGGCGCATTACGTAGCTGGACCATCTCTCATTAACCCCTTCAGCATCTCAACGCAAGGGTTGATATGGAGATGTGATCGTGAGCGACTGAACGGTGCTTGCGGTTGGTTGCATCGTGACGTTGGCGATGCGCGCGTGCTCGACGCGTTGTTGTCGTCCCGCGGCTCGTGCCAAAAGTCGTGGCGGAGATCTCTCCTCGGCTGCTTCCGAAGCAGATCCGCCTCGTGCCTTCCCTCCTCCTTCCCAATCGCGTTAGCATGATCTCCAACCGCTTCGTCGCCGTCCAGACTCGCTCTCACATCCAACATGGCGTCCTGGCCGGGATACCTCTACTGGCTAATCGCTCTGTTCGCCTTCTTCGTCTTTCACCTGTGCCTCAACCACTATACTCGAGAAATATGGCAGTATCAGCCACCAAGGCCGGTCACCATCTGAGAGATCCAAACACTCTCGCCAACTACAATGCCTGGCGGACAAAGCATACCACGGCCGACTTCGACATCGATTTTGATGCCAAGCGGCTGAAGGGCACCGTTCATCTCACATTAGAGAAGCTGGCCAGCGACCGGCGAAAGATCGTTCTCGACACCAGTTACCTTGACATTCTTGACGTCTACATCGACGGCGACGAGGCAAATTACAACCTCTCATCGTCACGGACCGAGCCATACGGCAGCCCGTTGACGGTCGACGTCGACGCGAAGTATGGGCACGAAACGCAGTCCGAGCTTACACTGAGCATCGGCGTGCAGACGACAAAGGACTGTACGGCGTTGCAATGGCTCACGCCCGCCCAGACGAGCAATAAGAAGCACGCCTATATGTTCTCCCAATGCCAAGCCATCCATGCTCGCTCCCTCTTCCCTTGTCAGGACACGCCGGATGTGAAGTCGACTTACACCTTCAACATTCGCTCTCCGCTCCCGGTCCTGGCATCCGGCCTGCCGACCGGTGCTAGGGACTTCCAACCAGGCAGAAACGGCAAGCCTGGGACATTGTTGTACACCTTCCACCAGTCTATCCCGATGCCTTCCTACCTGTTCGCGCTTGCATCAGGTGATTTGGCCTCCGCATCCATTGGTCCACGTTCGACCGTATGGACCGGGCCAGAGGAGCTGAAAGCCTCGCAATGGGAGTTCGAGAAGGACACCGAGGCCTATATCCAGGCGGCGGAGAAGATTGTCTATCCGTACGCTTGGACTACCTACAATGTGCTAGTCTTGCCTCCTTCTTTCCCTTACGGCGGGTAAGTCGAAGCCCGTTTGCTACGTGCCTCTAAGATCCGGCTGACCATGTCCTCTCCATACAATCAGAATGGAGAACCCAGTTTACACATTCGCCACACCCACCATCGTAAGCGGCGACAGACAGAATGTCGACGTAATCGCCCACGAGCTCTCCCATTCCTGGTCCGGTAACCTCGTGTCGAACGCCAGCTGGGAGCACTTCTGGCTGAACGAAGGCTGGACGACATATCTCGAGCGCCGACTGCAAGCTGCGGTCCACGGCAGCGAAAAACACCGCGACTTCAGCGCCATCATCGGCTGGAAAGCGCTCGGTGACAGCATTGCCCAATTTGGCGAACACCACGAGTTCACCAAGCTGATCCCAGACCTGAAAGGTAAAGATCCCGACGATGCATTCTCCAGCATCCCATACGAGAAGGGCTTCACCTTCCTCTACCACCTGGAGAAGCTCCTCGGTAAGGAGAAATGGGACGCCTTCATCCCACATTACTTCACGACCTACAAGCAACGCTCAGTCGACAGTCACGAGTTCAAATCCACCCTCCTCTCCTTCTTCTCCTCCGACCCGAAGGCCTCAAAAGAGCTCCACGCCCTCGATTGGGACACCTGGTTCTACGCCCCGGGCTTCCCCCCCAAACCCAACTTTGACACCACCCTCGCCGACGAATGCTACGACCTCGCCAGCAAATGGCAGCACCTCAACACCGCCGACCC
>Ga0058704_10000466_pt1 | contig 21091 bp, 25 predicted proteins | sample AgamicMgSfe_FD_71363 | JGI IMG/M metagenome (GOLD analysis project Ga0058704, IMG submission 71363) | Agave microbial communities from Guanajuato, Mexico - Mg.Sf.e | ecosystem: Host-associated > Plants > Phyllosphere > Phylloplane/Leaf | place: Guanajuato, Mexico | collected 2012-05-30
TTATTCCCAAACGTCGGCAACAAACTCCCATGCTTGATCCCCACCTCCTCATCCGTCTTGCGCTCCAACAACCCCAACCCCCGAATCTCCCCCGCGTTCGGCGCCTGGTCGCGCGGCGTCTCGGCCTCCCGACGGCGGTAGGCGGCTTGGAGGGCGGTGACTTTGGCGGCCTGGAGAAGAAGCATAAGTGAGTGAGCCCCAGTACCGGGCATGTTGTCGACAGGGATGGGATGTAATCGCACCTCCTTCCGGTGATGCAAGCACTCGTAGTAATCCTCCAACACGGGCTGACATCTCGCCTTGCCCGAGTCGTCGTCGGAGCTCGTGTTGACGACGTAGCAGGCGAGGACTTCTTGCCAGAAGGGGAAGCAGCGGGAGGGACCTGGCAGAAATCCCAAGTTAGGCTCGGCGGTGCATCGGGACCAGGTGAGGGAGGCCCTTACCGCCTGATAAGCCGTACCCGGACGCCATGACTTGGGGAGGGTTTGTGAGGTCTGGTGTCGGCGAGAGTGGGGATGAGTTGGTTCAGTTGGTCTTGAGGAGGAAGCGTGTGTATACCTCGTTGTTATTCACGGCCAATGGCTTCACTTGTTCGGAGGTGAGGTGGGGACGGAAAGTCATGGGACCGGATTACTCAGCTTGGAGATCGGATGAGATGCACGTGATCATTGATGGATCGCTACTCTCAAGCCCACTGATGTACATACACCTATCTACAGCATGATGTCGAAAGCAACACACACACCGGTTAAGTGGTGCCTGTCCAGATACCTGAACTTGCACTGCACATCGCGGCCTCGTCAATATAACCACCCTCTTGCGACAAAAGCTCGTAAGCCCACCCGTTCTCCATCATCAAGATGCCTGCCACCCCTCCTAGCCAAATCTACTCCTCATACATGAACCCCTCCATCGCCCGACCCCCACAAGCCCTCTCGAGCGCCAAAAACGCAAAATGACTCCCGACGACCGGGCGCGCGAAGAAATTCGGCCCCGGAAACCCGCCCTCGCCTTCCGTCTCGTACAGATCGACAAACGGCCGGTCCGTGGCCGTCTCGTTCAACCACTTGGCCACGCGGTCGAGGATCTGGGTGCGGGTGGAGCGGGACGCGACGGCGGCGGCCTGGAACTCCCAGTCGGACTTGGTGTAGAGGTGGCGGCTGTCGAGGGGGAGGCCGTACGTTTGCATCACGGTCGCGTACCAGCGGGATTGGGTGGTGTAGATGCGGTCGGGGATGAAGTTGGTGGTGCCGGAATGTGAGGGGTGGAGCGGTTGCTGCTGAGTAGAGGGTAGGTTTGTAGCGGTGTCGGCGCTGGCGTTGGCGGACGAGGGGTGGAAGCACAGCAGGGCGTCGGCGTAGAGCGAGTAGAGTGTCGTCCAGCTACCGTACCAGTCGTAGGCCAGCTTCGCACGGCCACCGTCCCGACTCATGCCGTACTCTTCCCACTTCTTGATGTACACCTCGCTCACGTTCCGGTAGTACTTCGCATCCTCTTTCTCACCCAGAACCTCGGCCAGCTCGCTCATCGCTTTGATTCCGATGATGCCTTTGAGCGCTAGGTTGGTCTGCAGGGCCAGCCAGCCGGCAAAATCATCGGTACACAGCTGATTGTGCGGTTCGAGGGAGAAGTCCTCGAGATACGATGTCCACTGCTTCCAAAGCTTGTAGGAACGAGAGAGCCATTTACGCGCTTGATGGTGGGACGTGGTGCCGCCCCAGCGGTCATCGAGGTCGAAGATGCCGTCGCGTGTCTCCAGCGATGACGGAAGAGAGAAGGGGCTGACGTCGTCGATCAGGGTGGAAACATCTTTGGGTTGGCCAAGAGCGCTCCAGATCGACTGTGAGTCGTGTCCGTCGCCATAGGAAAGGCTGTTGACCAGCGCGAGACCCATGATGAGCATGTCGCCACACTCTTCAACCGGCATGTACTCATCGTTGCCGTCGGCGTAGCCGGTCAGGTTGGGAAAGTGGGTACCTAGGTCATGCATGGTGTATTTGTTCGGGTACTGTCCACTGAGCATGTGCTCCAGCAGCGGTTCCAGAAGATAAGCAAGCCAGCGAGGGTTGGTGTAGAGGAAGAATGGGAAAGCGGGGAAAATCACATCCACCGTCTGCGAGTTGCCGTTACTGCTGATTTCCTTCAGGAAGAGAATCGGGTTCTCTGGGGTGCCACTGAAGGTAGTTGCGCCCATGACCTGTCTGGCACTGAGTTCGACGATTTCCTTGTAGCTGTCGCTGCCGCTCGCATACGCGTCTGTGGCGAGCTGTGCCGAATAGTTACCGGCCAGCTTGGACGCGTGCTCGAAGTCGGCGTAGTGATATGCAATCAAAGCCGAGTCTGACGAAAAGTAAGACATCCACAGCGGCCGCATATATGTCAGACCTCTCGCGGAAGCAAACTGCGTCACCGGGTCTTGTGTGTGCGCTATGCTGAACAGCACGCTGTCCTCTTTGATCGCCGTGCTCTTGACGCTGTCCCCTCTACTATTATTCCCAGACAACTTGAAGCTCTTGCTGAATGCGAACACTGGCTCCTCTTCCATGATGCCTCGATAATCATCGTCGATGACATTCGGTAATGTACCGTTCTTTGCGAAGCGCTGGCGTAAGACAGCCGAGGTACCACATTCGTGCTGCACATCGGCCGGTCCGGTGAAGTGCAACGAGCCCCATTCTCCACGGTCGGCCCACTCGGTCAAGACCTGCTCTACTCGTCTTTTGACGCTCCAGGTCTTGAGAGAGTCGGTCGCGTCGTTGTCGGTCGAGTGAAAAGACCAGACGATGTCAGAGCCGCGGTTGCCGCTGACCCATTGTCCGTTTACGTCGATGTAAATGTCTACGTCAATTTCACCCTTAACGTAGACGGTCAAGTAACTGGCGGGGATCGACTGCCGCAAGGTCGAGGTTGGCGTGATGGGGGACAAAAAAGACAGGGTGAGCTCAAGCCCGGTCGTGTGAGGCGAGGCGGGTGACGGGATCGAGTAAGTGAGGTTAGTGGTCGAGGCATCGTACTGTGCGCCGAGGTAGGTGGGGAAGGAGAGGTTGTAACTCGTAGCATCGTGATCCAGTGAGTCGTGAGCTCTACCCAGCAACGGGTAGACCGTCGAGGTTGCCGGGACCGATGCCAGCACGGAAAGGCCCATCTACGTTACTCCTCAGCGCTCGTCGCACACATCTTTCACCCCGGACGCTTGCTACCCACCGATTGACCGGTGTAGAACATCGGCCATTTGCTCCACGGCACATCCCTCGCATCGGGCAGCCAGGTGGAGAGGTAGGGGTTGCGCACAATCAATGGCAGCACGGGCGGAGTAAGCGTCGAGGCGGCCGCCCGGCCGAGGAGACTGGCTGCTCCCGTCGCTGCCAGCGCCGCAGCGGTGGAGGAGCGCATGGTCAACAGGCAGGGAAAGCGAAGTGTAGACGATGGTCTATTCCATCCGGATGTACAGGTTGGAGATCGGATGAGTTCCTCTATAGCGCAGCCAGGGATAAGAAGAACGTGAGTCGCAACTTGGTATCAGAAGGAACAGAAGCGAAGGAGGGTCAGACGACAGCGTGGAAACATCATTGATGTCAATGTTGACTGCACGTGTCCCAGCATGCGCGTCATATGACTTCTCGTTCCTAGCCTTGGCGTAGCGTGCATGTGGGGTAAGTCTGGAGAAGGGAATTGCCTGTTTCGGACAGCCAGAGGGAGCCCAGGCCCACGTGATGCCTACCGAGGCCATTCACCTTACTACTGCATATGTATGTACGCATGCTGTATCGAGTCTTTCATCCGCCATCTGGACTTCGATCCGACCTCTCCTGCCTCGGTGCCTATGAAACTACCCACCAACCATAGCTTCGAGCATTCTAGCTGATGATACTACGAGCTTGCCCGGGTTCGCGGATTCGTTTATGCACCGAAGCGAGCGTGGAAGTCAAGAAGCCGATGTATGGGAAAAGGCTGCTCTCAGAGAACAGGATGTCGGTCAAGAGTACGAACTCCCACATGGATTGATCGCTCCGAGATTTCGACGAGTCGGCGATGCTGGATCAAGTTTGTTTCCGTTGGGCCTCATCTACGTGGCGTTTCTCGTTTCCCGAAGCCGAAAAGACTTCCGGCCCCCGGGTCGCCACTACTACGGTACTGTACTGTGAGGTACATCTTAACAACTACCGCACGTCGTCTCTGAATCCTGGATTCTTGGATCCTGAGTTCCGATGATTTGCAGAACTTCTAGCGAATGGGACCGCTATCGGATCGACACGTGGGTCGCCGTGCGGGTGCCAGTAAACTACTATGCGTAGGGCGCTTGTCGGACCACCCTAACTTCCGGTTGCGCCTATAACAAAATTCAGTCCGCTGGCCATATGTGATACATATGAGATACGGTACGATCGTTGTCTTGTCGGCGGACGAGATTGGGCTCTGGCGGGTTTGTGACCACTTGACCAATCATGCTGTCGTACAACGTCGCCTCCCAGCCTCCCGACGTGTACTCGTTGTTCATGCATATGGCAGCGTCATTAATTAAAAGCGTAAGGCATGCACTGGACAGGTAAAAGCCGACAGGCTGGCAGCAGTCATGATATACTTCATATTCCCTTTTACCTTTCCACCACCCAGCACCTCGACCTTGCCAAGAGTAGGCGACGACCTCTTAGCCATGCTTCGAGAACCAAGAACGCACGTTCGGCAACGATCCTTCGCCAAAGCGGACAGCACCGATGACGACCCTCCTGCTGATGCACCTCTGCTCGTAGAGAGAGAAAGCTACGAAGAAAAGACTCCCCCCTCTCCCAGCCGACCGAGCTTGAGTTACATCGCAATCGCAGCTCTGTGGGCTTCGTCACTCGCGGCAACCGCTCTGTTGACGTTTCTGGTCGCTAGATCCTCCGGGTCAAGTCCGCTCGGAAGCTTGGAAGCAGGTTACGTGACCGAGCTTCGTAAGTGATACACTTATCAGGATGTTCACGCGCCGGCACTCACCACGAATGACACATAGACAATGCGCGCTCAGTCATCAAACTCCACAAACACCAGTTCCAAGGCAGCCTCGACTTCAAAGCCCATCGCGGGTTCATCCCCTCCGGCTCGCCAAGCCTACAATACATAGGCTCCACCCCGGACGTGGACGCCGCTTGGGACGACCTCACCCACGACCGCTACTTCCTCCTCTCCGACGCCGAAGCGCGCGAAGCCTACGGCGACGACCACCTCCCCCGCTACTGGAACGAGCACCACGGCGGCTACGCCGCCGGCCTCGACGTCCTGCACACCCTGCACTGCCTCAACCACCTGCGCCACTCCCTGTACCCACGCGTCTACCCGCAGGATCCCCAGAACGCCATCACGCACAACGCGCATTGCATCGACCACTTGCGCCAGCTGGCCATGTGCCACGCCGACCTGACCCCGATCCCGACGCAGTTCTTCCCGGGCTTGGGTCAGAATTACATCAATTCCTCCCGGGAGCACGTCTGTCGGGACTTCGATTCGGTCCGGGCCTGGGCGACGGAACGGTTCAATGGGAGTACGGCGGTGAGAGCGCGGAACCGGGATGGTGAGTCGGCCCGAATGTGGAAGGCAGGCGAAGGAACTGACGTTTGTCGTTGTGTAGGAAGTCCCAGGGACAACTTCTATGGGCCTTGGGGCTGAACGATGGTCGTTGCATGCACGTAATCCTCACACGAACGAGATGGTCTCTTGGAAACACAGGACCTTCCGTGACCGGTTAGGTCTGTCGGCTGCAGCTCTTCATGCGAATCGTCACCATCCACGCCATCGCCCGACGCACAATCCATCCGAGCTTGGCGTCCCGGATGTCTTCAAATTTGTTGGAGTGGACCTATCGCTGGAGCGTACGTCAGTTCACTCTTACAGCCCCAGCGTAGCCGATGGCTCCACTGCCCGTCCGCAAAGGCTTTCCTCGCTTCGGACGATTCGATGTATGACACTGCATCCCGTAAGCGCCACTGACACGGTCACATGGAATGAGCAGAAGCAGAACTCTCGAGACCAAAGGGAGCTCTTCAAGTTTCATCTAGACTGGGGACGCTATAGCACTCTTGGCTGGTCACGATGTGCACTCTTACGTGCCGTTTGCGGGAGCTCTCTGAGTGAGGGCAGACAATTGAGTGGAAGTAAACTTTGGTGTGGATTGTAACCATTGATAACAAAGATGTTTTCACGGGTAGATCTTCTATCATGCGTTCCTTGCATTCGCAAGATCACTCCATCAACCGTCAGCTGTCGGGAAGTTGGGATTATCAGGTACCAACCAACTGCTACCCAACTTTCTCCACGACCACGTCCCCATCCGCCTTCTCCTCGTCCACCCCAGGCCACCCGTCACTCTTCTCGCCTTCACGAGCAATGCGCTCGTCCTCTTCAACGTACACCTGTGGGCGCGACAACTGCGTGGCGAGCTGGTTATTGCATACAATCATCCCGGGCTTGGTTTCGAAAAAGCGGTCAATGTCCTCGAGCGTCCTAGGAGCCGGATGGGCGCGATTAGCCTTGTCTCTTCAGGTGCGTCCCCCCGTCTGACGTATGCGTCACCGGGTGTCAGGAGATGGTGTACTCACCTGTTCGCCGTCTCGGGATAGAAGAAGTACGTGATTGGGATAAAACTGATTTCGGGATCAGCAGAAGGTACATGTATGCAATGTCGGTATCTTACGCGAAGCATATGCAAGCCCAAACGATCCAGAACTTGTACCCGAGGTTCTGAATACCGGGGAGAGTAGCTTGGACAACCGCATAATTCTTGTCAAGTCAGCATGACGAGTCGCGCAAAAGCGTAGAGTACTTGTAAACGTACGCAGATCCAGTTCGTCGCCATGGCCAGAGAAGCACCCTTGGTCCTCATCTCCAACGCATTGATCTCGGTTGGATACAACCAAGGGACGCCGAGCACGCCCATGCCGAAGCTGGCGAAAAAGGCGAAGAAGAATGCTACGGCGACTGAACCAAGGACGTAGCTATTCCCGCCCTTCTCCGACAGTCCGGTAGCGATCGCGATGCACATCCAGCAGATTGAGCACGCCGCAGCAGAGCACACCATGACCCTCCGTCGACCATAGCGCTCGATGACGAAGTAGGCCAGGCAGGCGAAGAGGAGGTAGTCTACCGAGCCGCAAGCGGCCAGAATGCGAGCGAGCAGCTCGGAGATGCCGAGAGAGTTGATGAAAATGTAGCTCATGTAGTAGCTCGTGACATTGATACCACTGATCTGGTTAGAACACTTTTCGAAGTATTAGTACGGATTGTAGTGCGCGATACATGGTACAACACGCACCTGCATCCAGGCGCCCAAGATCATGCGTCTCAAGACGCCCGAAGGACCGCGGCCACTGATTAGCTGCCACCAGCTGTACGTATTGACGTGCTCGCGGTCGATGATATCCTTGATGACGTGGAACTGGGCGGTCACGGATGGTGAGTCGGGCGTGGCGCCGTGGCCTTGCAGAGCGGCGAGTACTTCCCTGGCTTGCTCGTGCTTGCCCTTTCTGATCAGGAGACGCGGGCTATCGGGTAGGAATGGGCACAGCGCGTAGATGCATAAGGTGAAGACCATTTGGAAAGCGAGAGGAGTTCTCCAAGCGGCGTCCCTAGGCGCAAAAGAAAAACCCAGCGTAAGCCAGTTCGATAAACTGAACCCTGTGATGCAATTGGCCATTTGGATGATCACCAGTTTGCCGCGACTGCGCATTTTGCTCGTCTCGGCCTGCCAGACACCTGCAGTGGCTGTATTCATGCCAGTACCAAGCCCCGCGACAACACGACCGACCATCATTTGAGGCACACCGTAACTGGCCGTTTGTATGATGGCACCGATTGCGATGATTGTCGAACCCAAGATGATCTGCCGTGGTCGGCCGAGGATGTCTCCAGTGATGATGGTGCTCATGGCTCCGATGAAGCAGCCGATATTATAGATGGACGTCATGGTGCCCTGCATGTTGGCCGACGGGTGACCGAATGTATCGAGGAAGTTCTCGTTGATGATCACATTGCCGAAAACGCCTGTGCCGGTCAGTACGCCGATCGAGATTGGAGGATCATGGGAGGCGTCCCTTGGTCGTAGCCGTAGAAGATTAGCACCGTGGAGGCAGCCCTGTAAGATCGTCAGCCGCGAACCTCTGATTCCCGCTCAACCTAGACTCACACCGAGATCCATACTGTGAGAGGCTCGCCGCTCCCTCCGAGATATCTTCGCGGCATGTTGGGCAATCAGTACAACCTCGAAGTATGCAAAAGCGGACAGGAGGGAAGAAAGAGGATTGCAAGACAAGGAACACGCAAATACTTATACATTGTGGACTGAAAAGGTACCCGAGTCCAAGATACCGCAGCGATTGCACACTGCAGACCTCCATCCATTGAGATCGTGTCAATTCTTTCACGGCTTCCCCACAGGAAGTCACACAACGTGGCGAAGACGCGGTTCGGGTTACTCCATACAGTGCCTCCAAGTAACCTGAACGGTTGGCCTTAAACCCGCCGGTCGTAGTCACGAAGAGTCAGTGATAGCCGGGGAACTGCGGGGCTCCAGGTTCGTGAGGAGGAGAAAGGGACAGCGAGCGATCGGATGATCCAGCAGCTTCGGCCTCGGGACATCGCGAGACGACATGGCGAGTGTAGGATGACGACTTCGACGAGGATTCTCGACATCGGTGAACTTGGCATATGGAGGTGCCGAAGCGGTGCACTGTCGGACGAGCAGGATTGTACATGGGAACATGATACCTGTATTTCGTAGGAGCGACGTCAAGATCAGATGTTGTCCACATACAGTAGTGCGCCCCGGCAGCTGCCGGCCCCCGCGGCGAAGCACCGTCACCCAAAGATCCTGTTTTATTCACGTGCAAATCTGTGTGTGAAGATAAACACAAACCCAACCTTGGAACCCATGCTTGTCTACTAGATGGTAGCCACCTTCATTCCCTCATGTCCTCTCTCCTGTCGCGGTACCAGCAAGATGTCACCGGCCGCACGCACCTCGCGCTCCCACTGGCCCTTCTCGTCGCCGCCATAGCCGCATATCTGGGCACACCAGCCAAGCACGCCCTACTCACCAGCGCGATCGCATGGCTATCGATATGTACCTACACAACGTTGCGAATAGGTGCGCGGAGCCTGCTGGACACGACACCATCGCAAAGGTCGGCATGGGCAGCGGGGTGTCTTCTGGCGTTGTCGCAGATTGAAGAGCGAGCCGTTGAAGGGAAGGCTATCTGGTGGGCAAAGGTCAAACCATACAAACCTGGCAAGAAAGGAGCTCTGACTGAGATGTCTTCGGGCAGGCTTTGTTTCCCCTGGTGATCTTCGCCGCCGCCCGAACTGGCGTCTTCTCTGGCGGCGACGATGTGCCTTCGCAATTACCAGACTCTCCTACGGGTTCCAACAAGCCTGTACCGACGGTGGCGGCGACGGCGACATACCGATCTACGACACCTCTGTACATTTTGACCTGCTCGGCTGTCGTGGCGGTGTACGTCTCATCCGGTTCCAACACCGTGGTGTCGCTCGGGCTCTCGTCCGCGGTACTCGCCTCCCTCACCTTCCTGCTCGTTGAACGCGCAATAGTAGAGGCACGGCAGCAAAATGGTGGAAGCGTCATATACTCGGCGAACGGCTTACTGACGCAACCGGACATGCCTGTATCCACCAACGCAGAGCCCGTGATTGCCGTAATGCGCGACGTATCTGCAGCAGCAGCAATAGGATCAGGCGTCGCTGCGCTCACGATGGAGAGCTTGAGCTTTGGCGGGCTCGCGTATTACGGCGTGGTTGGGCAAGCAATGGGGAACCATTGGATGTTGGGGCAGGCTGTGCTGAACGTTGCGTATGGCCTAAGCATGGCTGTAGTGCATATGGCAATGGACGCATTGCTGTTGATCATGGTGAGTGATCGCCTCCAACGGTTGTGTTCGCCCACATCACAGCAGTGTTCTGGTCATCTACAATTGCTTTCTTGCGCGCCTGCGTGTGACCCAGGCATCTTGCTATCACAGAGGCGATCTCGCTCTCCTTCTCGTAACGAGCATGCATCGTCCTATACCGACTGCTAACGCCTCTCCCCAGATTGAACGCCAAGGCGCCTTTATCACGAGCTTCATACCGTTATACGCTGCCTTGTGCTCGCAACTCATCGTTGGCTTTTCGCTAAGTCGCTTGTGGTTCGCTGCACTATGCGCGGCTTCGACTTTCATCTTCCTCGAGGACCAACTTAGCTTCGCGGTCGGTTCCAAGATGAAGCTGCGAGCTGGCAAATTGTTGACTCTGGTCGCTGTTGCGTCTTTCGCGTTCTTGGCGCTACTGTCACTCCGACAGCCGCTTCAGACTCCACGATTTACGTCCCGACCATCGTCAGCGACATCGAGTGACGGCCTCTCCGTGGCCCCTCCATACGAATCGCTGTCTCCCCTACCGATCAACAACAGCCATGTACATCCGCTGGACCAGCTTGTACGCGACGCCGAGCAATCGTGGCTGCGGACATTGCACTCGCAGTCACAGACCCTCGAAGCAGCCGTATCCGAGTATCAGAGACGTTATGGAATTCCACCCCCTCCGAACTTCGATAAGTGGTACGAGTTCGCGAAGCGGAAAGGTGTCCAGCTCATCGACGAGTATGACACCGTTTACCACTCTCTCCTCCCTTTTTGGGCACTGCCTCCCGCAACAATAAGAGCAAGGGTGCGGGAGGCATTAGGGTTTGGCGGGAACAACCTGATGGGTCTTCTGCTTAGGGATGGTAAAGCTTTTCATGTTGAAGGTGGACAGGAGTGGCTGCAGCAAGCAGCTGTTGGCATGACGGAACAATTTGTCCAACACCTGCCGGATATGGACCTGGCGTTCAACGTACATGATGAACCGCGAGTGGTGGTACCTCATGACGAGCTCTCGCGGCTGGTCTGCATAGCGATCAACGACAGCCTGCCTGCTGTACGGGCCAACCCAGCGCCGAGGAATGCCTTCTCGCCAAGACCAGCCGATGTGAAGAACAGCAAACGCATCGCGGAAGTGAAAACCACACGTTTCAATGTCTTCGCGCATCAACCGACTTGGATCCCCTCCCGAATGTCCTGCTCGCCTGAAAGCCCAGCACGCGCATTGGACGATACGCAAACTCTTGACAACCTCACCGCCTACGCGCTCGGAGAGCTTGGCTTCGTGTATAACCACACCGCGTTCTCGGATGTTTGCAACTCCCCGTCCTTCGCGACCTCGCACGGCTTCTTCGATCGTCCGAATGCGTTCAACGTCGTTCACGATCTGTTTCCCATCTTCAGCCAAAGCAAAATGAGCAGTTTCCAGGACATCCTGTACCCAAGTCCGTGGTATTGGTATGGTAAGGTCTCATATGATGAGGGCCGGGACATGGGCTGGAACAGTAAGATCAACTCCCTGTGGTGGCGCGGCAGCACCACAGGAGGCTTCAGTAGAGACGGAGGGTGGCGAAGACAGCATCGTCAACAGCTGGTCAAGAAGGTCAACGGGCTGGACAAGGCAAAGATTCTCGCCAATGTCAACCAAGACACCACGGAAACTGTCGCTGAATGGAAGACCAAAGAAGTGAGCAGACAAGACTACAAGCAGGTCATGGACGTCCACTTCTCGCACGTCGGCCAGTGTGACCCAGGCGACTGTGACGCGCAGCGGGAGTTCTTCGACATCGTGCCGCCGGCCAACCAGCAGGACGCGTGGAAGTACCGCTACTTGCTCGACATGGACGGCAACGCGTTCAGCGGCCGCTTCTACGCCTTCCTCAAAAGCCACAGCCTGACGTTCAAGATGGCGGTGTTCAGGGAGTGGCACGAAGATTGGATCAAACCCTGGGCGCACTACATCCCGCTCAGTCTGAGAGGGGAGGAGGCGCTGGAGGCGATGCGATACGTCAGTGTCGAGGAGGAAGGGAAGAAACAAGCTATGCGCATGGCGGAGTCGAGCCGAGAGTGGGCGAATCAGGTGTTGAGAAATGAAGACTTTGAGGTTTGGTTCTTCAGGCTGTTGCTGGAGTGAGTTTGACATCTTCCCCTCACTACCATCGTTGCGATTGCTGACATGTTATGCAGGTATGGTCGGATCGTCGACGATAATCGAGAATCGATCGGGTATACTGGCTCTTAACGCGGTGTGTATATCTGTGTATGGCTTCGACATGACGTCCTCAGGCTACGGTCCCGCCCAGCATCCACTATCTATCCTGCTATGGCGTACGGGCGATCTCGACTTTAGTGGAAAGAGATCTTATAGCATGATTAGTGCTGCTCCGTCGGCGATGTATATGACACCTACGCAGCATGCAAAAGGAAACGGACTTGCAGCTACGGCACGTTCATGGCGCAGCGAAGAGGTGAGTACATGTCAGTGCTAGCTTTGTCAGAATGACGACCGATGTCAATGCAAGGAACGGCTATCACGGGCCGCTGGTAGATGTTTTCCGATATCGACCCCGTCATGTTTGCCGGGCGGTCTCGAAGAACGCTCATGCACTACAACCCGATTCGCCTTTGCGTGGAGGCGAACCGATGACAACAGCGCAAGTTTACCGGGGATGATACGGAGAGCCACGATATTACCGTTGTCGCGGGCTAATCATCATTAATTCGTTCTCTTCGTACTTTCCCTCGCGGCGCGGCAAGATCATCATTCAAATGAGCGCGTCTACACGTCCGCCCCCAGTCTGAGCGGACTGTACTCGCTCGAGGACCCAGACCTTGCAACTGACGATCACCATGTTCGATCATCAGCCAGGTGAGGTGTCAGCGGTAGGCGAACGGAGTACCCACGAGGTGCAAGTCGTGGGCGGCGCGGAGTGTGCGATCACCTCGGTCCCTTGTGATTCGCCTTTCTGCCGCTAGGAGGGGAGCACCTGGAGCTGTTCACGGTAAACGGCTGTCGTGTACCTCCATCCGGAAGGCCATCGTTGCGGACCCGCGCAACAGGATGTAGGGTTTTGACGCTCTGCGCCCTGCTCTCGCATCTGTTCTCCCAGCAGTGACGCGCACATCTTCCGGTCCGACCTCGCCATGGTCAAGTCCGGCGCATCGTTGTCGAATGTGATGTCGCAAACCCTGGTCGAGGGATGAGCACGTGAAGGTCGCAACCTTAGCCGATCGAGGGGCGCAGTCGTGCGATCCACGGCCCCCTACATGTTGGCGGCGCAGAAGTATACACGCCTCTCACGCGCAGCAGCGGCCCAACACGACGCCGCAGACCAATCTGCGGTTCAATGGCCATGATCTGGTCCACGAGGGATGAAGAGCAGCTCACAGTGTCTTGCGTCTTCCGCCCGAGTCCTTCCAGTGGAGCTGACTGTACATTGTACAAAACCACCTGCAGTCCGAGTGCTTACCGTCCATCGGTCGAACGACTTTCCGCATCTACCTGTGGTGTTAAGCGGTAATCAGGAGTATTGGCTACGCCGACGTACGTCGTCACATGTACGGCATCCAGCAGACCGGAACCGAGGTCTACCCTAGCAATCGTGAGCTCTAGCAAAAGTGCAAAAGCAACCAGTAAGTCGGGACGCTCGCGATTTGAAGCTCGTGAATTCTCGTGATGCTAGAGGGCGCCTCGGCGGTTAAATGCGGGATGCCCTGCTCGCCCATGTTGCAACCAATGCAATGTAAAGTGAAGGGTAAGAGGGGGCTTACGGTTCGGTTCGACTATACCTCCGTAGGCCTGAGGTGAGGATGTACATCACTCTCGTGACCAAACTCCTATGCGAGCTGAGCCTGCAAGGGCGGCAGAAGACCCCTCGTCACTCGTTCTCATGCGGAGTGCTGCAGGATCGGCGTGAGGGCGCAGCTTCAGGTACAGTACTTGAGGGTGAGGAGTTGTTGCACGTGCATTAGACGCTTATAGATCAGCCAGGAAACCGACCCACGGGCAGGCCTCAACCGATCACGTGGGAATAGGTTCGCTATTATCTTTTCCCACCCGCCAGGATAATCGGCGAGTTCCTTTGGTTCGAGACGGACGCTTGTTGTAGATCCTATGCGCATGCCGTTAGTTCTAATAACCCCGATATGAACTTGGTTGGATGCCCAGCTTGGCTGCAAGCCACCTGCGGGCCCCGGTCGCTGAGAGAAATAGCTGGACAGTGTCCGAGGTCGATTGGCTGGGTAAATGGCGTTAACAAGGGCGTGTCTATCAATCGTTCGTCTCCACTGGTTCGTTCTGGTGGAGATGATGTGATATATCACCGTACAAAGTAATGCGGGTGTCATGGCCGGCAATGAACGACCCAAGGGCAAAGATGGCGTTCGAGGATACGAGCGCAAAGGTTATAGGTTGCCCTCTTTCCGTACTCAACGACCCGACCAAACCGTTTCGGTTGCGTTGTCGAATGGCACCCGGCAACGTGTGCTAGCCGACGTGACTGGACCGACTTCTCGATCTTCTCGGCAGTCACGCACTAACTTTCCTTTGACTCACCCCTCAGCTGCTATATTTATTATGATCGGGCAACGTGATGGTGTTCGGTCCGTAATCGCGTCTTTCCTTGATGAAGGCTGGAGCAATGGCAGAGCAGAAGGGCGTTGAACAGATGCCACTGGAGTGTCATATAGGGGCTAGGCTAGTCGGTGGAGAGGCTCCTGTTTCCCGTGCCTAGTGGGAGCGCCAGGCTTGCCAATTCGCTCGCTGATGAGAAGGGTGGACTGTCATCGCTGTTTGGTGGGTGTGAGGGTGTGTTTCAATTCGGTACTGGATGACGGATGTGGACGATCGCCCTTGATTTCCCCGTGCCTGTGGTTTGGGCGACGAGGGTCAGTCGCAAGGCCTGCTGTTACGACTTACCCATCCAAGTAAGTGATTGACGTGGTACAGTACAAAGGTTCTCGTAATGGCTGTGGCAGTACCACAACAACGGTAACGAAAACAACGAGAACAACAACAACAAACCCGACAAAATCACGCCCACGTCTCATCCACTATGGGGCGCGGTCGGGGCTGCGGCGTGAGGGCGCTAGTCCCCAGTAGCGTGCCGAACCGTCGTGCCGTCTCCCTCAACCTTCCTCGTCTTTCGCAGCTTCATGTTACCATCACTACATCTGCTACATTTACATCTACTTCCCGCCTCCTCAATCTCATCTCCCACCTTCGACCTTGCGCCTCTCCCTCGTGACTCGTGAGTCAACTCATCGGGCACATATTGAAGACACAGAACATGCGTCTCGGCACCGCCTTGCACAGTTCATGTCCGCATGCTGTGGCCCATCATCGTACATGCAACGCTGCAGGCGCCGTCGAGCCGCCGCAGGCGTCAACTGGTGACAGCGTGTAGACGCTGCATGTCACATGTACTTACTCCCTACTCCGACTCGACCACTCTCCTCACCATTGACGCCTCGTTGGCCTCGGCCACCACCTGCCGGGGCGACGAGCGGACCTCGAGGTGATGGCGGACGATGAGCACCACTCCGCCTTCTCCTGCTCCTCCTCTTCTTCCTCGCCCCCCATAGGTTCCTGGAGTCAAAACCCGCACGTCTACCCGCACTCCCACCACGGCACGCCCGCGCAGGAATACTCGGGTTTCAACTTCACCCCTTCTCACTTGCCCATGGAGCCGAGTGCCTTCAGCGGCGCCGTCCAACAACGACCCGTCCATCAGCAGTTGCGACCGCTGATCATGCCACAATGGCCGTCCATGCTCAATAGTCAATCGCAGTCGACTCTTCAGCCAATCTTCCCCCAGCCCGTTCAACCCATCCAGCCCATGTCGTTAGGATCTCTGCCAACCCCGGTCTCCGCAAATTCCTCCCGCTCGACATCAACACCGCGGAAGACGCTAAGCGATCTTGATCGCAAGCGAATGTGTCAGTACGCCGAAGAACATCCAAACAGCAAGCAAACGGAGATTGGAGGTGAGTGTGTCTGACTTGCTCCTCATCGTGCAACTGCTGACAAAGTCCGAAGCGATATTTGGGGTTGAACGGAGGTGAGGCTTGTTATGGGGTCGTGTATGAAGGTTTCGAATCACCACTAACGCTTCGAGAAGCACCGTTTCCAAAGTTCTGCGTCAAAGGGAGAAATACCTCTTGCAAGATGATGGCAGTCGATCGCCCGGCAAACGCATAACGAAAGGGCGCCCGCCAGATATTGAACGGGCACTCGCAGTCTGGGCGAAGAACCAGGTGTGTCGCCCCTGTTTGCACGCAACACTCATCGTATTCGTAGTAACAGGGCGAAAAGGAGAAAAAGGGGTTGCCACTCACGGACGAGCTCATCCGTGATAAAGCCCGAGCCTTCGCAGCAACGACCACTACTGTCGGCACTCAGAAATCCCTGAGCTCTAGCTGGATCGAAAAGTTCAAATTGAAACACAATCTCCTAGACGCGCGGTCCCGAAAAGGTTCGCTCGCACCTGACGACGCCGACAGCATCTCCGGTGCAGCTTCTGCACTGCACACCCCCAACGGCACGTCCCCGGTCTCACCACTGGGGATCGGTTCACCGTCTGCTGAGGCATTACGGACCGTGAAGAGCCAGGAGAGCTTAAAGAACGAGAGTCCTGACAGTGTCCCTGACTTTGCGAGCAGCGGCATCGGTCCATTCCATTCACAAAGCAACACTTCTCTGCATAGTGCCTTCACCGACACAACGCCGTCCCTTTACTCCCCAAACCCCCTCAGCCCAGCCTCCCCCATTTTTACCCCAGATTCCGGCATCGCCCCGAGCCTGTTCGTTCCGCCACCGACCACACGAGTCGCACCTCCAACGACAGCATCGTTCAGCCCCCAACAGCGATCCCGAAGCCAGACGCTCCCGTTCTTGGACCAGCAGTACATAAGAGCGATCCCAGCAGGCCCCGAGGCCGCCACGCGAAGATACCGAAACTCGGCAGCTAGCATGCTGGAGGACTCCCCCATGGAAGAGGCGCCAAACCCACTCGTCGGCCAGCTCGATGGAACCACGAGCCCACCGCACACCGTCTCATCCGTCGAGACCATGCGACCGCCTCCTCTGCCCGCCCACGTCTTGCTGATGGCGGGCGACTCGTCTACTATCCACCATACCACCACCACCACCACTACCACTACTAGTCCCGAGGACGCACGACGGGCGCTCGAGGTCGTCCTCAGCTTCTTCGAGCAGCAGCCGCACGGCTCCCTCGATTTCCAGGAGAGCGTGACGATCGGGAAACTGATGGAGAAGCTCCGGCTGCAGTCTCGAAGGGCCGCTTAGTCGTTGTCATCATTCGCATACGACTCACCTTTGGCATCTCTTATGACACCGCCGGGTACTCACGTACAAGATCCGGGCACTTTTCGAGGCGACATTCGACATTTTTGTACAGTGGACTATTTATCTTCTATGTGTTTGCATTACCTTTCTTGACATGATGTCATTCTCCATCACTTACGTACCCGCCTCGGGGCTTGCACAATATGTTGGGTAAAAGACGGGAGACAGGACAGGTACATTGGGTAAGGGGACCGAAGGGGCGGAAGACCAGGACTTCCACACTTAAGACGGAAAACATGCTGCTCGCGCGGCCTCTCTTTTCTTCAGGACATACTGCTCTGCGCGATGAACGAGGAGAACTTCATGCGTTATCTCGCAATTTTGCAAACTTCAGATGAATGCTACGATCGATATTATTAGCCTTTCGGTTCGCTTTGTACAAAAGATCACTATACAATTCCCGCGCCACGCGCTTTCCGGGTTCGGGAGAAGGAATCTAACCGAAGTAAAGAGAAAGACCTACTTCCTTATTTCACCCAGCAGCAGCGTCCTCATCATCTTCCGACAGCAATTCAGGAAACAACCTCACCACAAGCAACTCCACCACCCTGACCAGCAGGTGCTTATTCACATACCCGTCCCCCACCAACGCCAGCACATGTTCCCGCACATCCGCCTCCATGGCCTCGACGTCCGCGGTCGCGAACAGTACCCTCCGGAGCACACCCTCGGGCAGAGCGTGCACGATGGCGCGGGCGCACTCGCGCTCGATGGCGATGACCTCCTCCCTTGTCGACGGCGGCGGCCGGGCGGGCGCGAGCGCGTTGTCGGGGAAGGCGGCGGATCGGATGGTTTGGAGGATAGGGGGAAGCCAGTGGGCGATGGCGGGTGCGCTGAGGAGGGTTGAGTGGAGGTGGTGGGAGGTTAGTCTGCATGGGGACGGTTAGCGAAACACGTAATACGACTCCTTTTTCCACGATGGATGGGGAGCGCTAGGGCGGTTGTGGGGCGCGCGAGGATGGATTATGCAAGCAATGCGGAGGGCGGGAGGATTGCTGAGATGATGGATGCACGGGAAGAGGAGGCGACCAGAATAAGAAAATTTGATAGGGGATGTTGCCGGCTGCTGATTGGGTTGGCACGAGGGGGAAAGTGTCAGATTGGTGGGTTGGTGTGAAGCCATTCGGTAGTTCATGTCTGGATGGCACGAATGAGGGGCTTGAGAGGGCAACGCTGTGTTCTGACTGGTGTTCCGTGAATAGTCTGGTAAGGACCATCACAGAATATTGGCCGACGCTCAATATGGAAGACTACCGTCGACGTGCACCGGAAGCGCAGGTCGTCTGAGTTGGCCTTCTCGACGTTGTTGTTGATAAGGTTCATGTAAAGGCCACACGGCTGCAATCGCTCCCGCGTCCGCACACGGGCTTCCCGTTCGGGTCGGAGAGTGCAGGGTGCATCCCCGCTCTTGCATTGCTGCCCGAAGCCGTGGCCAGAAGTCGTGGACGAAGAACGATCCATTGGCTGTGAAACCCAGCCACGCCCTCCAAAAGCGACATGAAGGCAGGTCATTGGCAGAGACTTCCGTGTCGATGACTGTCCTGTAATAATGCAGCTCCTCGGCTGTTTTCGCCCGAATGATGGGCCATCCCGACTGGACCGAGCACATGCAAAAGTGCCTGCCGCTGGGCGTCACGTAGATCAAAAATGGAAAGACAGGTCACTCACCTGTCCAATGCGCTGCTTGTACCACACACCTGTCCAGGACCGTACAGCGAGAGCCACTGCAGCAATGACAGTAAGCCCGAAAGCCACGGCATGCGGTCTCGGAGAGAGACCACTCGGCCGAGGCAGGTCCAAATTCGCATAGCGGCAATCGGTCGTCTCTCGTTCGGTTCCGGTGTAGGCGGACGGGCTTCAGGATCATCAGCAGCCCTGTCTACCCGTTTAGTAGGTCGTTGTTGTGTGGGAGAGGCCCGCATCAGGGCGAGGACGAAGGGGCGGAGGAGCGCCCAGATGACGATCACTTGCTGCAACGTTGACCAGAAACGGAAGAGAACGATGTCCAACACCCTGCGCTGCTCGCGCTGCGGACCTCGGCTGCCCGTCAGCTCTGCTGATGAGAGGAGACCATATTGCTCGAGCCGGTTGATTGGTGACGGTGTCGGACCTTCGTCTTCCGCTCTGCTTCGAGGTCGCAGAGCGTAAATGACCTTCGTGACACCCTCCCAGAGCAGCCACGGCTCAGATGTCTTACCTAGGATCGCGTTGTACACAATCATCTGAGAAAAGATCTCCGATACGAGCACATGGAGGCAAGGGTTCGCTAAATCTTCGGGCGGCAGCACCAATGGTATGATCCTGTCGACCACCAGCTGAGACCATGCGACCTCATTGTCGGCCTCCGCCCGCTGGGTTTCTTCGTCGATTGGCGCCGGGGACAGAGCGCTGTGGGGCCGTAACGTGTTGAATACGATGCCAAGTCGGCCCTCCATCTGGGGTCCATGACAGAACTGACGGGCGAATTGAACCGCTATAATCTCAATTAGCGCCCGGTATATTGACCATGCATGCCGCGGTGATTGTGATTACAGTGCAAGTGAGCGTCAACCAAACCCGGCAGCTCATCCAACAACAGACTCTTCACATCGACGCGTCGGAGACGATCCTCGATCCCTCGCGTGCAGTGCGCAATGATCTTGACGACCTCGCTCACAAAGTCGCCGTCGGGCGTGATCCGGCCGTACCAGGTTTGCACGAATTGGTTGAGGATGACGGCGATGATGGCATAGAGCTGGACGTCCATCTCGTTGGAGCTCGTCAACGGGGGGAGCAGTTCCTCCAGCGATTTCGAATCGTCATCGCGATCTGCAGGTTTGGGCAACGAGCCTGGTTTCGAGGGCTTTTTGCACAGCACCCTCTTGATATACGCTATAGTCGCTTCGTCCGCTGGCTTCACGTGGGTTTGAAGTGGTGGAGCCTCTGGCATCGGGTCAACTGCCGGCCCCGAAGTCGTGTGTTTGCTTGGGTGGCGTGAGTGCCGGATTGGTCTGTCTCCGGCCATGCTCAAGGGGCCTGGGCATGATAATCTGCGTTGCGCTGATGGCCTCACGTGTACCTGCTATGCGCATACCGATGAACAAGGTCCGCAGTCGTGCAAGTCGCGACCATGTGGTTGGATGCTGTAGGGACAGTTGAAGCCATGGGATAGGACTGACCTCAAGTCTACAATAGGAGGTGGAAAGGAACTGACGTTACACGGGCTTGCTGGTCCGTGCAGCGCGTTGCCTTCTACCTTTGAACGGGACGAACAGCACAACATACAACACAGCTAAAACCCAGCTCACGTGCGTTCATCACCAGTCGCAAATGATGGCAGCAACTACTTTGAATGATGTCGACGGTAGGCTCTGTTTCCTCTTTCATTCCCAGCCATCAAACTTACAGAACATCTCAAAGCGCATCTCCGCCAAATCATCTCCAACCTCTACATGCTCATCGTCCAAGCGCACGACTACCAAGGTCCCGGCACGCAAAAAGCCCTGACGGACGAAATGTAATCGCAACCTCTCACATAACCTCTCACACCCCGGAACAACTCCACTAACCACCAACTCCCCGCCTCCAGCAAACACCTCATCACCAACCTCCTGCACCTCTCCCACACCGCCCGCCGCCTCCCGACCAACCTGCCCCTCGACATCATCCAGTACGTCGAGAGCTCCCGCAACCCGGACATCTACACGCGCGAGTTCGTCGAGCTGGTCATGAAGTACAACCAGCAGCTCAAGGGCCGGAGCGAGGCGTTCGCGAGCTTTCGGGACGTCTTGGGCGCGGAGATGATGGGGGGGATTCCGGAGATTCGGGAGGAGACGGCGAGGGTGGTGGTGGCGGGTGGAGG
>Ga0058704_10000468_pt1 | contig 21033 bp, 21 predicted proteins | sample AgamicMgSfe_FD_71363 | JGI IMG/M metagenome (GOLD analysis project Ga0058704, IMG submission 71363) | Agave microbial communities from Guanajuato, Mexico - Mg.Sf.e | ecosystem: Host-associated > Plants > Phyllosphere > Phylloplane/Leaf | place: Guanajuato, Mexico | collected 2012-05-30
ATTGCAGCAATGAGACCGTCTCAACTTCTCTTCCATCTGTCTCATTGGTTACACGTGTCCAAGCGCATGCGGACCGCTAAAAACACGTCGGAAATAATTAACACAACTATGTAGATCTGTATCGATGAAGCTGCCCCTGTTCTCCCGCATAGATCTCTCCTTCTAGCCAGGAACGCAAAACGTGTCGTGTCAGGATGATCCGTAGTCTCGCTTGGTTGCGGTAGACTGATCGTGGTTCACCGCCAGGGCGTTGGGTTGTGCTCTACCTCGTCTGGGTATGATCCCACAGATGCTTCAAAAGTGACCCAGTGCAGCGGTGAAGGACGTCCGAGTCGCTGTCAGAAACCGCTCGCTAACGGACCGAGGACCGCCGGCTGTCACTAGCCTAGCTTCACAGTCGTTCGCTAGGTATGATGAAGGCGGTCGAGGAGTTGGAGGAGTCAGAACGTGACAAAATATGTGATAGACGCGGTTCGAAAGCATAGGTGTCGGCTGCTGCCTTATTACCCACTCTGACTGTTCGCTATATGATGCACATACTTGAGCCGTGCGCTGGAGAGGACTTACATATACGTGATGCTGACTGCCTCCCTCACCTGCCCATCAGCCAGCACTCCCAATCCGAACCCATCGCACTCTTCAGCACTTCCAATGCCACGAGGTTTCTACGACCGGACGGACGTCCCCAGGGTCCACGGCCCACCGAAACCTCCTGCAGGTCCGTCCAAGCCAGCAAGTCTTAAGAAGGACGCAGAAGTGCCCAAAGAGTAAGTACCATCATCTTGATAGCTGTTGTCGTAGACGGATCCTGCTGACGCTGTTGGATCAGGCAGCCAAGATGGGCATCGACGGCCTCAGCTCAGGACGTCCAATCATTAGCATCCTACTGAGAGCTATCATCCAACGCCGAGGAGCCCAAGTTCTACGAGGACACCAATAACCTCGATCACACTCAGCATCATCGACCCAAGCTAGCACCATAGACTCATCATCGGCCGCTCCGATAAAGGCTGCAGAGCAGTCTTCCCGCGCGGACGCATTCTCCGGCTAGAAGGTCCAGAAGGCCAACTGCACTGCAAGCCTCAAGAGCTGCTATTGGAGCTTTTCGCAGAATTGCTAGACGAGGTTAGCTAGGTCTGGGAGTACAACCTGTTCAGGCGTGAGGAGCCGCAATCATTCGATGATGGTGCTCGCATATGTTTCAAGAACGATTGATTGTATATCTGCTCTGATTAGCATTCAAGTATTGTCAGCGAGTACAGGCCGGCACGAATCGTAAACCTGGTTCAGTGTATTTGAATGCAACAGGGACTCGTTGCAAGACGCTACCAACACAATAGCGCCAATGCTGCGTTCAACTCATTTTCTTTGTTCAGACCAGCGCACGCCGGCTTGGTCCGCCAGTGCCCTTAGCCCTGCCAGAATCCGCCTTCTCTGGCGCAGTCTCCTACTCCTCGCCCTCAAGCGGCGCCTCCTCGTCGTACTCCTCCTCGCCCTCCGACACCGAAGCCTCCTGGTACTGCTGGTACTCCGACACCAGATCGTTCATGTTGCTCTCAGCCTCAGTGAACTCCATCTCGTCCATGCCCTCGCCTGTGTACCAATGCAAGAAGGCCTTACGCCTGAACATAGCCGTAAACTGGTCGCCAACACGCTTGAACAGCTCCTGGATGGACGTGCTGTTGCCAACAAAGGTGGAGCTCATCTTCAGGCCGCGCGGTGGGATGGAGCAGAGGGCAGTCTGGACGTTGTTCGGGATCCACTCAACGAAGTATGCAGTGTTCTTGTTCTGCACGTTCCGAATTTGGTCCTCCACCTCCTTCATGGAGACTTTGCCGCGGTAGATGGCGGAGCAGGTGAGGTAGCGACCGTTGCGGAAGTCCGAGGCGGCCATCATGTTCTTCGGGTCGAAGATCTGTTGCGTGAGCTCTGGAACGGTGACGGCACGGAAGCTGTACGCACCGCGGCTGGTGAGCGGCGCGAAACCGACCATGAAGAAGTGGAGACGAGGGAAGGGCACCATGTTGACGGCGAGCTTGCGCAAGTCGCTGTTCAGCTGACCTGGGAAGCGCAGGCAGGTGGTGACGCCAGACATGACGGCGGAGACGAGGTGGTTCAGGTCGCCGTAGCTCGGGTTGTTGAGCTTAAGCGTACGCATGCAGATGTCGTACAGAGCCTCGTTGTCTATGCAGAAGGTCTCGTCCGAGTTCTCGACCAGCTGGTGGACGGAGAGGGTGGCGTTGTAAGGCTCGACAACGGTGTCGGAGACCTTCGGCGAAGGCATAACGGAGAAGGTGGCCATCATGCGGTCCGGGAACTCTTCGCGGATCTTGCTGATCAGAAGAGTACCCATACCAGCACCTGTACCACCGCCGAGAGAGTGGGTAATTTGGAAGCCCTGGAGACAATCGCAACCCTCTGCCTCGCGACGCACCACATCGAGCACCTGGTCAACAAGCTCGGCACCCTCAGTGTAGTGACCCTTGGCCCAGTTGTTGCCGGCACCCGACTGGCCGAAGACGAAGTTGTCTGGGCGGAAGAGCTGACCGAACGGACCGGCGCGGACGGCGTCCATGGTACCCGGCTCCAAGTCGACGAGTACTGCACGCGGGACATACTTGTTGCCGGAAGCCTGTGTCGCGCGTCAGTGGTCTTGGCATGCCGAGAGTGGAACTTCGAAGGCGCATACCTCGTTGAAGTAGACGTTCATGCGCTCCAACTGGAGGTCGGACGTGCCATTGTACCTGCTCATCATCAGTGATTCATCAATATCAGTCCTCTTACTGTTGTACATACACGCCGGAACCGTCGAGGCCGTGCTCGCCGGAGATGGTCTGCCAGAAGGCGGCACCGATTTGGTTACCCTTCACTGATGTCAATTACATGCTCTTTCAGCTCCTCATCATCGTTTACGTACGCATTGACCGGTCTGAAGGTGCACCTGTAAACAAAACGGTAGTCAGCCATCTGTTTCTGCATTGTGGACACAGACGCGGGGCACGCGTGCGGGTCAGGGGCATGTTTCTCTCAGTAACAACGTACAATCTCACGCATGTTGGCGGTATTGAGTGTTCAGATGGGATGTGTGTATGTCGGCGGGTGGTATCTGGTTATCGCAAAGCTTGTCGGTGTCGTTGGTGGTCGTCGAGGTGGAGAGGTCGCGATGTTGCGGTGAAAGTTGGCGCCTGTCGAATGTTTTGAGAGCGGAGCAGGGAAACAACGGGCCAAAGCGCGTTGTGGGTTGCGCTAGAGCGTGCGTGCCTGACTGCCTGAACCAGATGCGGAAGCCGGAAGCTTCACTCACTCACTTCAACGATTCTCCTACACGAGAGTCTGAATGTAAATGCGCCTCGACTCGCTTCAGTTGTCCATCACCCACAATGTCCTCGCTTCGGCTTCTAGCTCCACGTGCGAGTCTCAGCCTTCACTCCCAGCAACTCCAGCATCGTCTGCTGATACCAAGCATCCGCCATGCCTCGACGTCTCCTCCCCCAAAGCCTAGAGTCCTAGAGAAGCCGGAACGCTTCAACCCACCTTCGCACCCATCACGCATACGCTCGAAGCCGAGGTTCTACGGACCAGCATTGAGTGAACATGAGCGTCAAGCACAGAAAACGCGGCGATATCCGCACATGATGCCGCCTGAAGGCAGCTTTATGCATTGGTTCTTAACAGACCGAACAGTGCACTTGTACATCACTCTGGTACCGCCTGTGCACATCTCTCATAATAGGCTTTAGCTGATGTGTTTGGACAGGGCATTCTCGTAACATTGACATTCAGCATCTGGCTCCAAGACTTCCTGACCAACACCCCCTACCGCGACCTCCTCCCACCCAACAGCATGGTCTTCGCGCACCCTATCACTTTCTTCGGCCGCTGGATGGAGGTGTACCAGATGCACGTCTCCTACACTAGTGCTATTACTGCAGACCGGAGAAAGCAGAAGATGGACGATGTCGCGAAGCGAAGCGAGTACCGGAAGGCGCACGGCATTGATTCGCAAGAAGGCATGCTTGGTGGATGGACCGCGAAAAGTGATGCTGAGACCATGGGTCCTGCGCAAAGAGAAGGTGGCGTGACAGCAGCACCGGCAGCTATGGATGCTAGTCCGGTGGCTGTGGAGGCTGCCATTGCTGCTGCCGACGATGAATCGTTTGTGGACTTCGAAGGCAAGCGGCAGCTCACGCGCAAGAAGTGGTTCGGTATTTGGTAGATCCTGCACAGCCGAAATTAACGCACGACACGTTTGCCACTACAGTGCCGGAATATGGGCGGTTCGTCCCAGTAAGAGAATATGCCCGCTTAATCGGAGTCGCATAAGTCAATAACCACCGTCTGCTTCTTGGGCGCAGAAGACGAGCCAGTAATTTCGACATCATCGGCCTTCCTCTTTGTGCCGGCCGGACCCGCAGACGGATTGCTCACACTCTGCAACGGTGGCCTTGTTGACGGGACTGGCCTGTGCACGCGATCCGTCTTAACGATCCCCATCTGCACAATTTGATCGTACCTGTCGCCAAACACGTGCTTCAGCAGCTCCTGATCGAACCTCATCAGCTCGCTGTACGCTTCTTTACACCTAGCCAACCATGCATCATGCGCCAGCTTAGCCACACCTTTCTTCGTGACGACCAACGTCTCTGGATGACCACGGCGTGTGGTCTCATGTCTACAGTCTGGCAGATGCTCGTCAAGCAGCTCGTGAACGTGCCTGCGTCGATTGTTGTCCATTGGGAAGTGACCAACCTCCTGCGTAGCACTGACGAGATATATGTTCAAGTCGATGCAGTCGCGGCAGCTGCAGGGCATTCTGCTCCGAGACCAGTTCTCAATTTGTGAAGGCTGCTGTTTCACGAAGCGATGAACGTATTGTTCAACGACGTTGGAGAAGGTTGAGCGGAGTGACGCTCCGATATCAGCGTCCAGGTTGCTCCTTGTGAGATCTTGTATTGAGCGCAGGAAAGGCAGCAGGACGGTCGGGAATACGGCAATGTCGGCAGCGAACGCCTCTCGATCCAGGATTGTGAGAAGTTGCTCGGCTGACTGGAGAGCTTCTTCCGCCGACAAGATATTCTGGAACTGGAAGAGAAAGGTGATAAGGGATGCGAGGCTAGCGGTCACCGTTTAGGGTACCACTTCTTTCGGCGCAGGTTGCGGCTTCTTCTTCGAACATTTTGGAAGCTCGCTTTGCGGTTGTGCTTTTGGGCAGGAACCGTTAGAGAGGTCAAAGCTCCCCATAGCCGCGTCTCAGACTGTGACAAAGGTGCTGGTGATGAGCGGCCTCGCAAAGCTCTTCGCTACGTTCTCGACCCAGTACGCTATGAAAGCAAGTGTGAAGCGGGTGTTGTGCTGGAAGCGCAGGAAGGTCGGCACTATACCGGTTGAAAGTCAGCTTGAATGAAAGGATTCGGAAGGTCGCCATCGACGTACATATCCTTGAGTGTCATCTCATTGTCCTCTGGCAAACAGATTGCTATCTCAGCTAGCGCTGCTCCGTCCTGTTCTGCTATCTTTGAAGTGTCGCGCGCTGCAGAGCATAGGACAAATTCAGCCCAAGCTTCACCGCGAGCGTTGAGGCTACCGCTGAAAAGCGCCTTGATGAAATGTAGTTTCTCACGAACGCTGTCATACTTCGCAACGGCGGCGTTGAGTCTGGCGTTCAGTTTCAGTTCCCAAAACCATTCATCATGGCTTAAGCGAGGATATTTACACCAGTATTACAGCGTCGAAACCGATTTTGTACGATAAGGAGTGCAATGCCCGCACAGCCCCGAATGGCAAATGCTTCTCGACACTTGATACAGCGATGTTGAGCTGAATCACCGAGCTTGGCTGAATCACCGGGCCCGGCGTGGTACCCGTCAAGTTGGTCAGAATCTCCACGACACGCCCGATGACTTGATTCGGAAATGGAATGTCAATCCATACCCCAGTCTGCTTCTTCCTTTCGTTGAGTGGCGTCTTGTTCTCTTGGACGATGAAGTGACAGAGATTCTCTAGCTCGTTCCTGGGTACCGTCCAATCTGGGTGGGCTTTCCATTTCTCAAACCATGCTTCCAAAACTGGGAGGATGTCTTTCCGCTCCAAGCTAGAGCACGAGCTGTACTTGTTGAACGCTCGTAGCAAGAAACGCAGATGATGCTCCCGCTTCACGAGTATAAGGACCTGACTGGGTTAGCTTGCAACAGCCACGGAATCATGCTCGGAACTTACACTATCACGGTAATGTTTCGTTGCGTACTCTCCGTCAAAGTCCTCATCATCCGTTTCAGCATATCTATACGGGTCATCCTGAACGATGTTGTCTTCTTCGACTTTGAAGGGTGTTTTGACAAGGAGATTGCCATGAACGTCCACTAGTTCTTTCAGCCCTAGGGTCGAATCCTGCTCTTCATACAAGTGGTATGGAGCTGTGAAATGGTCTGACTCATCCGAGTCTTCTTTGTACTCGTCCGGCCAATCGTGACCTCCAAATGATCATAAGGATCATAGCCCACTTCGCAAGGACCGGAGACTGTACGCTCCGAGTGGGCGAGGAAGATACCGAAGCCCATCTCGTCAGAGATTGCTCCATGCCTTCCACTTTTGCAAGATCTGTTCCCTTTAGCTTGTCCAGAGCCAATGGCGCGTCTTCGTACTCCTCCGAGTCGTATAGGAAATTGACCAATTCATAGCTGGATGGCGCTTGGTAGATTACTGCCTGCATTCCGGGCCATTCCTGCAAGGCGGCACGCAATGGCTCACGACAACTTCCCAAGTCCGATGTGACAGTATCTCAGCCGAATTTGTTCAACGCCTCGCCGATCTCATGCTTGATGGCTTGCTTGTTTCGCTCGATCGCTTCGGGGTCAGACGAAGCGTCAGAACGTGTTCCTACGCTCGACACGCTCTCGCTCTCAGACGAGGTATCCTCGGAAGGGTCGTCATTGACGCGAGTGTGTTTCAGATCACGGCATGCATCGCCCATTTTGGCGAACTGTTGGTATCTCGAAGATCGCGGTGGTAGTAAATTGTACGATGGTGGAAGCTGTATGGTCCTACCTTACCTTGGTGAGATTGGATGGAAGACGATCCATGTACGCGTGGAACGCATTCATTTACACTCCTGCGCACGGGCCGTATTGCGAAGTCCCGCATGTGCTGTCAGGGTGCGCCGTGGGTACCCTACTAAAGGACTACTTCCCTTGGTCGCAACGATGAAGCCTGCTCTTCGTGGCCAAGGTCGAGATTACGCCTCGTTCGTGCGACTTGTTCTCGGAAGTCAAAGCGGAGCGACGTTTCTGACCTGCGGGCGGAAGAGGTCCGCGGTCACATGGCTACCTAGGACCTAGGTACATGCCTTACTGAAGAGAGAGTGGAGACAAATAGTGAGCACCATCACCGGCTTCGAGTCCGTAGGGTAGTAACAGAACACTGCGGCTCTGCCTATTCATCCTCATCGTCACTGCCAAAGATAGCCCTGAACACTGCCTCACCCGCCCTCTGCCCCTCAAGCGCGTCGTTCTTCTCAACATTCACTTGGGCAGGCTGAGCCGGCCCTGGGAAAGACCCCTCTTGCCTCCCACCCTCATTCCCACCAGATGCAAGCCTAGAAGGCTTGAAAGTCGCTTCTCGCATCATCCGATCCAAGCTCGCCTGACTGACAACGTCGAGCCGCTTGCTAGTGCCCACCGTCTCACCCGCAGCATCAGGCGCAGCGCCAGGGTCAACACGGACACTCGCTGGAGGTCTGACGTTGAAGCGCTTGCACAGCAATCTTGTTGGGGAGAAAGGCTGCCGTGAGCGGGTCATGGGACCGTACATGCCCATCTTCGCCGCTTTCTCTGCCGGGTCATCTTCCTTCTGCGGAGCCGCAAGAGATGGCTCGGGCGCATCAGAGGCCAGCTTAGGCGCAGATGATGAGGAAGTGAAGCGAGAGGCCATGAGCCCGGATATTGGCTTGAACACTTCAGCCGCATGCGCGAATTCCCGGAGCTCTTTGGCCCACTCATCGATCGAGAACGTCTTCGGTCGCTCGGGCAGGCTGGACTGCACACCAGCCCGAAGTTCTAAAAAGTACCGATACCGGCTGCGCTTTGCTTCATCCTCGGCATATGGCATCCAGCCACTGACCCCTCGCTGCAGAGCAGCAGTAGCAGTCTGTTTGTCAAGATCCGGCACAAGATCCCACAACGTGCGGCGTTTCTCACTCTCGCTAGCCTCAAAGCCCGCCGGCGCACCTTCACCCAACGCAGGAGGTAAGTTGGATTTGCCACTTGCAGTAGCCAAGCGATCTCGCACGGCAGGCGAGAGGAAGTCAAACACGGACTTGCCAGGCAGCTGTTGTTCACCTAGCAGCGCTGCACGAGACTTGGGGTCGAGTGTAGATGCCTTAGCCGCGTCTGCTGCTGACTGGTATGCAGCCTTGCTTTCGGCACCTGTAACAGATTCCTTGGAAGACACCCAACCTTCCGGGACAGTAGGCGGCGGATGCTTGTTCTCTTCCGTAACACTTAAAGGCGCGAACGAAAGCACGAAGCCATCCAATGGTAGCCGACCGTCATGACATTTGCGGAAGCCTGCCGACATCCCCGTCCTTTGCGCAAGCTTCTTTGGATTAAAGACGGGTTTCGGCGCGACAGGAGCCGCATTACTAGCAGTCAGACCACCCTTCTTCTTTTTCTTGTCGCCGCCTATAATCCGGTTGTAGCTGATCTGTGGACCCATCGCATATGGGTCCTCATCGTCCGAGCCAGTGTCATTCAGCGCGCCGACACCGATACTAGTCTTCTTCGGCTTCTTGGGCTTGTTGAACAACTTGTTGCGGTTGTTTTGCAACATCCGGGCGTCGCGCTCGTCGTTCTCATCTTCGTCTGCGGCCGTGCCAGTGCCCTTCGACTCCAGTTTGCCTTCTCCAACGAAACCCAGACCTTTGCGATCGGTTTTGCGGTTGAAGCTGATCATGCGTGAGTTCTCCGGAGCGAACGCATGCAACTCGGCCTTCTGATCTCCGTTTGCTCGCCGCTTGATCTTCGGCCCTACGCCCTGGCCCTGCCGCCAGCCCATGCGCTGAAGTAACTTCACACCCATCGTCTCACCAGTCATTCGGAACAGGTCGGCAAACATGCCTCGCTGCCCACCTGCCGCTTCTGCGCTGCCAAGCCCAGCAAAAGTGTTTTGCATCTCTAGCTTCTGTGACTCAGCCTGTTCAGCTAGGTCCTCTTCGTCCATGAAGTCTTCCGCCCGTTGCTGCTGCTTGGCGTCTTTGGCGCGGTTCGACCGCGACGAGACAAACGTCGCTGGTGCCCATCCCTCCTTCGAGCCTACAGTATTGAAGTACCCAGCACTGAACCCTCCGGTGAAGGCTCCATGCAGCCTCTTTCTCCCACGTTCATCTGTCACTTCTTGCTTCCATATTGGCACATAGCTCCCATCATCTCTCGCTTCCGGGTCGTAGGCCGGTAAGGGCGTTCCGTAGGCGGCATACGGCGCATGTTGCGGTGGTGCGCCATTGTCGGACTCGAAGGCGGCTCTGGTGCGCTTTGAGGACATGTCTTAGCCTACGCTTCTTTGACAGCCAATTTGAGATTGTATATTCGCTTGCCCATGCTTGTGTAGACTTACCTAGTCTGAGGCGCGGCCGCCCGACTTTCGCTTCACTCGTCCGCGCGAATTCAAAATCCGTTGCGACCGCAATGGGAAGCTTGAAGTGTCTGTTTTGGATGCTACTAATGTTCATGGTAGGGTTGCCCTAAGTAGGGCGGCGGTTCGGGTCTTTGGTACTGCTTGGAATTTATCATTCTACGCCTTACCTGTCTGGGACAAGATGGATGTCGCTTCGTTGTTGTGCATCCCCCGATATCACCCTTCGAAGCTTCATGGGCAGTGAGCATCGCTGGCACATAATCGCCACCCGAGTTTAAGTCATTCTTGCATCCGTTGCCACACCATCACTTCGTCGTTGGTGCAGAGTGCCAACTCATAAGTTGATCCGACGGCGGAGATCGTCCGCTCGAAAGCCCCATCGCGAGACCCTGGACCAGTGGACCTCCTGGAACGCGTGAACCTTCAGGCCTTGCGGGTCACGACCATCACAAGGGTTATCCCCTCGTCGACATCACAGCCCCTTCCTAGTGTTCAGGGTACTCGACCTTCGCAGCAGTCACCATCGATGACCTTGGCGCTTACCGAGTACACGACGACAACCTCACCCCTCACGGCGACGACGGTCAAGTACAAAGTAGCGGACGACCAGCGGTCTCCACGCCGCGGCAACGTTTGTCAATCGTCGCATGTTTCAAGCTACAACCACATCACTCCGCCACTTATATTGCAACAGATAGCAAAGTCAGAGGCTTAGTGAGCGCAACTCTACACAATGTCAGCAGCAGCGCAGCCTGCGACACTGCCTCGCACACCGTCCCGTCGTCAGCAGCCCGCTTACAGCACCACATCCGAGCGGGATAAACCCCACCGCACTCAAAGCACTACCTCGCGCACCGCCGCACCCTCCTCGCCGCGCCGCTCATTATCAAGCTCGCAAACACCCGCAGCGGCATCGCACAGTCGCAACCCGTCGAACAACCTGCAGAATGTCGCCAAGCACGACTTCGAACAGAGCAATGTCGCGCGACCCGCCTCCTCGCGCAGAAGTGAATCGCATGACAGACCAATGAATGGAGTGAACCCGACAAGGACAGACTCAATGAGGCAGCCGTCCTCGCACGCGCGAACGCAATCCCGCTACGTGGATGAACCTACGCCCGCACCGAGCGCCAATGGCACTCAGACGACAGAAGCCAGTCGGTCAACCGCGCCGAGCGGGAGTGGGAATCTGAGAAGGCGGACCGCGATCGATGCTCAGACCGGACACTGGGAACTTGGCAAGACCATAGGTGCCGGCAGTATGGGCAAGGTCAAGCTGGCGCGCAATAAAGAGACAGGCGAGCAAGTCGCGGTCAAAATTGTGCCTAGGCAGAGCACCGATGGAGAGCACCGCACGCAAGCCGAAAGAGAGCGAGCAGACCACAGCAAAGAGGTACGCACGGCGCGTGAGGCAGCTATTGTCACGCTTGTCGATCATCCATACATATGTGGCATGCGCGATGTTGTGCGGACAAACTACCACTGGTACATGCTGTTCGAGTATGTCAACGGCGGCCAGATGCTCGACTACATTATCAGCCATGGCCGGCTAAAGGAGAAGCAAGCGCGCAAGTTCGGGCGACAAATTGCGAGCGCTCTGGACTACTCCCATCGAAATAGCATCGTACACCGAGATTTGAAGATTGAGAACATCTTGATCAGCAAGAACGGCGACATCAAGATCATCGACTTCGGACTGTCGAATCTTTTCAGCCCGAGGAACTTCCTGAAGACATTCTGCGGGTCCCTGTATTTTGCGGCTCCAGAGCTTCTCCAGGCTAGACAATATACTGGGCCTGAGGTGGACGTCTGGAGTTTCGGCATTGTACTGTACGTGCTTGTATGTGGCAAGGTGCCGTTCGACGATCAGTCGATGCCGCAGCTGCACGCGAAAATTAAGCGTGGCAATGTCGAATATCCGCCTTGGCTTACAACTGGTAGGTTTTGCACATGCGAGCAGAGATCACACAAGTACTGACAATTGGTGCAGAGTGCCGTGGACTGATTGCAAGGATGCTGAACACAAACCCTCAGGAGCGAGCGACGATGCAGGAGGTCATGAGCCATCCTTGGATGACCAGAGGGTTTCCCGGACCACCAGAGAACTACTTACCTCAAAGAACGCCGCTACAGCTTCCACTGGATCCTGCCGTGATTGACAAGATGACCGGCTTTGACTTTGGTCCTGCAGATGTCATCACCTCGCAACTAACAAAGATCCTTGAATCGGACGACTACCATCGAGCGATGCGCATGCTGGAGCGCCGCAATACTCAGCAGACATCGGAGGTAGAACGGAAACGTGGCGTCTTTGACTTCTACAAGCGAAGAAATTCTACGACGAGCAGAGATACGCTGAATACGCCTTCAAGCGAAGCTGTCCAGCTTGGCAATGATCCGATCAACGCATTTCACCCTCTGATATCCGTCTATTACCTGGCCGCAGAGAAGATTGAACGCGAAGCTCGCGAAAAGAACCCTGGAGGCTTGGCTATGCCGCAAACTTCGGGAACTTCGAGTGGGAACCCGCTCAAGATTCCAGACTTACCTCCCCCAGAACCGGCGTACACGAACAGTCAGACGTATGAGATGGCAGGTGAGAAGCCAACTGGCGGCAGGACGCGACCTCGTGCCCGCACACATGGAGAGGACGAGGTGCAAAAGGGCATGCAAAACTTGAACGTGAACACGGCACCGTCGCCGACCAACCCGTCGATAGTAGAACCAGATTCGGATCAGCAGCCACCTGTGCCGACCAGGAAAGAGAGTGGAGCAGTGGGTTTATTGCGCAGGCTTAGTACACGAAGATCAAAGGAGCCGCCGGCGGAACGCGTGCTCCGAAGTGAAAGGCCTAGTCATCCGCCTCCTTCTCTCGCCGTATATGCCCCTGCCGAAACACCTAGGAAGAGCTTCAGCGTGCGTAGAACGCGCGATCGAAGTTCCAGTAGGACTCGACAAGCTCCTGCTGAGGCGCCGCAAGCCGGACAAGGCGCGCTTCTCAGTCCACCGGGAACAGCTGACAGCGACAAGAAGTCAACGCATGGTCTCGGCAGGTCGATTAGTGTGAACTCGAGCGACACGCGGAGACGGCTAACTAGGCGTGGGGTCTCTGAAGGCTCGTCAATGAGGCCACCGATGGCTTCGACGGGCACCCATGACCGGAAGCCGTCGATGGAGCAGCCGTCGGCTACTAGAGAGGCTGTTTCTGATGTTGAAACATCACGGCCCGGGTCAGGCGGCATTGCCAGTAGGACGAAGTCAATGGGCCACGCACGAAGGGAGAGCATGCAAGCGCGCCGGTCTAATAGACGGGATGCTGCGCGGACTGAAAACCTCGTGCCTGAAGAGACTGACCAAGACATGCAAGATGAAGTCGATGGCGCAAATGCAGGCAATAGCAGCTCGAATGGCTTCAAGCCAGTGTACCTCAAGGGCGTGTTCAGTGTGTCGACTACAAGCAGTAAGCCGCTGCAGTTCATCCGGTCGGACATTATACGAGTTTTGACACAGCTCGGAGTGGAGTTTGCCGAGATCAAGGGTGGCTTCAGGTGTCGACATGCGCCTAGCATCAAGGCACCAACAGACGAGACCGCACCATCTGGTGGTCAGGTTGTGACTACGCCAATGGAAGGCCCTGGACATAAGAGGAAGATCTCATTTGGTGGCTTCAGAAACGCTGATCGAGACGCTTTCCGCGCTCAACAGCCGCCGACGCCACGCAATAAGTTCAACCGGGAGCAGAGCTACGCCAACACCGATGAGGAGGAATCAGACGACGACCCGACACCTGCACAATCAAAACCTAACAATGCTCGCACAGCGGGTGAAACGAGCACGCACGTGCAGTCTGATATGGGTGGGAACATGGCCTTGAAGTTCGAAATCTTTGTGGTGAAGGTGCCGCTGATTGGTCTGCACGGTATCCAGTTCAAGAAGATTGATGGTGGGACATGGCAGTACAAGAACATGGCGCAGACTATTCTCAACGACCTCAGGCTATAGAGCATTTGAATGCAGCTTTAGCAGCGATTGTATGTGTTTTCGGCAATGTACGCACAGCACAGTGCTCTTGAGTGAATGGAAGCAAGGCGTTGGTATCAGGGTCCGTCTGCATTGAGAGGCGCATGTGTAGGCATTGACGATGTTGTTAGTGTTGAGCGCATTTATTGCGTAGCACACTGGTAGCGATATATTCACGGCCTGACTATCGCGTTGTAACGGGCGTGATCTGAACGTGCGAAAACATTTTCTATACATACTATACTTTCCGCCACTTCATGCAATTCTTCACCATGTTCTTTCTGCCTGCAGCCTTCGCGAGACCGTCCCTATCTTCTTCCTCCGCGCCAACGGCATCGATTTCGCCCGGATCTTCGCCGTTCATTCGAGCAAGCTCGTCTAACTCGCCGATCTTCCAGCCTCGCAAGAGTAACATACATGCTGCAGCTGCAATATACATGAAGCCTGCAAAGAGCTGCGTTCCGAGATAGCTTCCGGTACCGGCGACGATCTCAAGAGCGATAGGTTCGGAAAATGTACACGGCAGTGTAATGATCAGCCACTCAAGGTTGAGCGCAGACGGGACGTTCTTCAGGCCCACTACCTCAGCCGAGACTGGTGCAACCGTGGCCCAGAATGTGCCTGCCACTGTGCCTCCAATAAGCGCGTAGAAGATCAGAACGCCGTAACTTCTAGCATTGGTCCAGATCACCAGAGCGAAGACCCCAGACAGGAATGTCATCAGGCCTGCCATGTTGATCCTGCCGATGCTGTCACTGAAGTAGCCTATCGGTGGTCTGCCGAGTGCTTGACCAAGATTGAGTAAAGCTGAGATGATGGATGCCTGAGAGGCATTCAAGCCAAGATCGTTGGCGTAATTGGCTAAGGAGAAGATAAGGACGACGTAGGCCAACAGGCTAAACCAGCCGTAGCCGTTAAAGAGTAGATACTCGGCTCGCTTGAACAGGGATGTCTCGAAGGCCAATTGGGAGGCGCCGATTATCTTGTTGCGGTCTTTCAGTAAAAGCGCACATATTGTATTGACCGAGAAGGCCAAGATGCCGAGTATGCGGAAGGCCCATGCTAGGCCAATGCTTTGGATCATCGCGCCGGTAGCCAGCGAGTAGACTAAGCCGCCTAGTCCTGAGCCGCAGGTGGCGAAGCCGTTCGCTAATGATCGCCGTGTGGTGAACCATTGCGGTACTATGCCCACGGATCCGACGAACAGGAAGCCCATGCCGAAGCCGAAGCAGAGGCCTTGGGACAAATAGAGCTGCCAGATCTGATACGCGAATGATGCTCCAATCAAGCTTGCCGTCTCGAAGCCTATGCCGATGAATAGCGTGACCTTCGTACCGAAGACTCTCGTGGTATAAGTGGCGAAGGGAGAGACGAGCATCGCGCAAGAGATCGAGAGCGAGCCAACAAAGGCATAGTCCAGAGAGCTTGCGCCGGGAAATGTGTTGGAGGCCAGATAGTGTGCTAGGAAGACTCCGTACGACGAGTTTAAGCCCCAAGTATGGGCGTTGATGAGAGCGCAGCAGACTGTGCAAACCCAACCATATCCTCCGTTTGGCGGTGGTTCCGGTCCCTTGAGTGCTGGTTGCTGTGGCTGCTTCTCTGCTTCGCCGGCTAGGAGATCGTTGACAGGTACGGCGTGCTGTTCCTCTCCAGGCGTTTCTCCCGGCGTGACTGGGCCATTGATGTCCTCTACATCTTGGTCATGTAGAGTTTTCTTCGGCTCGGCCATCGCTACCGAAGGTACCTCCTTCTTTGCGATAGAAATCCAGACACCAGCAACGTGCGACTGCTCTCTGCGAACGTTGATCGGGGACCACCCGTGCTATTGAGAAGGAGACATTTCAGAGACAATAGAGAGAGCAGTCGCCTACCTATGCGCCCTATTGCCTTGGCCGTGTGTTTAGCTTAGGTAACTTCATGTCCATCTCTGGAGGCGAGGGGTGGAAAGAAACAGTTCCAAGCAATGCAAGCATCCGTTTTGCCGGGCCGAGTCCGAATAATGGGGTGTGGAATTTACCCGGATATAATGAGCTCAGAGTGGCTGAAGTTAGGTCCTCCGTACTAGAATATCACCGTCAGCAACTCACTTCTTGGTCTGGCGATATGAGCTTGACAGAAGCCCAAGAGCCTCGTCTCGCGACACATGTCTGTTGGATACAGACCACAGTCAAGCGCTCAAGAAAGTGCAGCCCACCTCGAATATTGATGAGACTACTGGGTTTCGAGATGTACCGTGATCGGCCACAGCGCGGTGACCTCGTCGATCTCCAAACTCAACGACGTCACATAGCTGGTGTGCCATCATTGTACATTCAAAGTGACCATGATGGAAGTCCGACCTTGCTGATAAGTACCATCTCGTTTTTTTCTCACAGTAGCCACAATGTCATCTCGTACTCTCACTTCAGCAATCAATCGCGTCTCGCAAGTAACACAACAACTCTCCTCACAAGCACCGATCAAACAACAGCTCAGGATGGCCTCCACTGCCAACACTATGCAGAAGCTCAACACGGGAGCCTCAATCCCAGCCATTGGCTTCGGCACGTGGCAAGACAAGGAAGCGCAAGAGCCGGCCGTCACCACAGCCCTCAAGTGCGGCTACAGACATATCGATACCGCGCACATTTACGGCACTGAGCCGGCGGTGGGTAACGCGATCAAAAAGTCCGGCGTACCGCGTGACCAGATCTTCGTTACCACGAAGCTTTGGAACAATGCCCATGAGCCTGAGGAGGTGGAGAAGCAGCTCGATGTTAGCTTGAAGAGCCTCGGAACCGACTATGTTGACCTCTACTTGATGCACTGGCCGTCGCCCTTTGCGACGTCGGACCAGCTTATGCCCAAGGGTGATGATGGCAAGATCCAGACTGGCAAGGCGGACTATGTAGATACTTACAAAGCGATGGAGAAGGTGTTCAAGAGCGGCAAGGCCAAGGCTATTGGTGTGAGCAACTTCTCGAAAGCGGAGATGGAGAGGTTGTTGAAGGAGACGAGTGTTGTGCCGGCTGCTCACCAGGTAAGTCGCTGTTGGACTCCAGTTCCGAACCTCACCAGCGGTTTGCTCTTGGTGAAGAAGACCAGGAAAACCTCACCTGGAGGCTATACTTTCAACTGCTAGTGAGGTCTGAGTGGCATCACACTGACCTTTCCCTCTCCAGATCGAATGCCACCCATACCTGGCGCAACCCAGCTTCACGCAGTGGCACCATGAGAAGGGTATTCACGTCACCCAATACTCGCCTTTCGGCAACCAGAACGAGATCTACAGCAGTGGTCAGAACATGGGCAAGCTGATCGACGACCCAGTCCTCGCCGAGATCGGCAAGAAGTACAACAAGTCTGGCGCTCAAGTCGCATTGGCTTGGGGTATTTCCCACGGCAGGAGTGTGATCCCGAAATCGAAGACCGACAGCAGGATCAAGGCCAACTTGGAGGGTGACTTCAAGCTGGAGGCTGAGGATGTGAAGAAGATTGATGGGGTTGACAAGCAGATGAGGTTCAATGACCCGTCGGCGAACTTTGGCTGGTGAGTAAAATGATTCTCGTGACCATCGCCCTGCTTTCAATGCTAATTCTAACTTGCAGGAACTTCTACGCGGATCTCGATGGCAAGAAGAGCTCATAAGCTGTAGGGCAGTCTACTGTTTGGGTAGTACGGTGAAACGACAAGGAACGAGCGATCAATGTGACGTGTTCCCTGTAGAATGCGCTACCACGTGCGTCGTTCTAGATCTCGTTGTACGATAGTGTAGTACATGAAAGCACTATGCAACAATCGCATACTGTTCCATACCGCCCTATGGTGTTGGTGAGTTCCCGTGAAAGACAAGCTTGTCGATATGAATTCTTAGATACTCCGGTTGTGGAGTGATGTGGTACGTATATTCGGCGCTGTTGTGAATTTCTGCTTTTAAAAGTATGGATTCTGAGCAAAAGTACTTTCCTACAACGTATATTCTTCAAAACACAACTTCAGTATAACGAACATTCTGTAATATACTCCTTCTTTATAGTATATGATTCTTACAACATAAATACAGCATACAATGATGTTCTGCTACATCAACGGTGAGGTTTACTCCACCATCGCAACCCTAGTAGTGAAGTTTGCTTCACCTGCAACCCTAATGGGTAGAGTTCGGAACCTTTCGCTTGAAAATACACACTCACCACTGTGGCTCTCACGTGTCCGACAATACCTGTGCATTTTGATCGAACACATGTGACAGTTCATCCCCAAACATGATTGACTTGACGAAGTGAACGGTATACCTCTTCTGGGTTCGCGTACCTGCAGTTAGACGTTGCGCTAGGCTTGCCGCCTACTTCCCCTGGCGAATCATGAAGATCTAGTGGTCGGGAGCAATCATTCGGTCCATCGTGTCGTTCCGAGCTCGTTGTCTGCCGTCGTTTTCAAACAGAAACAATGTTTGAGAAGATGAATGGAAATTGAGAACTGGAGGCGTGACATCTGCTGCCATCTCTTGCGGACCGCCAGCCGTACGCCACACGCGCTGACTCCAGAGTCTCACATCTCGAACAGCGACTCGGACGGCCTCCTCGGACAGCCGTTAGCCTTGTACTCCTCCTTTCTAGAGCCACTACCGAAGTCACGCTTGAGGCTCTGTCACACTTCGCGAAGCCAAATATTTCCCTCTTCGAGCGTGCACTATGCCTATCTTCACCTCCGAGTCGCCTGCCGGACGCGATACCTGATCACGCCAAGGCCCCATGTGGTCGCAGGCGCGTTAGGAAAGTCTGTCTTTCGCTTTGGCTTTGGCTGCGTGACCCTGAAGTTGGGTTGAAGAGATGGTACATTCGCAGAGCTCGTCCTTTGCGGACGACTACTACACTCCCTACCCTCACCAAGAGGATGCGGCAGACTATTACTCTGTTCATACGGCACCTCCGCAAGTTCCGCAGCAACAAGCAGTGAGGAAGCAAGCGTCTCTGGCGCAGATCGCGGTACCAAGCTTTTCAGCATTCCGATCACAGGCTTCCAGCATACCGGTACAGCGCAAGCCGACAGCGGTGCCATTCCTGCCTGCACGTTCGCCGAGAGCCGCATCTTTTTCCCTTGCGGAGAGGGCATCACCGCGGCTTGCCGATCCAGCGTCGAGGCCGCTGTCTCTGGACAGTCCGCTACCACCGCAGCCAAGTGGACTCGCACACGAGCTGTCCCCGCCTTTGACTGAGGAGTATGTAGGGAGGCAAGGAGAAAGGTATGACAAAACAGAACTGTAGGCACATGCATACGGCTGACGGCGGGTTAGATCTTCATATGGCTTTACTGCACCAGCACATGACCGCACGGTATCCATAGACTCACGACTAGCGGGTGCCGACCACGCCTCTTCGTCAACATACAGCCTCTCGCGCCGTTCGAGTATTCCTATACACACAAGATATGCTCACGAGCAACACCACTCCCATGCGCCGAAACAGTCTGTCTCCAGTATTGGGTTCAGTGATTACCAGTCATCGCCGATTGAAAGCGAGAAGAGGAGCTCAATGCATCACCCAACACCGAGCATGACACTCCAGTTCGACGGCGTACAACGGACACTCTCGGACGACTCGCTTGCCTCGCACTCGTCCCGAACGCGAGAACCGCGGCCCAAGTCACCTGTCAGCAGGTTCGGCAATCTTTTTGGTTGGAAGTCTTCATCACAGCAGTCCGGCACCGAGTCTCCTACAACCACCTTTTCAGAGCGCTCACTATCACCATTGCCATCACCGCGGATACAGAAAATAGAGCAAGGACTGCCAATGGAGGGCTCAACCTCTACCGCCCGGCTCACGCCACCTGGGCTTGACATTCAAAAGGCGAACAACGGGCGGCGGTCTGCGTACTTCGATGACCCAGAGACACCAATCCTGCTTGGCTCTCCCGAGACCAATGCGCATGTACGGGAGCTGGAGAAGGAGTTGGAGCAAGTGAGCACAGAGCTAGCTGGGTCGATCCGACGCGAAATGGATCTCGAGGATGAAATTGAGCGCATGAGGGCCGAGATGCCTACCATCTCACACTTAGAAATGACGCGCAGGAGTAGCGACTACTACTCGGACTCCGGCGCGAGCTCGATGCGATACCCGGTGGGAGACCCTGACGCGAAACTGGAAGAGATGGAGCATAAGTTGCGAAAGGTGGAGCAGGAAAAGGCGAACCTCAAGGTAGAAATGGCGTCGAGATTGCAGACAGAGCTTGGGCGGAGACGCGATTTGGAGCAAATGGTGCAGAACTTGGAGGAGCAGCTGCAGAACCATTTCGATGAAGAGGAGGAGCGTGGCGAGAGCGAGGCGCGCATTACGGAGCTGGAGTCAAGCTTGGACGACACTAGGAGGCGTCTGAGTCAGGAGCGAGAAGCGAAAGACAGCTTTGGCGATTTGTACAGTGCCACGCGGATCGAGCTTGAGCAACACAAGAGCGAGCATGATAATCTGCGATACGAGGTCATGCCGCAACTCAGAGCGCGTATGGAAGGCTTAGAAACTGAGGCGGCGGACACGCAAGCGCTCATGTACGAGAACACACGCATGCAGCAGGAGTTGGCAACTCTGCGAGAAGAGGTGCAGAAGCTGCAAGCTCAGGGTGCTCGATCAGGGTTCAGTAGTATCGCCGAGGAAGAGGGCATCATGTCCCCAATATCCGCAGGACGACCAAGTCTCTCGAGATCGAACTCTCTAGCCAGGAACAGGAGCACGCGCGGTGGCTCGATTACGAGATCTGGCTCCGTCAAGGAGCGCTCGGAAGGTAGACAGCGATCAGGATCTGGAGGCTCACATCCAGTGCCTGTGGAAGCTATTAAGATGTCTGCGGAAGGTTTCAAGGAGATTGAGGACCAGCGAGATGCCTTGCACAAGGCCTTGAGGCTGCTGATCACGCGCCATGAGAAGCAGCAAAAAGACCATGCGCGCGCTATGAAGAAACTTACAAGCGCAAAAGACAAAGCTGAGATGGCGTCGCCGAAGAGGAACGCTTATCAACGCGAAGTCTCGTTCTTGAAGGAAGAGGTTACGACTCTGCGGAAGCGGACCGAAGATGCTCTTGAGCAGAAGTGGGAGTATGAAAAGGGTCTGTCTGGGCTGAAGATGGACCTTGACCGCGCGCAGCAGGAGACTAGGGGGGTCCGGAACCTGCTTGAGGAACACGATATCCTTGCGCCTAAACGCCACTCGTTGCTGAGTGCCTATGAAAACGACGACGACGAGGCAGAGGAGAGCATGAAGCTCAGCATTTCTACCGCGGAGAGCGAACGAGATCAAGCACGTCAGATTGCGGAGGCGTACAGGCAACGTGCGCTCTCGACGCAAGATGATGCTTCCGATGAGCTCATGAGCTCTGCCCAGCGCATGGATGAATTGGCTGACCAGCTCGAGAAC
>Ga0058704_10000471_pt1 | contig 20930 bp, 20 predicted proteins | sample AgamicMgSfe_FD_71363 | JGI IMG/M metagenome (GOLD analysis project Ga0058704, IMG submission 71363) | Agave microbial communities from Guanajuato, Mexico - Mg.Sf.e | ecosystem: Host-associated > Plants > Phyllosphere > Phylloplane/Leaf | place: Guanajuato, Mexico | collected 2012-05-30
ATAGCCCATGAGCTCCCGATCTCCATCAGTAGCCTCGGCAAGATCGCCAAATAGCTCGAGCATGTATCTATTGATGTCGCTCAGGTTGCGAGGCATGCCGGCGGCCAGAATGTCCTTTGGTGCAATCTCGGAGATGTCGTTGATGTGGCCTGTATGGCGTTCAATGCGACGACGATGCAGACCTCTATGGCTCTGCTCGTCAAGAGAGAGGCCGGCGTCAGCTTGGTGGCGGTTTGTGGTGTTTGGACGAATCGCGACGTGACAGACTGTGCGGGCAGGAAGAAGGGCAGCTTCCGGAGTCGCTGTGCGCTGATCACCATCCGCATCTGGGACGTTGGCTTGCTGATCGTTGCGGCCGCGTTCCGGTCTCGAGTTGTCCGACTCGTCCGGCAAGCGCCGACCATGTTGTGAGTGCTGGGACTCCGGTGGCGACTGAGGCTGCACAGGACGGCGATCATTGCGCGCGTACTGACCTTGCGCAGGCTCAGAATCTTGCGGTCTACGCTCATTATGCGCTGCTGGTTGGTCAGATCTGGCAGATCGGCTCTCCTGCGCGCGGCCTGGAGCTCGATCTGATGGTCGACATTGACCCTGTGGCATCCCTTGCCTAACGGTTGGCTCTGAGAAGGCTGCCGTGGCAGCTGAGACTGCGACGGTGAGCTGCTCGATCCACGGTGATCCTGTGACCAACGCTGGTCTTGCAGAGGTGGGCGACCTTGTGCGCGAGGCCCCCGAGGCGGAGTACCACCTTGATAGTCGCCTCGTGCAGGCGCAGAGTGCGATCTTGGTTGTTGATCATGGTCTGGTTGGCGATATTGCTGCCAGCCGGCCAGCTGCGTACGCTGCTGGCCATTCGCTCACGGCGTGTCATTGCTATTTGTGACCGGGGCGGCAGCTCCACGTTTGGAGTGAGCAGGTTCGGCGTTTAGCCGTTGTCGGTTTGGCGTAGGCTCGCCTCCGCCTGACATAAAGATTGGGCGCGAGCGCTTGTTGTTCGGGCGTTCGGACATGACTTGGTTGATGGGAGTCCGGGCTAAAGTGCTGATTGTAGACGCGAGGAAGTAAGATGGTTGTTACCTGTAGAGGTTGTAGGTTGCGCGCAAGTTCTCGGACTCAGGTTGACCGTGGGTTTCCGAGTGCGGTGTAGGCAATTTTGCATCCAGTCGTGTGTTCTTGCGTGTTCGTATTTGTACGTGACGGAGTGCCTGTGCAGAAAGGAATCCGGGTGAGGTCGGGTGGGAAACAGAGGGACATAAGTTGATCGCTGAAGCTCCCAAATAACGGCTCGAAAGTGTTGTGCGATGGCGAAGAGTGTCACCCGCGACACAATCACTTTGAGCCTGGGTAGACACAAAACAGATGGAGACGATGGGCAGCAGGGGCGTGTGACCGGAGAAGGCCAAAATTCACCAAACCGTGTCCAAGACAAGCCAGCTGTGACCTGATCCTTCATCTTCCAGCGCCGCAAAACCTTGAATATGTACAGCGACCTTCACTCGACTTACCTCGCTCGTGAATACGACTGTCAGGTGACGTTCGTTGGCGCAACCGAATGGGTCGGCCACAGAGACCTGTCCGGTGTCAGCATCGCCTACTCTATCTTGTGTGAGAATATGATGTACCTCGGTGTTTTAAGATAGCACAGCTTGTTCTTCGCAAATGGTGAGAGCGCCGTATATATGATCTCGCATAATCAAGCGCGACTAGTAAGCTGACTCAAACGCTGACCCTGTAGCTCCTATACTTCCTCCTCAGCTCACCGACACGAACACCTCCCATCTCATCCTCCTACCCATCACACCCCTTATAATCCACTACGCCCCATCATTCCCTCTCCCTCGCTCTCCCCTGCGTCTCCTGCTCATAAGCCTTCCTAGCATCATGCTGCTCAAGCTTATCCTGCAGCTGACTTCCCACGTTGAAAAAGTAATCGGCCTGTGCATGATACAGCCCTTGAACGAGGTTATGACGGACATCGTCCGGCGGCGGGCTCGCCGCTCTGCCGCGCCCGGCTCCGTTGGCTGCGGGGCGAGGCGCACCACCTGGAGTGCCGAAACGTGGTAGAGCTTGGCCTCGCTGCTGAGCGTTGTGCTGTTGTGGCGGGCTTCCGGCTATACCGTTACCGGCAGTTAGCCCGGCCGCGGTGTGAGGCACTCTGCTGACTGTAGCGTTGACGGTGGGTGGAGGTCGGGTCTGTTGGGTCTGTTGTTGTTGTGCGCCCAGATGCTATTGTGGCTGAGCTGGGTGGTAAGTATTCGGACCCTGAACCCGCTGCTGATGGTAGTACTGCGGGTAGTAGTTGTTGCCTGGGCCGCGAAGATGAGGCGAGCCCGCCATCGCGTTCGGGTTGGTGACGACCGCTTGCTGCTGAGCCTGAGCTGGCATGGAGAATCCACCGTTTGGCTGACCGGCCGGAAGACGTGCCTGCAGAGGAGGAAGTGCTAAACCCTTCTGCATCCGCTGCGGCGGCGCCTTCTGCAGGCGCTGCCACTGCTGCTCTTCGGCCACCTGATGTGCGGCATACTCAGCTGCTGCTTGGCTCATAGCAGCCCTTTGCTCCTGATCCACCAGGTGTGCGCGCGCCTGAAGTTTCATGCGTGCTTGGAGCTCACGCGCAAGTCTAGGATCGCTGTACTCTCGGTGAGGGTTGATCGGCACCTGTGGCTGGCCTACTCTATCCCGTGCGCCACCGACCGCATCGTCCAGAGTAGTCGATTTGGGTGAGACGGAAGACTTGTCCATGCTCTCTGTGAGGCCTTGCATGTCGGGCGCAGCATTGTTAGGATGGCCGGGTTGTCGCTGGGTCGTAGGCAACAGATTGGGTTTGACTACTTCATCGTCGTCGCAATCCTCAGCGGTCGCGAAGCATGGTCCTGACGGTGCGAACGGGGTTGAGAAGACAACGGTCCCGCGATCCGTGGGAGCCTGAATGGGAGCTTGAGGGAATGTGCTGGTGCCGATGCCGGGTTGCTGGGGTGTGGTGTTGGGGTGAGTGTTGAATTGCTGCTCCATACCGCCTGCCGCTGACGTGAAGTCCAAGCCCATTGCTGCTTGGATGCTGGTGAACTGGAAAGGAAGAAGGGGTCAGAGGACGGGGAGACGTAGGTTTATATCGCATTGGGAGGTCGACCAAGCGATCATGCGCTTCATCTTGTTTCTTCTGGAAAGTAGCGGTATATGTAATGAGAGCGCGAGGAGCATATAGATCAGCAGGTCTGTGAAAGAGACAAGGGGAAGGGTTACTGAGACAATCACTCTGACGATACCATGCAATCACCGCCCCCACCTCCGTAACGCCTTCGAGTATATACAGTATGTCGCGTCTCTCTGATCTCGCCTTGCCTATGGCCCGCTCTACCTCGTAACATTCGTCGGCGTAACGGCATACGTAGGCCGCACGAATCTGCCCACCCGTCAGCACCTCTCCCACCCGGTGCCCTACCCATCAATACATACCTATCACCATGATACACCTTCGTCTCCGCCCCCAACAACTCCTTTTCCATCGCCTGGCTCGCCAACGTCCTCCTTACCAAATCTCTATCCTCTTCCGCTTGTAGCAGTGGGATGAGGTGGATGCGCGACCACATCTTCTCTCGCGCAATTTCACTGCGACCCACCAGCCTTGTCAGCAAAACCTTCTCATACCCTTATACCGTGTACATCTGTGGGGTGACTGTACTTCTGCTCCCTAATCCCCTGCCCAAGTCTCCAGAAGCCATAGGTCATGATTCCCGCGACCGCGACGAGGTAGTATGCCGGTCTGAAGCCGCGGACGGGGAGGTTCCGGCGGTATTGGACGGGATCGTAGCCGCCGGAGGGCGGCATGTCTTGAGAGAATTGGGGAGGCATGGCGGCGGTGTTGGTGGGGTGTACGCGGAAAGGGAGTGGAGAGGGTGACTGTACGTGAGAGCGTTTCCAATGGCTGGCAGTGAGGTGAGTGAAGCTTGAAGACGGAGCTCGGAGGTCAGGCGGGAGGAGCCGGTGGGTTTAGTCAGCGCTCTCGTCGAACTTTTGACTCGATACTCCATATCTTCGCAATAAATTGCGTTCTAGATATCTTCGTACGCGGTATCGGTATCGGTATCGGTGACAGACTGATAGTAAGATGGAGGCAGAAGAGCGGCCGTCGAAGATGCGTAAGCTGAGCCATGACAGTCCGGGTGACGCCTCCAAGATCCCGGAACCAAGTATTAAAACTAGCCCTCAAGTCCATGGCAATGGTGTTCGCCCTGAAGATGGGGCTGGAAAGCCAGTCAAGCGACCGCTGGAAGATGGAAGTAATCCGGATCCGGATCATGCGAAAGACGAACTTTCATACGACCGAGAAGCCGAGGACTTCCTTCCGTCACCAGACGCCACAGCACCACTTGCTTCCTCGCTTACCATCGGCGAAGACGGCCAACCTCTCTCCAAGAACCAGCAAAAGAAGCTCCGCAAGAAGCAGGAATGGGAGTCCAAGCGCGAAGACCGCAAACTTATCCGCAAGGAGAAGCTCGTCGCCAAGCGTGAACGGAAGCGTGAGGCACGACAGCAAGAAGCAGTCGAGAATGGACTCGATTTATCCCAGCCATTACCGCGACCGGTGAAGAAACCACCGGCGCAGAGAGCTGTGCAATTACCCATCACGTTTCTCATTGACTGTGATTTCGATGATCTGATGCGGGATAACGAGCGCATAAGCCTGGCTGCGCAAATTACGAGGTGTTACTCTGATAACAAGAACTCCATGTTCCGGGCGCATTTAACGGTCTGCTCCTTCGGTGGGAAGCTGAGGGAGAGATTCGACAATATCCTCACGCACTATACAGGTTGGCGCGGTGTGCGGTTCCTGGATGACGACTTCGTTTCAGCCGCCGAGCAAGCCAAAGTCTGGATGCTTGATGAGCAAGCTGGTGGCAAGCTCGCCGGTACTTTCTCGCCTCTCGCCGAGCTGGACGAAGAAGTCCAAGCCAAGCTCAGAGACGAAGGCGAAGTAATCTACCTCACCTCCGAATCCGATTACACTCTCACTGAGCTTAAACCATATTCTACCTACATCATCGGCGGACTGGTGGACAAGAACCGTGAGAAGGGTATCTGCTACAAACGCGCCTGCCAAATTGGCATCAAGACGGCGAGACTGCCGATTGGAGAGTATCTGGAGATGGCGAGTCGGAAGGTGTTGGCGACGAATCATGTCAACGAGATTATGTTAAAGTGGCTGGACTGCGGTGACTGGGGTGAGGCTTTTATGAAGGTTATTCCGAAGAGGAAGGGTGGGAAGCTGAAGGGTGGTGATGATGGTGAGGAGGCTGAAGGTGGGGATGAGGAGGGTGGCGTGAGCATTGAGGAGGCTCCGGGTGTTATTAGAGGAGATGGCGATGGCGATGCGGAGGGAGGGCTTGAGCATGGTAAGCATGGCGGGGGGGTTGCGTTGGAATTCGACGCGGCTGCAGAAGAAGGTGCTTAAGAGCAAGACGAAGAAAATTCCACGAAGCCCGAGCGGACAAAGTGTTACTGAAGTACGTCGTGTACCCACTACCCTTCATGGACAGACTGGGACACCATACCACCGAAGCTCCACCACGCTTCGGTGAGCGTCGTCACGTCCTCTCCCGGTTCCCGCCACGTCGCATGAGTCTTACAAGAAGTCAACGTGAAACCACCAGCGTCGGATCTGAGTAACACCATTCTCACACCCATCTCTACAACAGCTATGCTTGGCTTTCCCATAAAAACAAAAATTGGCATGTCCGTGATGGCTGCTTGGAGACTGGCGCTGGTGAACATGGCACGGTACTACGGCTCCGAACGTCTATATGCCGGTTTCAGAGAGCTTTGCATGCTCAGCATGCTCAGCACTGGGTGTGTACAATACTCCGAAGCGACTGGGCGACGATGGCTTCCGCTTGCGGCATGCGCAGCTGCTGATTGATTGGTGACTTATCAGCGCTCGCAATGCTGTTTCGCCGGGAAAAGCCAAAACGCATGACTCGCTCTGCGCAGCGTTGACACGATATCCTGCGTCGAAGATGGAAGTTGACGAAAGTAATGCAGCAGCCTGAACCGCGAGGCTGTGCACTGTAGCCGCCAGGAAATGCACACCCCCACGCATGAGGCTCTGCAGTGCCAAGCTTTTCCCATTTTGCATACATGCTTATTGCAGCAGAACGCAATGATGCCAAGTCATCTCCGCCATATACTTGATAGAGGCGCAGGTGTCTCATTTCACTCCCATCCCGTTGTTTCTCGTTCGGTTTTCGACACATTGAGAACGAATCGCTTGAGTGTTTTGCGACATAGCCAGTGACAGCGGTTTTGCGAAGCCTCAGGCGCTTGCGCAGCCTTGCGCCTGGTACGTGCGCGTACGCAGCAGTCAGCGTTCATACTTTTGCGTATATTAGAGCGTAGCCGTTTGATGTACCCTACGATCAAACATTTATACAGTGTCTATCACCACCAAGCGAAACGATCAGGATGTCAGGAAGCTACCAAACTCCCGCTGGTGTTGTCGAACGAGATCCGACTCGAGCCGCCAGGAGAGGCGGCCGTCCGTCTACGGGCATGAGTAGGACCGCTGTCGCTAGTAGCAGTCGTGTCCGCGATAACACGATTCCGTCCTACTGGCAGAACGCTAGAGAAGAGCAGCGGACAGCGGCGACGGCCAGCTTAGGGCCGTTTCCCGACATAGCGGAACTCGAGGTGACGCCCACGGTAGCAGCTCCGACCAACACTGACACGGCGCAGCCAGAGGCGATGCAAGGCTCACAGCCTACCGAGGAGGCGACAGTGCATAACCATCTTCAGGCTCAGGTCGATTCAATCGACAACAAGCGCGACCGCGAGGACCCAGACTTTGTTGAGGCTCAAGTCTCACTCAAGAGAGCTCGAGTACATGCCGCTTCCGAAACACCCGCAACGCCGAGCCCGTCAAAGCCGCGCAGAGGCAGAGCAGTCAAGCGCTACGACAACTGCACGCCTGAGACGAAAACGCAGCGACGTAACCTCGTCAAAGCCATCTCCATGAACTGGAGAGTGCCGCATGCTGAGTGGCTGACCAATGACATTACACCGAAAGGCGAATCGAAAGAATGGGGCGTGCCGTTGTTGAAGCAGCTGCGGAGGTTGTCCGAGCTGACGAGGAATGATGCGGTGAGGGGTCGCACGCTGTTGAGTACGGCTGTTATTGAGCGGACTGGGGGCGGGAACGGTACTTTGATGCTGATTGTCGAGGACGTTGAGACGGCCATCTCTGCTCTCTCGGTCACACAGGAGCAGCGTGCTTATCATGACCGCTCGCCCACCCTTGCGCCCGCCGCTGCAACCGAGCATACTGATTCCAACATCAGGAGCCATGCATACAGGATCGGCGCGACAGCGGTTGGTGCAGTACAAGACGCCATCGGCGCAGCGCAGCAACTCCCCTCGCCGCGATCACCAACACAACTCACCGCTTCCAGCTCCCGACGAGCAGAGAAACAGCCGATCAAGGCTGAGCCTGTCGCAGAACATTCGAACGTGGCTCCAGGCGGTGTTGGGCCGCCTGGCGATGAGCTGCAAGACATATTAGCCAGGATCGAGGAAATCGGCAGACTGAGGACCGAAGAGGCGAAGGCAAAGATGCTAAGGCTGGTGCTGGAGGCGAAACATGGGAGGTGGGAGGCGCTGCAGTCACATGGTAGTAGCTTTGCGGATGCTGTTTCGGGCGAGGCTGTAGGTGACTGATGCTCTGTTGCACACTCTTACTGGAAAGCTCGGTCGATAGCAACCGGGTACCCCTCGATCGATCAAGTAATTTTGCGTTTCATACTGTCTTCCCGTCGGAAGCATGCAGCCGCTTGGCTAACAAAGAACTTCTACACCGGTGCAGTGGTAGATTGCGATCCCGCAAAAGTGCGTACCGACGAAGCAGGCGCGAAGCTCCGTTGCGGTTGCTGTATAGGACTTTGCATTCGCGAAGCAGCTGTGTAGGCCATGACGTGCGAGTATCGCGCGCTGTGGTATAGCAAGAAGGCAGCCAAACAACGATACGCTTTAAGTTATGGACGCGGCCGCGTAGCGACATCAGGATAACAGGATCCCATCTCGTTTCCGATGTCTTTGTAAACACTCCACAGCTCTGGAATCATGGCTGCTTGGCGATTTGGTGTTTCGTCTCCTCGGGAAGACAGGCCCAGGCCGCTGTTGTCTTCGACACGGTGTGTCCCAAGTCGATGGCACCTCATCTCCCGCAAGCCTCTTGGGCCTGAAATTTGGACTGTCGGACAAAATCCTGCTCGGTGTATGAAACCCGTCCTACCGTGAGACGTGGTTGCAGAGAGCGTAAGCAGCGAGATCTTGCATGGAGAGGCATCGGACGGCATCATTGTGACCCCGTGCTGCATCGGGAGCGTTCCAGTACGAAATTGCGCACACCTCTGCGATCTAGATGGATCAGTCGGTGACGGAGGCGCTCATCAAAGACGATTTGGAGCGTTGTCGTGAGACCTGTGAGCGAAGCATGGCAGCGAATAGCGGACGCAGGGGGAACTATTGTCACATGACTGTGGGTATATCAACGTTGGACGTTCCCAACCTTCTCGTTGCTTTGCTCCCTATCATCTTCTGTCCTCTGTTTCTACTGCTCCTGATGTAGGCACCCACACCACATCAGTGCTCATTTGCCTTCTCCTCTTCGACACAATTGTCATCGACCTTGTGCTTCCAAAGCCAACAGCATCAGGGTGAGGCACGACAGCCCTCTTCTCCTTGCTCCCTTTTTGGAAGCAACCATCTCGTCATAAACCAGACTCTCATCTGGCAAGGTATGGCGCTGAGAGAAATCGTATATGGTATTGGTACTGACTCTCACAGATGAACTCTGCCTTCGGAGGACACAGTGCTGGGAGTGCTACTGGCTCATCAGTACCGCCTCCAGAATACACCCCGTCTACTCCCAACCTGATGCCCAAAATCGACAACGAGCCTCTTGAGCTGAGTGGGCCTTCCACATTTAACACGCCCAACCAGTCAGGAGGTCCGGGCAACCGTGGCAAAGGCCGCATGCTCGATGACGAAGACGATGATGAAGGCTATCAGCCTTCCGACGGCAAACGCAAGCCGGTCGCCAAGAAGCCTATAGGTCTCTCAATCATGATACCAATGCCCATGACTGACTTGAACGTCCGGCGCCGGTGCACAGTCAAGAACAAACCATACGCCAACTGCAATGAGGCAACGCAGCGGCTCCGTGACGAACACGTTGCTCGCAGTCTCACCAACTGGGGTTGTGCCATGTTCACGGATGTTCTCCCTGCAATTTTCTCGGAGCGTTACCTGAACGGCCCCAGGACTGGAGCGGCACTCTCCTTGCTAGGGTCGAAGCACTATCCGTGTTAACCTTCCAGAACAGCCAGCAGGCCGTGACAGAGATGGTAAGGTTTCTCAGAATTGTCAAGAGGAAAGGTCTCCCTGTCAAGAGCGAGGTTGTCCGCATCATCGAAGACAGCATATCGCGGCTTTCCAAGGGGCCTCGTCTCACTTCCCAGACATCGATTACCGGCGACAACGTTCATGTCGCTAAACCCAGGCTACCGCACAAAGTACCTGTTTTGACGGTATGCAGTCACGATGATCATCTAAAAACATTAAGTGCGAAGAAGTAATGACAACTGACTGCTTCCAGGACGCCTCAACCACGCCGAAACTGCCAACGCCTTCACCCTCTCGCTCCAGTAACTCGCCAGCACCACCATTCAAGCAGGAGCCTCGCGACAGTCCGGTGATCGCAACAAACAACACTGTGATCGCAGTACCTCGCGTAGACCACAGGGCAGTATTCCGCAACATGAGAGACTCTATACGTAAGATCGAGAGAGCCAAAGCCCAGCGCGAGCTTCGAGAACAGCAACTCGCGCAAGCGAAGGTCGACGAGTCTGTTGCCGCTGCAGAGTGTGAGGCCTCGGAGGCAGCGGTAGAACGATCTCTCGCAGTCCACCTGTATGGGAACTCTGTTGAATACCCATTCAACGCAGATGGTCTTACTTAGTTTCTGCGACCATGTCGGTAAGCCTCATAGCCATTTGTACGAACCATGTTCTGCTGGTTTGTGCTGACCTTCTTTTCTGTACAGATCTGGAACTGACGCCAGTACGTACTACGTTCGGCCTGTGTGTGGCATGAGGAGGTACCGAGTTGGGTCATTCGCTCCCCAGCGGTCAGATGCTTGCGGTGCTTGTATTATGTGACTGATGCTTTACACTCACGATTGCTTTCGACTGTTGTAGTCAGTGCAGCACTGTTAGTGAAAGCACTAATGAGTTTTGGCTCAGTGGGTAGGCACTCTGTAATGCAAGTGCAATTTCGCTCATATCCGTTGCTGTACAGACCCGTCCAATTCCTCTTTCTCATGGACTTCTATGTGATCATGGTTGAACATGTGCGCTCAACTGTATTCAGTTCTGTGCGGAGAGAGTGGCCATACTTACGACTGACACTCCCATATCAACATTCTCCAGACCCTTTCTGACTGTCAGCACAACTGTGGGGCCTAAGCACTGTGAGACTGGTCGCAATATTGCGCCATATGTTACCCTTCCATGGTCAAGCTACGCTACCCCGTACAAAGTATGTGAGCACACGAACTTCAGGCTTCAATCAATGATCAATGACTCGAGGTCTTTTGAGTGTGCTCGTTCGCAGTGGTGCGGGTATTGGAGTTGTTGAGGTCGACAATACAGTTGCAGCACGGAACGACTATCCTCTAGCTATGTGTAAGCTCGAGACAGTATCACGCTCAAGCTCATCGGGGTATAGATCTCTCGGATTCTCTCCGGACGAGATGAGAATGACAGGGCTACCGGTATGCGGTAAAGGGGCATATAAACCTGATAGTATACAAGTAGTACTATATCAGCTATCAAGTGCCCACGCTATGCGTCGCAAGCTCGGTATCCAGCTAGAAGCACACTGACCAACCATACAGTAGCTTGGGTAACCATTCATCGGGCGGAGATGCAATCTCAACCCCACGTGATCAGATACTTTTCATTGAGGCCAATGGTGCTTCACATGCTTTCAGAACTGTAGTTTAAGACCTCATTAGGATGGTAACGCAAACATGTCAGCAACCAAAAGTACTGTGCATACTTTCTTCTGGGCAGTTCGTGTAGGGGAGCATGATAGAGTTCCAATGCAGACCATAGACCTCAATTTCCTGCTTCTGCTTTCGTTCCAAGACCACTGCCACTTGCGGAGGACACAATTGTTGATAGGTGGGTAGCACCAGGCGCGGCTACGCGGCACTGTCATCGCGCAGAGTTGTGTCGCAAGTCCTCATGTTCCAAGGAGGTGCTCCAGCAGAGATTTAACGTGGAGCGGGCTCGAAGTATAGCAGCCACAACAAGCTATGGTAAAGTTCATCAAGCTCACGTAGCCGCGGCTGTATGACAAAGGCCAGCAATCTAGATCATGCCGTATGTGGTATACGGTTCCACTGATGTCAGCGGCTTTGGCAGGACACATGTCGTGTTAAGGTTGTTCTGACAGATACATGGGGAGAAAAGGACCATAGTCTGCGGCAAAATCTGAGAAAGCCATTGTGCCTTTTCGAACGTGTTTTTGATCATGTTCTTCCTTCGTGCAGATCAACGAAGGCTTCTAATATACATGTAAAAGATGTCCATCTAAAGACATTGGGTAGACTGACTTTCGACCATCCAACGCCGTGCTAAACCACGCAAAAACGGCCATGCTGGTGTGGCAAAACTCTGGAACTCCCCACCAACCAACGCCAATATTACCCAATCGTGTCTCGTAAAGCTATCGCTACTCTTCTGCGCATCGCAGAGCTGGTCGAAACCGATGTGTACAGAATGATAAAACAACGCCGGACCAGTATGTGTACACTGGAGCGGAGATAGTGGTGGTCGTTTAATCGGCTGATGGAAGCCTAAACAATCTCCCTTGGCGGCGTATAGCGTACCGTGACCTGATACAAGCGGACCCGAAGCCAGCGAGCTGGTTAAGCGATTGCTCGGTCGGTCAGGCCGAGCCACGTTACTAAATCCTTGATGGGCCGCAGGTCCACGGTAGTCCTGCTACTAGGCTTTCGCTCTGGCAGGCGCACGCTGGAACGAACGACGGGCTTTGATCATCGAAAGCGTGTCGACGACTCCAACGACAGGTGGGGAGGGTGGAGAGCTTGACGTAGCGTAACCACACTTCAAACCCATGTTCTGGTGCGCATCCCGCGCATACCTTTAGCTTTACGCTACGGGCTGCTCGGCGAAAATGTCCTGGTTGAGAATGTTGGACCAATCCTCGTCGGGTGTGGTGTAGCCGCTGTGGTTGCCAAAACCATTGCCTCCCTTCAACGGCTCGATGCCAAAGCCGTTGTCGAAGCCCATGCCAAGGCTAACAGGCGTGAAAGGCGTATTAAGATAGTCGGTCGCTGCAGACTGCGGCTCGCTCATAAACATGCCGTAGTTGAAAGAACTAACATTTGTGTCAAGCGAGGCAGGTGCTAGCGTCTGACTCAAGCCCTCAGTGGCAGCATGAGAAGCGTCGCTGTTGCTGTTATGATTAATCTTCGGCTTGCCATTAGGGTTGTAAGAGTAGAAAGGCTGCTGTGACTTCATGCCATGATGGGTCGACACTTGGCTGGGCACTTGGCTAGGCATAAACATCGCGGCCATTGGGTCGCTCATATCGAATGCTGGTGTGCCAGCGAGTAGCTGCTGTGATTCCATTGGCAGCGACATGGACAACGGGTTAAAGCCATGAGCCATCTGATGCTCAAAGGCAGCGCTGAATGGCGACGTGAGCGAGTTATCTTGCTGCGGCGGCGGCTGTGGTTGATGTCGAGGTGGAGTAGGCACTTGCTGTGGCGATTGGCTCTGCTTATAGTAGGCTTGCGGCGTGGCCAGGTTGGATGTGGAACCGTGTCGTGACATTGCGGGCGAGACCTGCTGCGGTGAAGTGGCCTGCTGCGGGCCAGTCTGCGACTGTGGAGTGTGCGGCATCTGGTGCTGCACCGGCAGTGACATGCGTCGGTCTTCCATCTTGACAGGCTCAATAGGACTGGTCTGCGCGGAAAGCGACTGCTGCTGTTGAGACTGACCCTTCTTCATGTCATGCGGCGATGCGACGGATACCGATCGGTTCTGCCAGTGTGGCTGCATATTCTGCATTGGCTGACTCGGCATTGGGTACGGGGTTTGGCGGTAGTTGGATGACATCCTGCTATAAGTTTGCTGAGGTGGCATCATCTGGCTCTGTTGGTAGGCCGGAGGCATCTGCATCATGCCGGGATTCATGAATTGATCATTATTGATGAACTGGCCCTGATTGCTCGATTGGTATGCATCTGCTACTGCTTGGCCATATGCTGAGCGCATCGCCATATGTTGGGCAAGGTAAGACTGCAGCCTCCTGTCGAAGTGCGCGTTCTGTGTTTGCAAGTGCGCGGTTAGGCGCCTGTACTGCATAGGCAGATCATCATCCTCCTCTTCGTACATCTCCTCGTTGATGACATCTTGCTCGGTGACCCGCAGCGAGCGGCCAGTTCTACGCTTGTGAATTTCGGAGGCCCGTCTGGCTGACTCGACTCTAGCCTCAAGGCTCCGGTCGCTACGGCGGGAGGCAGCTATGTAGGCTCTGGGAATGATCATCAGCACTGACACTACGACCATGGAGGTATCTAGCCATACCTCTCCTGGTTCTCTTCGTGCGTTCGCTCCGTCTTCACGGGCTTCACCGTCGACATAGTCCTAACTGGAGGCATGCTGTCGAAATTTGATGGTGCGCAATGTTTAAACGGATTGAGATTGAGTTCGCAGGTCTCAAGGTGGTAAATGTCGAGTCGCTAGAACGGCCCAGACGATGCGAATGTACGGTAGATCCAGGCGATGGAACGGGATGAACTCTCGAGTGAATGGCTGCGTGTGATCCGGTGGGTGGTTTAACCAGTGGTGTGGCTCGAGGTCCAACGGATCGTTTGCGATACTCAGAGGTTATCCTGCGAAGATGCGGGGAGAGCTCAGTGGCAAATGTCGACAGATGTAATGTTAGAGTCCGTGAATGACAGCGAGATCAGTGCAAGCTTGAGTTTAACCTCAGATTTGTCTAATAACAAATGTCTCTGAGAGAGGTCACAAGTGAGAGTCAAAGCAAGAGTGCAACGGAGCAAAGAAGCTGGTGTGCAGGGACGGGCAGTATAATAAACGCGGGCCTTTCGGAGGGATTTTCAAATCTGGTGTCATGGCAATCCAAGCAGAATGCGGCAGCTGCAGAGCTAGTTCGCGAGCACGCCGTCTGATTAGAGATGGCACCGAGGTTCAGAGGGGCGATGGGTCGCTACATGGAGCTGATTCGCCAGAAAGCGCGATCGGAAGAATCGCTTCCCGCACGCTAGGATCTATGTTCCATCTCCGCGTCTCTGTGCCCAGGCCGCTTCCGATGATCTCCTCGACATATGTCTCTGCCTTTTCATCAATATTACAGAATTGTGACGAATGCAGAGTTCACCGTGCCTTCCAGTTCACGGTGCTCGCTCTTATCTCGGACGGAATCTGGAGTACTCTGGGTGGCGTGCCACGCCATGCCCTACAAACAGCAAATAGCCTCGGGGGAGGTCTTTCGAAAAGGGACGATAGAAAGCCATTGGGGTTGCTAAGTATGGAGTCACGGATTTGGTACGGTCGAAACAGACGTCTTCGTGTTCGGAATGGGGTGGCAGCAGCCTAATCATCACAGTTCAATGGTGCGGCTGGTAGCCTTCTGGCGATTTACTGGCAAACGCTTCACCGCCGCTATGGCCAGCTTCAGGAGATGGCTTGCTGGCTCGGTGTTTTGCGCCAGGCTGCTCATGGCGTTTCAGATGCGTTACTCGCCCTTGCATCACTCCTCACAATCTCACTGGAATGGACCACTCTAATGCTTGCCATTCGAAAAGTATCACGTTATATGGATCTGCCGGAGATCACTCCGTACCCTGGACGAGGCGAGCGCTCTACTCTGAAAGTCTCGCGAAAAATGCTTCGACGAGGAGAATTGTCAGCGCTATCTCCAAATAGGCAGCTGCCAGCGCACAAAGATACATGTGTGCGGGCAGTTGATTTGTGGAGCCGCTGCAGCGCGGAGCAAGACAGTGGGCACCAGCTCGCGGCTGGCGCTGTCATTGGACGAGATCGGATCTGGAGCTAGTGTCTAGCGCGAGATCTGTGAGATACGCGAAGCGCGCTATCGAGGGTTCAGTCGCGGCGATCCCAAGCCACTGAGGGCGATTACAATGCGATCGCCGATCTGACGAAGAATTCTCCTGGCTGCTCCGCTACCACTTTCCTTCGTAAACCGTACCTGGAGTTAGTTGACGAGCAAAGGAGATGCGCAGGCCTTTCAGCAGATCGAGATCGTCGAGAGGCTGATGAAGGAACCTCCCATGCCTCTAAGTACGCTAATTTGTGTGCTGTTGGCATGGCGCCATTGACCAAGCCTGCATGTCAGCCTGGGCTGTACCTCGTACGTCTTGGCCGGATTCATCAAAGTCTTCGCTGGACAGACTTCCCATATTGACGACAGCTCTGTAAGATCATGTCACTTCGTACTGCCGCAGAGACTTGTCGGGTTCAATGGGAAGTCGGGGCATGAAAGTGTGCAGCACTCTTGAGATTGGGTACCTCTAAAGTACCGTACGATTGTTGGCGAGCGCATATCGAATTGCATGGCACTTACGACGCTGTAGGCGCCCTGCAGAAGCAGAGCCAACGTCTGTACGCCGAGGCCGCCGAGCACTAAGCAGTCATCTTGTTTTGTGTGTCCTCGACAATATGGTTATCATCTTCCAACTCTTTAATGGCTGTTACCAGCCCTTGCCTTGTCTACTCGCTGAGTACCTCGTTGACTGCGAGAGAGTCAGTCGAGCGCATATATTTCGAGCTGGACGAGTCCCGCGCGAGGTCATGCAGTTGACCTTTCACGTCCTTTTCCGACATTCCTTATCGATCCTCCACCAGGCTTTTCCAATACGCTGGGAGTCGTTGTGGAGAGGCTACCTGTTGCTCTCCACACACTGTACCAGACACTTTCGCGACGGGCGACCTCCAGACGGAACATGAAAGAACAAAAGCATCTCCAGCACAACATACCAATCGCAACACATCCAACGAAATGCATGCATGTCAACCGCATGCGTTTTCGGACATTCTTCCTGTATGGTCGGAGATTCATTCTACGTGTTGCCAATCATACAAGCGATTGGCGATTGCATCTCACCAGATTACGTGCGGCAAGTCTGTGCTAGATCTGGTTAACGCATCTTATCTTCACATGAAGTTGGTTTCTCCCAAGATGTCGGCTCACGGGTCCCCTCCAACAGGGGGTCGTCGTCTCGCGGACCGAAAACGTGTCGGATCCAGGCTCTGCACGCCTATAACGGTGAGTAGCTGCCCATCCAGCTTCAACTTATATTATCCTGTCAGTAGTGCTCTCGACCATCACGGCAGAATGCTAATTATACAATGCGTAGTCAACAGGTTATGTTGGCGCGAAGGGTGCAGTAAGGCACATAGTAACTCCGTATTGGTTGCTCAAATCCCCAAAGGTACAGCCGGAGGCGGGTGTCATTCCGCCTATCGTTGGCGCGACCCCTAGCGGCAGCCGGTTGCCGGTAGATGGCGTGCGTTGCTCGCTGCGAGCTATTCCACAATGCGGGGTCAGAGTGGCGACCTCAACGCTCCCCTTCCAACCAGGTCTCATCTTCTTGAGTTCAGCCATATATAGGCCTCTTCTAGGATGCTCTCTGGCCTGCAACAGAACCTCCCAAACTCCTCCGTCCGACCTTCGTATAGGCACCGTTTGCAGCGGAAACGGTAGTCCTACATATAAGTGAGTCGGTCGCGTTCTGGCTTAGACGGCCAGCACGTGGAGAAGCAAAGTATCTGTACGGTTGGCGACGTCAAAGGTACACGACTCCGCCAGATCTCCTTGTCAAATTCGACCTCTTGACTGCCCGCTATGCACTGGTGGAGTTAATCCGCTCTGCAGGGCGCGTTATCTCTCAGAGTCTTCATGCAGGTCGCCCATGATAAGGCCTCCTGCAAATGGGGGCCTGAGTGATTATTATGTGCAAGATAGTCTCGGGTTGCCAGATCGACCGTCGTGATAACCGTATTCGACGATATGCATCCAAAGCTGCCTTCCGAAAAAAAGGAGGATGGAATCAATTGGGTTCGAGACGGAGCCGGCGCCATGGCGTTCTCGGCTGCAATTGCATCCCACCGGCATGCTACAAATGCGGTACGAAGATGAGACTTGCGGCCTCCTGCAGATGGCCCTGCAGTCTGCTCTGCGCCCACTCCACCTTCCCTGCTGTGCGATGCGAAGCCTGCAGAAGATCATGGCAGGAAAGGATTCGTTGTCTTAAACAAACGTCCCAATGTTTGCCACGACAACAACTTGCGTCAAGACGTGACCAAGCCCACGTATTGCGCGAAGAGGTCGCAGAGAATCTCAGGACTTTGCGCAACCATACATCACCCAATCACAACGCTTACCGACCCGGCGATTGGCAGAGGGACAGATCTCCGTTTCCCCTTCCTCGGGTCGGTGAGGTCGATGGTGGCACGTTTTATGCAAGAATTGGAGCTTCACTTGTTGAGAAGATCCAAAGCCGAACGAGGGATGCCTACTGTAATACCATCGGCGCGAGGAGAGCGGGAAATCATCGCCCAGATCCGTCCCAATTCCATACCGCAGGACCCGATGCCTGTACTACACGATCTGAGACCCGTCCGTCACTTCTGTCAAAGGGGTCGCAAAAACGGTCTGTTCGAGGTACGCGTTTGGCCCATCAAAAGCCATGGCGTGTCACCTTGCAGGGTCACAGATGTCGGGTAGATGTGGTCTCGGTTGCGAGATCGATTCGTCAGGATGTTTTCGGAAGCGCGTTCCCCATCTGCGGTTAGCCACCATCACTGTTGCTACGTAGGTACAGTACCCTTTCCCATCCGATCGTAATTCGCCGTTGCTAACGGCTTATAGTAAAGAAGCTGGGCCAATCAGACCCCGGTTTTGCAGGGTTCCGGGGTAGCCTGTCTTCGATCGGATGTGCTAGGTGAGTGTATGCCCCGGAGGGCAGACGAACGTTCCAACCCAATTGTTTGTCACAACCCAATTGTTCGTCACAGCCCAATTGTTCGTCACAGCCCAATTGTTCGTCACAACTCAATTGTTCTGCACGCCCTGAGTTGGGGGCTAACGAGCTCGGCGAGGTATCTGGTGACGCGGCCAATGCTTATACACAACATGCTTCTTTGTAGCACTAGCCGTGCGTCTTTAGCCCGGACTACTGCCGCTTACTATCTACTTACTTTAATACTCTTCGCTATATATCTCAACGGCTAGGCGTCGTAGAGAGTTTGTAAGATAGCCAATCTCTAGTCATCGCTTAAGACTACGAAATGGGTTCTTTACAAACTTGATCAAACTACCATATATAGTATATATAGCTATTTGAGAAAGCGTATACTCTGTAGCTGTCTTTCGCTTATCATAAGCTTTAAATTATCCTGTTTTCTCTTTATCCATCTAATAGTACTACTTCTTATATGGAAACCTAAAATAGGTAAATTCATAAAGCTTAGTATAAGCTACAAAACGTATACTTCAGCTTTATCATAAGATTAATATAGAGCTAGGAGTCTAATAGCAAAGTTGGTGAAAACTATAGGTTCAAATACGGAAGCGTGCTGTAAGCGGCTAGTGGTCCGGGCTAAAGACGCACGGCTGGTGGTCGCATAAAAGTCAAATGTACGTGCCGGTCTTGCTGCTGCTAACGATGCTGCTCACTCAATGCATCAAAGCCAATCGTGCAAACATATGGTATTGCTAATAATCGATCAAACCCTCGGTAACGGATATTGCACCGTTGACGACCTTGTCAAAGCTGCCTGTTCAACATCTGTCCAGATCCTCCGGGTCTCAGCATTCGAGCCAGACGTACATTACGGTCTCGTGGGCGAGAAAGAAACCGCATGTTGACGCTCATGGCGTCGTAGTTTACTGACGCGGCGCCATCATGCAGCCATGCCATCATTGGTGCCGTCGACTAAAGCTCGCTAAAGGCGACTAATGTGTACACCCATTAGTTTCATCAGCGTGGCACCCAGTGCATGCAAGGGCACGCGGTGCCGCTAGATCGCGGTTGGGGTTCGTACGACAGACTGTCGTGCTGCTACGAAGCTCGACAGTTGCACGGGATTACAATCGGCAGTGTCCTCGTGCCTACTCTTATGGCTACAGAGAACATGCGTGCAATCGTACTCCTCGGTGCTTACCGTCTTCACCGGCGCTCAATCGACGGTCGAGGGACACGGAACACAGAGAAGACCTTGTCGGCACGCCTTCATGCTTGCGACCACTCTAACGTGGCAGTCTGATGTCTGTATTCTTCCTGAGCGTGGAACATAGGACAGTCGGAGTGTACGACAGGAAAACGGTCACTTCACCTTCCACGAACCCGACGTGCCACGATGATCCATGGATATTGTTTCTATGTCGCCGTCAACCTAAAACTCGCGACTCTAAGATACTACCATCTTGAGTCGCCGAGTCGTTCGAGCTTAGAAGCCGCGCTCAGCGCCTCCTGTGACTTCGTCGTTAACAGCACGTGTGACTGCTGCCTTTCCCGAACGTTATTGCTCGAAGGCTTGTATAAACTCACACTGGGGGCTTGGTACTCGCAGCTTGGAAGCGGTCCACTCCCCCAAAATGCTGCCACGCCGCCTGCTTTTGCAATACCTGTTCCTCTTAGATACAGCGAGCCTAAGGGATTTGGTCAGCACCCCGAATACAATCACGGGATGAAGCCGATGTCACCTTGGTTGACGCCAGTCCTTTGCTTCATAAGTGTCTGGTGGACCTTTTTGCCGGTACCGAAACCTGGATTTCGCCTCCAAGTCTGGAGGCATCCACAACCGGGTTCTGGAGCTACCGGATCAGCAGGAGGCCAACAAGTCCTGTGATCATGTCTAGCCCTCGGTTCTAGGTCAAGTTTGTACGAAGGTAGGGTTGTGGTACACCAACGACCCCCTCGGGTCCGAAGGCACCAACGACCAGCCTGGAAGTAAAGGATCAGCAAGAGGTCAACGAGTCCTGTAAAGTTTGTCTAGCTGTCAGTTCCCCAGTGAAGTTCGTAAGCATCCATTCCCTTGTACTAGTATGTCGTGCTCAAGGAGCGCTTGCGTGTTCGAAACGTCCTGCTACAAGCGTCAACGCAGAAAGTGGCTTGATCGCTCCGCCACTTCAACGGTGCTGAGCGCGATTTGATGGCACCAAAACACGAAGAGATTGTAAGGCTCTGCATTGACAAGCTGCTGTGAACGTCTTCATTGGTTCTGTATACCCGTAACTGTGAACCGGAAGATAAAACTCACGGTCTCATCCATCCACCTTAGCTTTCTCGACCTGGAGCCGTGTCCAAACTTAACTCTAGCTACCGTCGAGTAGCACATGATCGCCTAATGCTCGTGAGAACAATCGAGCCTCGCCACCGCTGTACTCAGCAACCTGCTCCAAGAATTTCCTCGAGACCTCCTCATCCTCAGCCGCGACCTCACCCTTAATACTCGCTTCCGCAGTCAGCATGCCCTTGCTAGTGTTCTCAAGCCCCTCGTCGCCTTCCAGCTCCTCAATGTAATGCGTGGCGACATCGCCGTATTCCGTAAGATCTCCACGCGCACTCTCGTTCTTTGGCTCATCCTTCACCGTCGGGCTCCTACTCGCACTCTTACGCCTCTCGGCCTCCGCCTCAGCCATAGCGTCCCGCATAATCTCCCACTTCGGCCTCACGACCTCGAGGCCACCCTCGCTCTCCTCCGCGCCCTCAACGGTAGTGCCGACCTTAGTCGCTATAGCGCCTTCCTCCTGCTTGATGGCCTTCGGCTTGCGGGCGCGCTTCTTCTTCGTCGGCG